>VFQT010003431.1_pt1 | contig 14439 bp, 12 predicted proteins | sample 3512381 | NCBI WGS metagenome assembly VFQT01 (sample SAMN10412376, study PRJNA504923) | tailings metagenome | isolation source: Relicate 2 Philex TSF3 active mining site | place: Philippines: Tuba, Benguet | collected 2017-08-29 | reverse complement strand
CTTTAGCTTGATACTCGTAAAGATCCACTGATTTTTCGCTCCTAAAAAGCGCCTCAATATTTGCGAATCCAAGCCTAAAGTTAAGTGTGACCAGGCTTGCGGTTGCCCCACTTGAACTAACAATCAAGAATAAGGCAAGGTAGGAGTGATGGCAGAAAACAAATTAAGGCGAAACCCCTGGGTCTTGGCAGGTGTGGGTCTAGTCACAATGGGACTTCTGGTTTCGGTTGCGTTACCTTCAGAACACGAGTCGACCAATTGCGAATGTGCACTCTGCTGTCTGAATTTTGGATCTTCACCTTCTGCAATAAGCGCAGATGACCGCTATGCCTTTGAAGCAATTCAACCAGTCACTGCTCCAACGCTTCCAGTCTTGGATGGTGAGATAAGAGCAAAGATTGGTTCACCTGGCGGTGAAGAAAAGATTGCCCTCATGAGAGAGCAAATAATCAAGGCGCAAGAAGCAGAAGCTGCGCGAATTGCCGCAGAAGCAGCAGCAGCCAGAGCTGCAGAGCGAGCGCGCAGAGAAAAGATTGTTGCTGCTCCCTCTAGGGCGCGGATTAGCGCCAGGTACGGAGTTAGAGGCTGGCGTTGGTCCGCCGGCTGGCATACCGGTTTAGATTTCAATGGCAGATATGGCGATCCAGTAAGTGCCGCGAAGTTGGGAGTTGTCACCTTTACTGGATGGCAAGCGGGATACGGCTACACAATTGAAATTAAACATCCAGATGGAGCCTTAACTCGTTATGCGCATCTTTCCAGAATTTCTGTTCAAAATGGTGAAGAAGTTGATGTTGGTCAACAAATTGGACGCATTGGAGCTACCGGCAACGCAACTGGGCCACATTTACATTTTGAAGTGATAATTAATGGTGAATTTGTCAACCCAGCAACTTGGTTATGGGGTTAATTTAGAGTTTTTCAACTGGTGCATAACGTAGCAATAGCCTCTTTTTGCCGTTACTTTCAAAATCAATTGTGGCTTCAGAGCTTTCCCCGCTTCCAGCAACTTCTACCACTGTTCCTAATCCAAATTTATCGTGAGTTACTTTGTCTCCAATTGTTAATTGCATAACTTGACTTTTATCACGTCCCCACGGGTTATTGCCTTCGCTTAAAGTTTCTTCAATATCTCCATTGGCACGCTTGAAAATAATTAAGTCTTCCGGGATTTCTTCTAAAAACCGAGATTGAGGATTAAATGAAGGCGCGCCCCAAACTGAGCGGGTAAGCGCCCGAGTTAAGAACAAGCGCTCTCGTGCTCGGGTAATTCCTACATAAGCTAAACGCCGCTCTTCTGCTAATTCCTTCAAATCATTTTGACTACGAGCATGAGGGAATATACCTTCCTCCATTCCGGTCAAAAATACGATTGGAAATTCCAAACCCTTTGCTGTGTGAAGTGTCATCAATGTGACGACTCCCTCTTCGTTATCAGGGATTTCATCTGAGTCAGCGACTAGAGATACCTGCTCAAGAAATTCAGCCAAACCAAAATTTGCTCCTAATTGTGACTCAAACTCTCGAGCTACAGATTCCAACTCAGTTAAATTTTCAACTCGTGCTTGATCTTGAACATCTAATGAATTAAGTAAACTTTCAAGATAACCACTTTCTTGTAGCATTTGGTGAATAATTTCTGATGGTGGTTTTTGTTCCGAAAACATTTTTCTCAAGCCCTGCATCATGCTAGAAAAATCATTTAATGCTGATTTTGCCTTTGCAGTCAATTCGCTGATCTCACTCGCAGCTTCGATCGCTTTTGAAAATGAAATCCCACGGCGCATGGCAAATCCATCGAGCACTGCTTCTGCCTTATCTCCGATACCCCGTCGCGGTACGTTCAAGATTCTTTTTATCGATAGCTCATCATCTGGATTAACAATTGCTCGTAAGTAGGCAAGTGCATCTTTAACTTCTTTTCTTTCATAAAACTTAACTCCCCCTACGACGCGGTAGGGAATACCCACTCGAATAAAGATTTCTTCTAAAGCTCTTGATTGGGCATTGGTTCGATAAAAGACTGCCATTTGTGAATAGGTTCGCTTATCGGATTCGCGTAAATTTTCGATCTCCAGTGCAACAAAAGACGCTTCGTCATGTTCATTATCAGCTACATAACCAATTATTTTCTCTCCCGCGCCAGACTCAGTCCACAACTTTTTTTCTCTACGATCTGAGTTTTTGGCAATAACAGAATTTGCCGCAGAGAGAATATTTTGAGTCGATCGATAATTTTGCTCAAGCAAGATACTTTTTGCATTTGCATAATCGCGTTCAAATTCCTCAATGTTGCGAATGGTGGCACCGCGGAATGCATAAATTGATTGGTCGGCATCTCCAACTACGCATAATTCTGCTTGAGGAATCTGGTCATTACTCTCGCCAACTAACTCCCGGATTAAAACATACTGGGCATGATTAGTGTCTTGATATTCATCAACTAGTACGTGCTTAAACTTTCTTCGATATTTTTCTTTAACATCACTAAACAATTGAAGCACTGCTACTGAGGCACCAATTAAGTCATCAAAATCAAAGGCATTTGCCCTAGTCAAGCGTCGCTCATATTCTTTATAAACTTCTGCAACTTGTTGCTCCTGCTCGTTTTCACACTTTTGTGAAAATGTTTCTGCATCAATAAGTTCATTCTTTAAATTTGAAATAAAATTTGATATTGCCCTGGGGGTTAATTGCTTAGAGTTGACCTCTAAATCACCAGCAATCATGGTGATCATCCTTAAGGCATCTTGCGCATCATAAATTGAAAAAGTGCTAGTTCTGCCTAGTCGACTTCCTTCTTGCCTGAGAATTCGCACGCATGCTGAATGAAATGTTGAAACCCACATACTCTTTGCAACTGGCCCAACTAAGTTGGCGACTCTTTCTTTCATTTCACTAGCAGCTTTATTAGTAAAGGTGATAGCTAGGATTTGATCAGGCTGAACTTTGCGCTCACTCAATAAATAGGCAATTCTTCGAGTTAATACCCGCGTTTTTCCAGATCCTGCTCCTGCAACAATTAGCAACGGAGAGCCTTGGTGTTCCACTGCTTCACGTTGTTGTGGATTCAAATCTTCAAGGGACTGGGTATTTTCAAACACAGGCATGAGTCTAAATTGGTATCAATGAATCAGTGGAATTTACAGCCATTACCGAGTGTTACTTCTGGCACCAGAGTACTTTGCATCCTGGCTCATCCAGATGATATCGATTTTGGTGCAGGCGGAACTATTGCACATTTAATCGAGCAAGGTGCCAAAGTGAGTTATGTAATTACCACCGATGGCAATCAAGGGGGCGAAGATTCCAGCGTCACTCGTGAAGAAGTGGCCAGAATTCGAAGAGCAGAGCAAATTAGCGCCGGGGAAATTCTAGGTGTTAAAGACATTACGTTTTTAGGGGAAATGGATGGATCGGTTTTTCCTACTTTGGCTTTAAGAAAACAATACGTCGAGCAAATCAGGATTGCAAAGCCTCAAATCCTAATTACGCAATCTCCTGAAAGAAACTGGGAACGAATTTTTGCCTCTCACCCAGACCATTTGGCCACCGGGGAAGCTGCTGTGCAAGCCGTTTACCCTGATGCAAGAAATCAATTTGCTTTTCCTGATTTACTTAAGAAGGGTTTAGATCCGTGGCGGGTTGATCAAATCTGGTTAACTGGCCATCCAAATCCCAATAGCTATCAAATCGTCACGAAGCATTTTGATAAAAAGATTCAAGCTTTAACAGCACATTATTCACAAACAAACCATATGGAAGATTGGCCCCAAATGGTCAAAGAGTGGATGCAAAAAGTTTCTGAGAGAGCACAATTACCTCAAGGTGAACTTGCTGAAGCTTTTTTTGTAGCTAATTCTTAAAACAAAACCGCTATTACAATATTAAGAATTGCTAAGCCACCAATTGCACCCCAAATTCCATTGGTAACACTATCTTTTTTACGATTCATGATTACCAAAACTGTAATCGCCAAAGTTATTAACAACTTAACAGTAATCTTGTTGTAATCTATATCTTTATCAACTACCTGCGCGCCAATCATTCCTACTAGTGCTGAGCCAGTAATTAACTGAGTCAAAGCACCATGAAACATCGCAGCATTTACCTTGCGAGGCTTAACTCGCATTTGAACTAAGAAGCCACCAACTAGTGAGGCTAAGCCGATAAAATGAAGAATTACTAACCAGTCATAAATCATGTCCATGACTTAACTATGCCACAAAGATTTACTATTCCCACTCAATAGTGCCAGGTGGCTTACTGGTGATATCTAGAGTCACTCTATTTATTTCCGGAATTTCATTTGTTATCCGGTTCGAGATTTTTGCTAACAGCTCATAAGGCAATTTGGCCCAATCTGCTGTCATCGCATCTTCGCTGGTGACAGGTCTTAGCACCACTGGGTGACCATAAGTTCGACCGTCGCCTTGAACGCCCACACTTCGAACTTCCGCTAGCAACACCACCGGAAACTGCCATATTTGTTGATTTAGGTTTGCTTTTGTTAGCTCTTCTCTAGCTATTGCGTCAGCTTCTTGAAGGATACGCAGATTTATTTCGTTAACTTCGCCAACAATTCTGATGGCTAACCCCGGCCCAGGAAACGGATGTCGTTCGACAATTTCTGCAGGCAGGCCAAGCGCGCTACCGACTTTGCGAACTTCATCTTTAAACAAGGTTCTTAACGGCTCGACCAGTTCAAATTTCAAATCTTCAGGCAATCCGCCAACATTATGATGAGATTTAATAGTGGCAGTCCCCGCACCATGGCCAGACTCCACAACATCAGGGTACAAAGTCCCTTGAACTAAATACTTTATTTCATTTTTTGATTGAAGAACTATTTCACTTGCAGCATCTTCAAAACTTCTAATAAATTCTCGACCAATAATTTTACGTTTTGTTTCAGGATCTTTCACACCCTTAAGTGCATTTAAGAATCTGGAACTCTCATCTTTAACAACTAGTTTGATATTCGTTGCCTTAACAAAATCTTGTTCTACTTGTGCTCGCTCGCCTTTACGCAAAAGCCCATGATCTATAAATATGCAAGTCAATTGTTCGCCAACGGCTCGCTGCACTAATGCGGCAGCCACCGCCGAATCAACGCCCCCCGAAAGCCCACAGATGACCTGATTTTCACCGATTTGATTTTTAACATTTATCACCAAATCATCAACAATATTTTCAACCGTCCAGGTTGGCTTTAATTTTGCAATTTCATATAAAAACTTTTCTAATATTTTTTGACCATTTTCTGTATGAAGCACTTCTGGGTGAAATTGCACTCCGGCAAAAGGTTTTAAGTTTGATTCAAAAGCAGCAATTGGAGCACCATTACTTGTTGCAGTAACCACAAAATCTTTGGGTGCTTTTGTTACCGCATCGCCATGCGACATCCAAACCTCTTGACTTGGGTCTAGATTTTTAAAAAGTTTTGATTTAACTTCAACATTTACAATCGTGGATCCAAATTCTCGCTCTTTAGTATTTGTTACTTCACCACCTAGAGCTTGGGCCATTGCTTGAAATCCATAGCAAATCCCAAAGGTGGGAATCTCGCTAGCAAAAATTTCAGAATCAAGCTTTGGGGCATTCTCTTGGTAAACACTTGATGGGCCGCCAGAAAGGATTATGGCAGCGGGTTTCTTGGCTAACAGTTCTTGTTGAGAAATCGTATGAGGAACTAATTCAGAATATATTCCAGCTTCACGAACTCTTCTGGCAATTAATTGTGCATACTGTGCACCAAAATCAATTACTACAACTGTTTGCTCCACGACCACAGCCTACTAAGAATTAACTATTTAATATTTAGTGTCAATCACTACTTCAATTCTTTGAAGTTCCTTGAGATCGCTGTATCCACTTGTCGCCATGGCTCGCTTTAAAGCACCCACCAAATTCATGGTTCCATCAGCACGCGTTGATGGGCCAAAAAGAATTTCGTTAGTTGATCCCACAGTTCCTAAATCCACGACCGTTCCACGCGGCAATTCAGCGTGGGTAGCTTCGATACCCCAATGCTTTCCCTTGCCAGGTGCATCTTCAGCACGGGCTAACAGACTTCCGACCATTACTGCATCCGCACCCATAGCTATCGCTTTAGCAATTTCACCACTTGTTCCAATTGATCCATCAGCGATCACGTGCACATAACGCCCACCCGATTCATCTAGATAATCTCGTCTAGCTGCTGCTACGTCAGCAATTGCCGTTGCCATCGGAACTCGCACACCTAAAACATCTTTTGTGGTGTGCGAAGCGCCACCACCGAATCCAACCAGCACTCCTGCTGCACCTGTGCGCATTAGATGCAAAGCTGCTTGATGCGAAGCGCATCCGCCCACGATTACTGGTACATCTAATCTTTTTATGAATTCTTTTAAATTTAAGTCATCGCCATTTTGAGTTACGTGTTCTGCACTAACCGTGGTGCCACGAATTACAAATAAATCTACTCCCGCATCAATGACTGCTTTTGAAAATTCATTTACGCTACCTGGACTAAGTGAGGCGGCAACTGTTTGACCGGAATCTTTTATTTCTAGAATTCTTTGCTTAATTAATTCAGGTTTAACCGGTTCAGCATAAATTTTTTGCAAAATCTTTATATAGTCTTTTTCGTTGCTACTTAAGATTTCTTGATATTGCTTTGCTGGATCAACGTATCTAGTTGCTAGTCCCTCTAAATTCAAGATAGCTAAACCACCAAGTTGACCATAATTAATAACACTTTTTACCGAAGCAATTGAATCCATTGGTGCAGCCACAATTGGAAAAGCGAAATCATAAGCATCAATTTGCCACTTAGTGGAAACTTCATCTGGCTTACGAGTTCTTCTGGTTGGAACGATCGCAACTTCTTCTAGAGAATATGCAGCACGCCCTCGCTTTGTGCCACCAATTTCAATATCTGTCATGGAATTCCTAGATTAAACTCGAGGCTTTTCGCGAAGCTCGTAAGTTTCAATTAAGTCGTCAACTTTTATATCGTTGAAGTTGTCAAATGAAATACCACCTTCGTAACCCTCTTTTAGTTCAGTGACATCGTCTTTAAATCTTCTAAGTGAATCAATCGTCAAGCTTTCAGCAATTACTGAACCATCTCTGACCAAGCGAGCTTTGCTTCCTCGTTTAATGTTTCCAGACTTGATGATCACACCAGCAATGTTTCCAAATTTGCTGCTCTTGAAGATATCGCGCACTTCGGCAGTACCCAAAGCTACTTCTTCGTAGATTGGCTTCAAAAGACCCTTAAGCGCTTTTTCAACTTCTTCAATTGCCTGATAAATAATTGTGTAGTAGCGAATGTCTACGCCTTCACGATCTGCTAATTCGCGCGCACCTGCTTCAGGTCTTACGTTAAATCCGATAATGATTGCATCTGATGCGGTGGCCAACATAACATCGCTATTGACGATGGCACCGACCCCACGATGAATTACTCGAAGCTCTACCTCTGCACCAACTTCTAGTTTCAACAAAGCATCTTCCAAAGCTTCAACGGAACCAGAAACGTCACCTTTAAGAATTAAGCGAAGTTCGGTGACTTCACCCTTCTTCATGGTGTCGAGTACATCTTCTAAAGTTCTGCGAGTTCGACTCTTAGCTAATTGAGCATTTCGCTCACGTGAAGATCTCGCCTGAGCAATTTGGCGAGCAACACGATCTTCCTCAACAACTAAGAAGGTATCTCCTGCTCCTGGAACACTAGTTAAGCCCAAAACCTGTACTGGCCTTGATGGGCCAGCGGCTTCTACAGCTTCACCGTGTTCATCAAGCATGGCGCGAACTCTTCCGTAGGCATCGCCAACTACTAATGAATCGCCTTGATGCAAGATTCCTCTTTGGACTAGAACTGTCGCAACTGGGCCGCGGCCTTTATCAAGATGCGCTTCAATCGCTACACCTTGTGCAGATTGTGATTCAGAAGCTGTTAGCTCTAACGCTGCATCTGCGGTCAGCACTACCGCTTCTAATAATTGCTCAATACCTTGACCGTTTATTGCAGAAACATCCACGAATAGAGTTTCGCCACCATACTCTTCAGCCACTAAGCCATATTCGGTTAGTTGCCCACGCACTTTTGTTGGATCAGCACCTGGCTTATCAATTTTATTTACCGCAACAACAATAGGTACAGAAGCTGCTTGCGCGTGGTTGAGTGCTTCAACCGTTTGCGGTTTGACACCATCATCAGCTGCGACAACCAAAATTGCTATGTCGGTTACTTTGGCTCCACGAGCACGCATCGCTGTAAAGGCTTCGTGACCAGGAGTGTCAATAAAAGTAATTTTGCGATCGTTTCCACCCACATGCGCTTCAACTTGATAAGCGCCAATGTGTTGCGTAATTCCGCCTGCTTCACCAGACACCACGTTAGTTTTTCTGATTGCATCAAGCAATTTAGTTTTACCATGATCAACGTGACCCATCACCGTAACTACGGGAGGTCTTACAACCAATTCACCTTCAGTGTTACCGAACTCAAGATCAAATGATTCAAGCAGCTCTCGGTCTTCATCTTCAGGTGAAACAATTTCAATGTTGAAATTAATTTCATCACCAAGAATTTTGAAAGTGTCATCTGCTACCGATTGAGTCGCTGTGACCATTTCTCCTAAGTGAAAGAGAGCAGTCACCAATGAAGCAGGATTTGCGCCAATCTTTTCAGCAAGATCAGACAATGAAGCACCTCTCGATAGACGGATGGTGCGACCATCACCTTTAGGAATTTGCACGCCACCTAATTGCGGCGCTTCCATGAATTCATCAAATTCCTGACGCTTTTCACGCTTTGACTTTGCGCGACGCTTAGCAGCTCCTCCTTGCTTTCCAAAAGCACCAGCTGCATTTCCTCGGCCGCCTCTACCTGGGCCTGGTCCCCCTCTTCCAATCGGCAGGGCACCACCTGGGCTAAATCCACCTGGTCTTGGTCCTTGGCCACCTGGGCGCGGTGCGCCACCTTGAGGTCTTGGTCCACCTGGTCCGCGCATACCTGGGCCTTGTGGTCTTGGTCCACCGCCACCTGGGCGCTGTGCGCCACCTTGAGGTCTTGGTCCACCTGGTCCGCGCATACCTGGGCCTTGTGGTCTTGGTCCACCGCCACCTGGGCGCGGAGGACGCATGCCAGGAGGAATTGGTCTTGATGGTCCTTGAGGACGCGATGGAGCAGAAGAAGTTCCGAATGGATTGTTTCCAGGCCTTGGTCCTTGTGGCCTTGCAGGTGCAGTTGGAGTACCAAATGGATTGTTGCCTGGTCTTGGCGCTTGAGGTCGTGGAGGTTGTGAACTTGTTGGCGGTGGAGTTGGAGTTGCAGTTGGCTTGGGGGATGCTTGTAAAGGTGGCTCTGAAATCTCTGTTTGTGGAGGAGCAGGCTCTTCAATCTTTTTCTTAACTGGAGCTTTATTGGGTTTTACCTCTTTGGCTGGGAGTGCATCTTTTAATCTTTTTGCAACAGGAGCTTCAATCGTGCTAGAGGCAGAGCGGACGAATTCGCCCAATTCTTGTAATTTTGCCAGCACATCTTTGCTGTCATAGCCGAGCTCTTTAGCTAGCTCATATACCCGGACCTTTGACACTTACTCTCCTGCCTCGGCCCAGGCAGGAATGCCCGAACCGTTAGTTCACCACAAAAGCGTTCATTTGAAGACGCTCATTTGGTGCTCATGTTGGTTTCGCTCCTAAGTCACAGCTACCTGCTGTGCCAGACCTCTAAGGGTACTTCACTGCTTGAGTAGAGGGCCTACTCGACCACATCCATCCCCAGCAGGCTCGCCTGACGGGCTAAATCTGGATGCTTATTGACCAATTCAACGAATTTCCCTTGATCTACCAGCACTCCATCACGTAAAAATAAAACTAGATCGCTGTGTTGGACAGTGCTTAAACGATGCGCAATCGCTATAACTGTAACTTCTCCATGGAGTTCTTTAAGCATGTTCGTGATTGCAGCTTCAGTCTCGGCATCAAGTGCACTTGTAGCTTCATCCAATACCAAAAGAAGTGGTTCTGAATAAAGCGCTCTTGCAATCCCAATTCTTTGTCGCTGCCCACCACTTAAACGAGTACCGCGCTCCCCAACAACTGTGTCTAATTTTTCTGGCAAACTTTGTACAAAATCCCAAATATGGGCTCTCTTAAGTGCTTTTTCAACTTTTGTTATATCTATTAATTCTTCTGGTAAACCAAGAGAAACATTTTCTTTTATCGTGCCATCTAGTAATGCCACGTCCTGCGATACATAAGCCATACTCCCCGGAAAGCTATTTCTAATTTGAAGTGGAGTTCTTCCACCTAATAAGACTTCACCAGTTTCAGGAATTAACAAACCTAGTATTGCATCTGCAAGGGTAGTTTTACCTGCGCCGGATGTTCCGACAATCGCTAAACTGTCTCCGTGAGATGAATTAAAAGAAATATTTTTAATTGCTTGAGTTTTGGTATTGGGATATTGAATACTAAGTTTTTTACACTCTATAGCAAAATTTAGTATTGCTTTTTCGTGATTTTTATAATCTTCAACGTCCTTAACTTTAACGGTTACTTGTTGATCTAACCAATCTTTGAATTTATAAAAACGCTCAACTTGCCCAACTAGATTTGCAATATTGTTTAATGATCCTTGGATAGGCCCCACTGTCGGGAGCATTCTCGTCGCAGCTGTCAAAAAAAGAACTGTGGTACCAGCAGCTAGTACCAGATTTTCTTGTCCCACTTGAAATACGGCCACTAAAACGATTCCCAGAATTAAGGCCAAATCAACAGCAAATCTAGGTATTTGATTTAAAAAATCTGCAGTTGACAATGACTTAGCAACTAATTTTCTATTTCTAAGAAAATCTTTATTTCTTCGATTTACCAAACCCGCAACGGAAATCTCCCTAAAGGCAGCCATGCTTTCTAAAACATTTTTAGTTAACAGCGCATTGTTTTCGCCTATTACCTGGCCTGCCTTTTTCATTCTGGCCCCACTAATCCACGTTAAAAACCAGAATAAGAGCAATATATAAAGCGCTAAAGAAAGTGTCATCCAGGGATTAACAAAAATTAGCGTGGCTGAAAGAGAAATTAGAAGCGAAATTTCACCAGCTAAAGTAACAGCGGCGACTAAAATTGAAACCACCCCCGCCATTCCAGAATTCATTACATAGGTGATGTCTGGAGTTGACCATTGACGAACACTTGAAATAGGTAGTCTCATAAACTTTTGAAACATTTCACCTGAAACCACAGCGCCATTCATCTGCATTCTTCGAGCAATTTGAAAATTTAACGGCAAAAGAAGTGCCGGCTTTAAGAAGAAAATACCTACCGTTATTGATCCAATCACCAGCACTTGAACGCGTGGGGTGGCACCTTCAATATTTAAAAATTGCAAAATTTGCAGCATTTGTGCAGGAATTTCTAAGCCGCTTAAGACCGCTGCAATAAAACTAACTAACAATGCCATAAGGATGGTGCCAGCGATATCTAAAACGTTGGCAACGATTCTTACGCCAAAGGCAATAGTTACTAATAATTTGATGCGACCCGGAAACACTTTTACTGCGTCTTTTATTGCTTTAATAATCATAAATTTGAAGTGCTCGAATCTGACTGAATGTCGATCTTCCAACCAGTAAGTCGAGCAGCTAATCGAGCATTTTGCCCTTCCCGGCCAATAGCCAGTGAGAGTTGATAATCCGGGACAACCACACGTGCGCTCTTGCTTTCTAAGTCAATTACGCTGCAACTCGAAACTTTGGCCGGTGAAAGTGCATTTGTAATAAAAGTTGCTGGATCTTCATCAAAATCAATGATGTCGATTTTCTCGCCACCAAGTTCACCCATAACGTTTCGTACTCTTTGACCCATGGGGCCGATACAGGCACCTTTTGCACTTACTTGCGGGTCTTTACTCAGTACCGCAATCTTGGTGCGATGACCTGCTTCTCTTGCAACAGACAGAATTTCTACTGCGCCACTTGCTACTTCTGGAGATTCCATTGCGAACAAACCCTTAACCAACAAGGGATGAGTTCTTGAAAGGGTAACTACTGGACCGCGTAATCCTTTTCTAACAGTTACCACCACTACTTTTAGTCTTGAGCCATGTAAATATTCTTCAGTAGGAACTTGTTCGGCAATTGGTATGTAGCCTTCAAGATTTTCTGCAATTTTTACTCTGATATTTTCTGGATCCTGGCTTTGTTGAATTACGCCAGAAATGATGTCGCCTTCTTTAGCACTAAATTCAACAAATGCTTTGTCATCTTTTGCTTCACGAAGGCGAGAAACTAAAACCTGTTTTGCTGTTGCGGCTGCAACTCGACCAAAACCTTTTGGAGTGTCGTCGTGCTCTGCGGCAACTTCACCTTGTTCATTAATTTCTTGAGCCCAGACAACCACATGGCCTGTTAGACGATCTAACTCCACACGAGCATGTTCTTTTGCTTGAGGCGTATGTTTGTAAGCAACAAGCAAGGCTTGCTCTATGGATTTCACAACATGATCCCATGAGAGCTCTTTTTCAAGTACCAAATTTTTTAATGCACTTACATCAATATCCATTAGTCTGCCCTACTAAATTCCACTTGGACTAATGCTTGCTTGATCTCTTCAAAATTTATTGTGCCACTCTCTTTAAAAGTTACTTCTTTTTCGTTTGCTTCTAAAATTCGATCAACAAAAGATTTTCCGCTTTGTAAGTTGATTTCCACCAAACGCCCAGCATTTCTTCTAAAGTGACGAGGCAGAGTTAGGGGCCGATCTACCCCCATGGAACCAACATCAAGTGTGTAGGGATTGTTGCCTAATACATCTGTCGAATCCAGTAAATCTGAAATCGCACGAGATACTTCTGCTACGAGATCCAGGTCGATCCCGCCATCACGATCTATAAATATCTGGACAATAGATCTTCTACCTGCAGGTTTGATCCGAACTTCTTCTAAGTCAATTCCCCGTTTTTCAATTAGCGGGGCCACCAATTCGGCTACGCGATGATCTGAGGCCATTAGAAACTCCTCGCGTTTTGGCAGTGTTCGATTGTGTCTGGCAGTTGTATCTCTAGGGTACTGCCTATAAAAGAATTTTGGAAATAGAAGGGCGACCCATGCACCCCACCCGCCGTGCGATTTTAGCTGGCGCTGTGTCAATTCCGCTTATTTCTTGCACTTTTAGACAAGAAAGTGAAGTTAATTTGGGGGACGAAAATCCTATTGGAAATCCACCTTCAATTGTCGAAAAGAACTGGTCTGAAATTTTTATTGAACTTGAATCAAGTTTAATTAAGAGCGTCGATACAACCCTAGAACAAGTCGATCAATTTGAAAATGAACTAAGAAAAATTCGAACTCATCATCTAGAGCATCTAAAAGTTTTTTCAAATCAACAACCTCCTGCAGAGGGAATTTTTAATTCTAAGCCTGGAATTGGAGTATTTGGAGAATTGTCTAATTTGAGAATTCGTCATTCTAGAACTTTGAACTTCATAAAAAATTCTCTTGCAGAAATAACAGATACTTTATTGATGAGCACTATTACACAAATTGCAGCTTGTGATAGGCAAGTTATTAATCAACTAGCAGATCTCATGAATCAGGTTGCAAAAGCTCAAGAACCTGTTGAGGTTACCAGTGGCTGAAGGGCAAGTATCCGCTTTAGAAAATGTAATTTCTGGAGAAAATGCCGCAATTTGGGGCTATGGATTTCTTATGGCTTTTTTAAGTGAAACTGATTATCAAGCAGCGCTTAGAATTTTTAATCTTCACCGAAATGCAAGAGATGCTTCCAGACTCAAATTACGTGCCTTGAATCAAACACCTCCTCGGCCTAAACCAAATTATGATCTGCCCTTTCCAGTTAATGATGAAACATCAGCTAAAGAACTTGCTGCCTACATGGAAGATCGCCTGTCTGGAATTTATGCTGCTTGGGTATCAAATGAAAAAGGCTCTGATCAGTTATATGCATTTGAACAAGCGCTCGAAACAGCGGCGCGTTACTACTTTTGGACCAAAGAAACTAAATCATTTCCCGGAGCTGTTGCTTAACTTTATCAACAAGATGAGTTAGCGCTTGATCTTTTGATATCTCACTAACGTCACCGCTAGCTCTATCTTTTACTTCAATCAATCCTTCGGTTAATTTTTTACCAACCACAACAATTATTGGCATTCCCAATATCTCAGAATCATTAAACTTAACTCCCGGCGAAACACCGCGACGATCGTCATAAATAATTTTTATTCCAGCTTTAGCTAATTCTTCAGAAAGTTGATTTGCATAATCAAAAACCGAATCTTCTTTACCAGTTGCTACTAAATGAATTTGTGCTGGTGCGACATTTATCGGCCAAATAATTCCCTTTTCATCAAAGTGTTGTTCGACAATTGCAGCAACAGCGCGAGATACGCCAATTCCATATGAACCCATAGTCACGACTTG
>VFQT010003430.1_pt1 | contig 14440 bp, 8 predicted proteins | sample 3512381 | NCBI WGS metagenome assembly VFQT01 (sample SAMN10412376, study PRJNA504923) | tailings metagenome | isolation source: Relicate 2 Philex TSF3 active mining site | place: Philippines: Tuba, Benguet | collected 2017-08-29 | reverse complement strand
GTTATTCTGATTGGATCATCAAACAACTTCCTGATCCAGCCTACAAAAACAGCAGCGCTTCATTTTATGATGTGAATATGCATCTTGCTCATAAGTTGAGTAAGAAAGATGATGTTTACCTTACCTTTTATAAAAGTGCTGATCAGTTCAGGTTAGGGAATGATACTACCTTCAGCTATGCCAACCAGAATATTGTGGCCAAGTGGAAACATGTTTATAACAACAAGTTATATTCAACGGTAACAGTTGGACAAGATCAATATAACTATAATGTCAAAGGCGATCTTGGTTCAGTGAAAGGTTACCAATTGAAATTTGGTATCAATCAACAGCATTTCAGGACAGAATTTAATTATGCTGCATCCAACAAACATACTTTGAATGCTGGATTGATGATGGTGAATTACCAGATTACACCAGGAGCTATAAATCCATCTGGAAATGCATCCAAAGTTGCGGAAGATAAAGTAAATATGGAGCAAGCCAGAGAGATTGCTTTTTATATAGGTGATAAATATGCAATTAATGATAAGCTTTCAGTCAGTCTTGGGTATCGTCATTCCTTGTTTCAATCGCTAGGTAAACAAACTGTGTATGCTTATGCAAATGGACTTCCAAGAGATCAAAGTACTATAGTTGACTCAACAATTTATGGAAGAGGTCAAGTTGCAAAAACTTATCAAGGTCCTGAATTGCGATTTGCACTTCGTTATGTGATCAGTGAAAAAACTTCTATCAAATTCAGTTACAACAACATTAGGCAGTATATCCATTTGTTATCCAATACAACCGCAATTTCACCAACAGATATTTGGAAATTAAGTGATGCGCATATTCGTCCACAACTTGGACAACAATTCTCTTTGGGTTTTTATAGAGACTTTCCGGATAATGGATTAGAGACATCCCTAGAAATTTATTATAAATCAATCCAGAACTTTTTAGATTATAAGAGTGGAGCACAAATTGTAATGAATAAAAATATCGAGCGTGATGTGCTTACTACCAAGGGGCAGGCTTATGGTGCAGAATTCATGATTAAAAAAGTCAGCGGAAAACTGAATGGGTGGATGAGCTATGCGTATTCACGTATTCTATTACAAATGGATGATCCAATTGCTGGACAATTGATCAATAAGGGTAATCCATATCCTGCAAATTTTGATAAACCACATGCTGTCAATTTTGTTGGTAATTATAAGTTTACCCATCGGTATGCACTTTCCTTAAATATGCAATACAGTACAGGTAGGCCAATCACATTGCCCATCGCTATTTTTGATTTAGGGGGTTCTCAACGTGTATTGTATTCCGAGCGTAATCAATACAGAGTTCCAGATTATTTCAGAACTGATTTGTCATTCAATATAGAGGGAAACCACAAGGTCAAGCAAAAAACACATAATAGCTGGTCAATTGGGATATACAACCTCACAGGTAGGCGAAATCCTTACTCAGTCTATTTTGTTGAAGAGAATGGAAAAATTAAAGGATATAAATTATCTGTTATTGGTGCTGCAATTCCATATGTAACATTTAATATTAGATTTTGATGTTGAAGGGTAATTACATATTGAATATTTTATTCCTGGTTTTATTATTTAATGCCTGTAAGGAACCTTATTTCCCTGCAATTATTGAGGTGCCCAATAGTTACCTGGTTGTTGATGGTATGATCAAGGTTGGAGGCGATTCAACTATCATTAGATTGACGCGCACAAGAAATTTGAGTGACTCAAGTGTTGTTGTTACAGAGGAAGATGCTTTTGTTGTTTTGGAAGGAAATCAAGGTGGTTATTTTCCTTTTACAAGATTGGGAAATGGTTACTATGGCACAGCGCCATTGAATTTGAGTGTGAATGAAAAGTTCAGTTTAAAAATCAAGACAAGAGATAATAAACAATATCAATCGGATTTACTTCCGGTGAAGCCTACGCCTGCAATTGATAGTGTTTCTTGGGTGCGGGACACAAGTATTACTATTCGCGTATCTACAAAAGATCCGACAGGGAATACCCGTTTCTATCGATGGGAATTTGAAGAAACCTGGGAGTATAATTCCTTTTACGAATCAATTCTCGGATATGATTACGGAACTAATCAACCTTATTATTTAGATCCTAAAGATTATTTGAATAGGTGTTGGTCGAGTCAAAAATCTTCCTCTATTTTATTGGCCAGTACCAATGCACAAGTAGATGATATTGTAGAGAACCTTCCAGTTACCACTATTATACAGGGATCTGATAAAGCAAGTGTGCGTTACAGTATTTTGGTTAAACAATATGCGCTGACCAAAGAAGCTTTCGAATATTGGCAACTGTTAAGAAAGAATACAAACGAGTTGGGTTCTATTTTCGGCAATCAACCTGCAGAATTAATCAGTAACATAAAATGTACGAGTAATCCGGAGGAGCCCGTAGTAGGTTTCATCAGCATATCTTCCATTCAGCAGAAGCGTTTGTTTATCAGGAGAGGTGAGCTTTCTGGTTGGTATCCAGATTATTCTTTGCAACAATTGTGTGAGCCCAAGATTGTTGGTCCGGATAGTTTGAGTTATTATTTACAGCGTAATAAAAATTTAATGCAGGCATATAACATAACCGGTGGCGGCACGGCCTTAGCCGATAAACGTTGTATAGATTGCAGATTAAGAGGTGGTTCAACTAAAATGCCTTCATATTGGTAAACATGAATATTCATTCTACATATCATTCAATTAAACGGGGTGCGCGAATCGTTCAATTACTTTTTACTTTTTTCTTAATACAAGTTTTGTCTAATGCTGTTAAAGCACAAGTAACTGTTGCACCTGAAACTGCATTTCTTCATATGGCAAAAACTGGATACGTAGCTGGTGAAGTAATGTGGTTCAAAGTATATGTTATTTCGACTACCGGAGGTGTGCTATCGCCCGTCAGTAAAATTGCTTATTTGGATGTTATTAAAGAAGATGGAGTGGCAGTGCATCAACAGAAAGTGGAACTCGAAAATGGTATGGGTGATGGCTCTTGGTCTATTCCATCAGGCCTTCCTACAGGTAAATATTCAGTTAGGACATATGTTGCTGTGCAAAAAACTTTTCCGGGTAGTATTTTTTCAACTGCGCTACAGGTGATAAATCCTACATTGCCTTCACCATTAAAGCTGGTGACGAATGATACAGGTAGGGCATTTGGGGTTGAGCATAAAACTCATTCTGCTTCTCCTCGAGATGAAATTAAGATCAATGGGATAAACCCAAAATATCAGAAACGTACTAAGGTTAATTTTAGCTTATCCAATCTTCCTTTTTCAGCAGACCTTTCAATTGCTATCTTCAAAAAAGATGGCTTAGAGTTAAATAATGGGCAAAGATTTGATTTAACATCATCTATAGTTAAACAAAGCGCAGCTTCTCTTTTGTTAGATAAAAATCTTACTGTTGCTTCTCCTGTAGAATACAATGGGCATTTTGTAACAGGTAATGTGGTGGATAAGCTATCAGGTAAGCCTATCAGAGGGGTTGAGGTTTTTCTTAGTGTGAGCGGTGAGCGATTTTATTTTGGTAAAGCTACTAGTGATGAAAAAGGTGGAATTCTATTCGATGTTGGAAAGCCTTACGGTTCACAACAGGTGGTTGTACAATTGCCTTTTATAAAGGATTCAAATGCTATTGTACAAATTCATTCGCCCTATGCTGTAGCAACAACTTTAGAAAAATTTGATGGAACAGTTTTGTTTCAAGGAAAGAAAAATGAATTAGAGGAGAGGGTTTTTTATGCCAGTATTGATAAGTCTTTCGAGAAGAATAGGCCAACGACTTTTGTATTGCCTCATTTTAATGATAGTACTGTGTTTTATGGGAGGCCAGATAAAACATATTTCTTAGATGATTATACGCGCTTTAATACCATGGAGGAGGTATTGCGTGAATATGTAGTGGAAGTTGTTCTGCGTAAATCAAATCAGCAATACAAATTTTCAGTATTGGATATTCCTAATAAAAAGTCATTTGAAAATAATCCCTTGGTTTTGATTGATGGAGTTCCCACCAGTGATATCAATAAAGTGGTTGCATTTGATCCTCTGAAAATAAAACGTATGGATATAGTATCCAGGAAGTTTTTTTTGGGAGATCAGTCTTATGACGGTATTGTTAGTTTTGTTACCTACAATGGTGATTTAGCTGGATTTGAATTGGATAGACAAACATTAGTTATTGATTATCCGGGTATTCCAATGAAAAGGCAATTCAATCAGGTGCAATATGGTGATGTTGAATCCATAAAAAGTAGGGTACCCGATTTGAGGGTTTTACTTTATTGGGATCCTTCTGTCAAAATTAAAAAGCATCAGATGCAGGCTTTCACTTTTTATACACCTGATTTAGTAGGTGATTATATCGTTGAAATCAGAGGGGTTTCTGAAAATGGCAAAGTTTTAACTCAACAACATTACTTTTCAGTCGTTAATTAGAAGTCCATTTTCACTAAATTTGGATAACGACAAAATAAATCATCATGCAGGAAGCATATATAGTAGCCGGTTTAAGGACAGCAGTTGGAAAGGCAAAGCGAGGTGGATTTAGATTTACCAGGCCTGATGACCTTGCTATTGAAGTAATTCAGGAATTGATGAAAAAAGTGCCTGAGTTGGATAAAACGAGAATCGATGATGTTATTGTGGGAAATGCTGTGCCAGAGGCAGAACAAGGTTTACAAGTGGGAAGAATTATTGCTGCACGTGCATTAGGTGAGCAAGCACCTGGTATTACGGTGAACAGATATTGTGCCTCTGGATTAGAAACCATTGCCATGGCAACCGCAAAGATCAGAGCAGGAATGGCTGAGTGTATAATTGCAGGTGGTACAGAAAGCATGAGTTTTGTACCAGCTGCAGGTTGGAAAACTGTTCCTTCCTATAATATTGCTTCTGACGAACCTGATTATTATATTAATATGGGATTGACTGCTGAGGCAGTCGCTAAACAATTCAATGTTAGCCGTGAAGCACAGGATGAATTCTCATTGGCCTCGCACCAGAAAGCACTAAATGCCATTCAGCAGGGTTATTTTAAAGAGGGCATTGTCCCTATAACCGTAAATGAAGTTTATCTTGATGAAAAAGGCAAGCGTCAGAAAAGAAGTTTTGTCGTTGATACTGATGAGGGAGTACGTGCTGATACCAGTCTTGACGGTCTTGCTAAACTCAAACCTGCTTTCGCAGTTAAAGGAACTGTTACAGCCGGTAATTCTTCGCAAACAAGTGATGGCGCTGCTTTTGTTATTGTGATGAGTGAGAAAATGGTGAAAGAATTGGGATTACAACCTATTGGTAGACTTGTGCATAGTGCAGTAGCGGGTGTTAATCCTAAAATTATGGGTATTGGTCCTGTTGTTGCTATCCCTAAAGTTCTCAAATTATCAGGACTAAGTATTGATGATATCGACCTAATAGAACTCAATGAAGCATTTGCTGCACAATCTCTAGCCGTAATCAATGAATTACAATTAGATAAAGCTAAGATCAATATCAATGGTGGTGCAATTGCTTTGGGACATCCTTTGGGTTGCACTGGCGCAAAGCTGACAGTCCAGTTGCTAGGTGATCTTAAGCGACTAAACAAACGCTATGGCATGGTTTCTGCATGTGTAGGCGGAGGACAAGGTATTGCAGGAATTATTGAAAGGTTTTAATTTTTGCAATATTGTTGCAAAATTTTATTTTTTGCTTAGCTTTGGTCTATTGAATTGTTCATGAGATTAAAGCTTTTTCCCATATTACTGTTATTGGTACTGGCGAATCAGGTAGAAGCACAGTGTGTACTAACCATTAAAGGTATTATTAAAGATGCAGATACGAGGTTGGTCTTGGAGAAAGCCACAGCGACAATTCTCGAGTTAAAAAAATCTGTAGTAACAGATCAACAAGGTAGGTATTTAATAAGTGGACTTTGTCCGGGTGACTACACCTTACGCATCAGCCATGCAGGATGTCAGACTACCGATTATCATTTCCATATCAAGGAAGATATGGAGAAACAAATTGATCTTCCTCATGCTGAAAATGTATTACAGGAAGTTGTGGTAGTAGGAGCTGCTTCCATTCGTTCAGAAGGAATAACTGGAGAATTAAAGGGAAAAGAATTGGCGGCAACAAGGGGGTTGACGCTTGGTGAATCTTTACAAAGAATAGCAGGTGTAACCGTTTTACAAACTGGAAATAATATTTACAAGCCCGTTATACAAGGATTACACAGTAGTCGTGTTTTAATTCTCAACAATGGTATCCGTCAAGAAAGTCAACAATGGGGAAGTGAGCACGCTCCTGAAATTGACCCTTATGTTGCAAACCGACTAACTGTTATTAAAGGAGCATCTTCAGTGAGATATGGTGGAGATGCAATTGGGGGTGTTGTTTTGGTAGAACCTAGGTTGTTACAATACCATCGTGAGTTGAATGGAGAGTTAAATCTTGCGGCATTTTCCAATAACCGACAAGGAGTAGTTTCAGCCATGGTTGAAAGCAGTTTCGATAAGGAAGAAAAAACTGCATGGCGATTACAAGGTACTTTTAAAAGAGGTGGAAATGCCAGAACGCCTGAATATTGGTTGAAAAATTCAGGCGTGGAAGAATTTAATATGTCGGCTGCAGCTGGTTGGAGAGCAAAGGATAAAGGTGCAGAATTTTTTTACTCAGTCTTCAATACCAGAATAGGTATTTTTTCAGGATCCCATATTGGGAATCTTACAGATTTAGAAAATCTTATTCGTCTTCAACAACCTCCTGATTATATAAAAGATGCTCGATTTAGTTATAAAATAGACCGGCCTTATCAGGATGTTCAACATCATTTGTTGAAAGTAAAAGCGTATGCTGAAAATTTTAAAGCGAGCCGACTTAGTCTAACTTTATCCTCACAATTGAATATCCGCAAAGAGTTTGATATAACAAGATCTGAATCAAATTTGCCTCAATTGCAATTGAACTTGCTCACCAACATGGCAGATCTTGTTTGGGAACATTATGGAAATAATAAGTTGAAAGGATCTATGGGCTTGAATGCAATGCACCAGCAGAATATAATTAACTATCGTTATTTCATTCCCAATTATACAGGGATTGATCTTGGAATTTGGGTAGCAGAAAAATATAAGTTCAAAAAATGGCAAGTTGAAGCAGGGCTTCGCTATGACTTTAGGAGTCGGTTTGCAATAAAAGACAATGACAAGGCTCCAAATGATGTCTTGATGGGTAATGCATTAGTACCTGGTGATCCTTATGGCAGTAGAAATTTCTCTGGTCTTTCAGGGACAGGTGTAGTTGCATATTCATTTAATGAAAATTTGAGAGCTGCTCTAACAGCAGCTACTGCATGGAGAGCTCCACAAGTGAACGAGCTTTTCAGTAATGGATTACATCATGGTGCAGCAAGGATTGAAAGAGGAGATCCAGGTATCAATCCCGAACGTGCTTTTAGCTTATTGGGTAATATCTTGTACAACAACAGCAAGTGGGAAATTGATTTTGGTATCTACAATAAAATTATAAATGATTTTATTTATTTAAAGCCTGCTTATCCACCCTTGCTAACTATTCGTGGAGCCTTTCCTGCATTTGATTATGCACAAACTGATGCAGTACTCACTGGCACTGATATAAATGTGGGTTACAAATTCAATAACCATTTGCGTTCACAATTCAAAGCTTCCATTTTAAGAGCGTATGATCAGGGACAAAATACATGGTTGATTCAAATGCCATCGGATAGATATGAGACTGACTTAAGTTATGTTTTTGTAGAGGGTAGAAAATTAAAACAACCATCTATTAAAATTGCATATCAATATGTTACTGAGCAAAAGAGGGTGCCACCTACAGGGAATATAAAAGTGGTAAGTCCATCTGGTCAAGAGTCGATGGAGTCTGATTATATGGCGCCACCACCTGCATACGGCTTAGTTAATGTTGAAGCAGCTGCAGGTATGGAATTGATGAAAAGAAAAATTGATTTTGTAGTGGGTATATCGAATTTATTCAATGTTGCTTATCGCGATTACATGAATGCCTTTCGATATTTTGCATTAGATAGAGGAAGAAATATTTCACTTAAAATAAAAATGCCATTTTAAAACGGAAAACTATGAAGAAGATTAATGTTCAGTTTTTGATTTTTGCAGTTGTTGTTTTGTTTTTAAATAGCTGTAAGAAAGACAATGTGGTAGATCCTAATGAAGGTGAATTAATTACTACTGTTAGATTAAAGTTGACGAATACCTTGTCGTCAAGTATAGCACCTCTGGTATATGAATTCAAAGATTTGGATGGAGAAGGTGGTGCCGCCCCTGTCAAGTTTGACGATATTGTTCTACAGAAAAATATTCCATACATCTGTGAAGTTTTTGTGTTGAATGAAAGTGTGAATCCAGCAGCTGATATTACATCGGAAATAAAGACTGAAGCGAGCGACCATCAATTTTATTACGTACCAAGTTCAGCTTCATTGTTATCTGTATCAAATTATGATACAGATACACAAGGATTACCTCTTGGTCTTTCTTCATTTTGGGTTACAGGTTTAAACCCCGGAACTGGTACTGTAAAAATTGTTCTCAAGCATAAGCCGGGAACTAAAGCAGCAAATGATCCTATCACCAAGGGTGAGACAGATATTGAGTTAGACTTTAAATTGATTATTCAATAAAGGTCAATCCTTTTTCCTTTCACCGATCTGCTGGCGCCACATGGCATAGTATAGACCTTTGGCATCCAGCAGTTCCTGGTGAGATCCGGTTTCTACAATTTCACCACGTTCCAATACATAAATAGTATCTGCATGCATGATGGTCGATAATCTATGTGCAATCAGCAAAGTAATTTGTTCCTTTCTGGCAGAGATGGATCTGATGGTTTCTGTAATTTCCTCTTCTGTTATTGAATCTAATGCAGAGGTAGCTTCGTCAAACAACAATACTCTTGGGTTTCTTAGCAAAGCACGCGCAATGGAGATTCTTTGTTTTTCACCTCCCGACAATTTCAATCCCCCTTCACCAATGACTGTATTGATTCCATTATCTGCTCTCTTTAATAAAGAGTGACATGAAGCTTTATCAAGGGCTTGTTGTATGTCGCTTTCCGTAGCATTGGGGTTTACGAACAATAAATTTTCTTTGATAGTGCCTGAAAACAATTGTGTGTCTTGGGTAACAAAGCCTATTTGTTTCCTTAAGTCTTCGAAGTCGATTTCGTTTTCATCCAATCCGTTATATAAGATTTTTCCTTCTTGTGGACGATAGAGTCCCACCAATAATTTCATCAAGGTAGTTTTGCCAGATCCTGATGGGCCAACGAAAGCAATGGTTTCACCACGGTTAACCTGAAAGCTGATGCCATCTATTGCTTTTTGTTTTGCAGTAAGGTGTTTGAATCCCACTTCTTGAAAGTCTAGCGTTTCAATATTACCAAGGTGTACTGGATGGGTAGGGGTTGATTCTGGTTGCTTTTGCATCAATTGATGATAGTTGCCTATAGATGCTTCAGCTTCACGATAGGATAAAATGATGTTTCCTATTTCTTGAAGTGGTCCAAAAATAAAGAAAGAGAAGAATTGCATAGTAACCATTTCGTGTGGTTGCATATCATCTCTAAAAACCAGCCACATCAACAGAAATAATATCACTTGTCTTAAAGTGTTTACCAAAGTACCTTGTAAGAAACTGATACTACGTATTCTTTTTACTTTGGTGAGTTCTAGTCCCAAGATTTTATATGTATCTGAATTGAGTCGGTTTACTTCTTGTGTAGTTAACCCAAGGCTCTTCACCAATTCAATGTTTCGTAAGCTTTCGGTTGTAGTTCCAGCGAGTGAGGTGGTGCTACTCACAATTTTTTTCTGAATGGTTTTTACTTTTTTACTTAGCGCATTTGTTCCCCATGATAATAGAGATATGCCCAAAACGTAGGCTACAGGAACAGACCAATGTATGTACACTGAAGCGTAAACAAACACAAAAACAACACCTACAATTATAGCAAAAAGGGCATTGACAAAATAATTGATGAATTTTTCCGTGTCCGTTCTTACTTTGGTGAGTACACTTAATGTTTCACCACTTCTTTGGTCTTCAAATTCCTGATAAGGCAATTTCATGGCGTGTTGCAAGCCATCAGTAAAAATCTTAGCCCCAAATTTTTGAATGACCACATTAGCAAAATAATCCTGAAGGTTTTTGGCAATCCGACTCACCATTGCTGTTCCCATCGACATTAACAAAAGCAGTAGGGTGGCTGAAAAGAATTCATTCCAACCAAATGCATTGCCATTTTCTTGTCTGGTATTGATGTCTTGTGATAGCTTAATAATTCTTCCAAAAATGATGGGATCAATCAAGGAAAATACCGTGTTCACTGTTGCGAGGAGCATAGTGAGCATGATCAGCCACTTGTAGGGCTTAAGGTAGCCATATAGTAATTTCATATGGCAAGATTACGCCAAATTTTACACCAATGTTTAAACGTTGATAAAGAATTTATCAATTCTTCCTAAAAGTCCATTTCAGCATCTCTTTCCAGGTTACTTTTTTACCATACATCAATATACCTGTACGGTATATTTTACCTGCAAACCAAGTAGAGAAAATAAAGCCGCCGACAAGACTTAGCATGGATGCTACCAACTGCCAATAAGGGACTGTACTCTGCAGACCAAATGGAATTCTACCCATCATGATGATAGGTGAGGTAAATGGAATTATACTCGTCCATACCGCCAGAGAACTATTAGGGTTTGCCAGGACAGATTGCAAGATGATGAATGAAAAAATGATGGGCATTGAAATGGGCATCATCAGTTGTTGTGCTTCTTGTGGATCTTCATTTATTACACTTCCAACAGCAGCAAAAAGTGATGCATAAAATAGATAGCCGCCTAAGAAATAGAATAGAAAACAACTGATGATTAACAGCCAGTTAGCTCCTTCAGTGATTGTGTTCTGCGCCTCAAGTATTTGTAGTGCTCCTGGGTTTGAACTGGCGATAGCATTAACAGAAGTACCTGCTTGTTGTGCGTTTTGAAATTCCTGATAGGCTTCAGCAGGAATAAATGCAGATAGTGAGCTTGATATGGCAATCATCAACCCAATCCAGAGAAGCAGTTGGGTTAAACCAACGCCGGCAATGCCAATAATTTTGCCCAACATCAATTCAAATGGTTTGCAGGAGGAGACGATTACTTCTGCAATTCTATTTGTCTTTTCTTCTGCAACACCACGCATCACCATGGCACCAAAAATGAACATAGTAATGTAGATAAGAAGTCCGCTGCCAAAACCAATGCCATAGGCTAGTCCAGAATTTGATTCTTTAGCTTCACCTTCTTCGTCTGCAATCATGGTTTTCATGATTACATTCTCTTTAGATTCATTATTAATTGAATCCAGCGTTGATTTGTTTATTCCTTTGTCGAGTAATAAATTATTTTCAAGCGCTTTGTTCAATTGTCTTTCTATATAGCGCGATGGTTCAAAGCCTATTTGACCTGCCGAATGTAATTCTGCTACAATTTTACCATCTTGGTATGTTGGATAGAGTACGGCATCAAATTTTTTGTCCTTGTAATTTACAGAATCAACACCTTCTGGGAATGCAAAAACCACATTACCTGAATCGCTCTTTAAATTTTGAGTAATAAAAGCCGGTTCGTCTATAACTGCTATGCTAAGTTCTTCTCTGGAAGTGGCGGCAAAGTAGGCTGAACCTGCAATGAAGGCAACAAAAATCAATGGCATGAGAAATGTCATCAACAAAAATCTTTTGTTGCTTACTCTGGTGATGTATTCTCTTTTTATGATGAGTAAAACCTTGTTCATGATTCTGGATTATAAATCGTTTTGGAATTGTCTAGCTTCTGGAGTTCCTTGTACCAATCTGATAAATATATCATTAAGCGAAGGGAGCACCTCATTGAATGAACGAATGTTCAATCCTTTGTTGATGAAGAATTGAATAACATCGTTGTTGCTGAACCCTTCATTCAATTTAATACTGACCGTTTTCTCTTGCTTTTCAATCACATTAAATAAATGAATAGCTGTATGTTCGGGTAAGATTTCTTGGTCGAATCCGATTTGAAATAAATTTTCTTTGAAGTCTTGTTTGACATTTTGAACAGTGCCATCTAATATTTTCTTTCCCTTATTAACCAAAATGATATGGTCACAGATCTCTTCAACCTGCTCCATCCTGTGTGTACTGAAGATAATAGTCGCACCTTCTTTAGCCAGTCGGAAGATTTCATCTTTAATCAAGTTAGCATTCACTGGGTCTAAACCACTGAATGGTTCATCAAGTATGATCAGGCTTGGGTTGTGAACAACGGTAGTAACAAATTGTAATTTCTGGCTCATACCCTTACTCAGGTCTTCCACTTTTTTGTTCCACCAGGATTCCATTTGAAACTTCACAAACCAGAATTTGATTCTTTCCAGTGCTTCTTTTTTGGAAAGTCCTTTTAGTTGAGCGAGGTAGAGGACTTGCTCACCAATTTTCATTTTTTTATAGAGACCCCTTTCTTCAGGCATATAACCAATAAGACCATTATCGCGTAGTGGTTCAAAGGTTTTACCATGAAGGGTGATATTTCCTTCATCTGGATAGAAAATTCCGGTAATCATGCGAAGGAGCGTGGTCTTTCCAGCTCCGTTTGGGCCAAGGAGTCCGAAAACTGAACCTTTTTCGATTGAAAAACTGATATCGTCGACTGCTTTCTGTCCTGAAAAATATTTTTTCAGTCCATTTATTTCTAAGATTGTTTCCATAACAGTAGTTAGGATGGAAAATTACGATGAAAAGTTGTCTGACTAGGCAAATTGTGATAAATGGTTAGCCACTTTTTGTCCGTCCATTGCCGCACTAATGATTCCACCAGCATAACCTGCACCTTCTCCACAGGGATAGAGATTGGTGATTTGTGGATGTTGAAGTGTGGTTTCGTTTCTGGGTATGCGGACTGGCGAAGAGGTTCTGCTTTCGGGTGCAATCAAAATTGCCTCTTCAGTAAAATAGCCTTTCATTTTTTTTCCAAAAGCGATGAAAGCGCGTTGTAAGGCTGTGGCTATGAAATCAGGAAGTACTTCCTTGAGGTTAACAGATTGAACACCTCTGAGGTAAGAATTATCAGGTAAGCTGCTTGAGGTTTTATTATATACAAAGTCGGTCATCCTTTGTGCAGGTGCTACAAATAAACCTCCTCCAGCAGCGTAGGCTTTTCTTTCAACTTCTTCTTGAAAATGGTGAAGTAATAAATTATTACTAATGCCTGGTTGTTGCTTTTTGATTACATCTTCCATCATCACTTGTGCCACCATTCCTGAGTTGGCAAATGGATTATTTCTTTTGGATGGGCTCCAGCCGTTGACAACCAATTCCTCTTTTGCTGTTGAGGCCGTCGCGATGATACCACCTGGGCACATGCAAAACGAAAAAACGCCTCTTTGGTTAACCTGTTCAACCAATTGATAAGCGGCAGGAGGTAGGGAAGGGTCTCTTTCTTTGCTAACAGCACAATGGTATTGAATGGAGTCGATCAATGCCTGTGGATGTTCAATTCGAACGCCCATAGCAAAAGGCTTTGGTTCAATTAAGATTTTTTTGGCATCGAGCAGGTAGAAAATATCTTTGGCTGAATGACCGGTAGCCAGAATTACCTGATCAGCATCTATTTTTTCACCTGAAGCACATATGACCGATTTGATTTTATTTTCAGATAAGATTAAATCAGTCACCTTGGTCTCAAAACGCACTTCGCCTCCTGCATCAATAATTTGCTGACGCATGTTTTGAATAATACCCGGAAGTTTGTTGGTACCTATATGAGGATGCGCGGTGTACAATATTGATGGATCTGCTCCAAAGTGGACCAGCATTTGCAATACTTTATCGACATTCCCGCGTTTTGTGCTTCTTGTGTATAGTTTACCATCACTATAGGTGCCCGCACCTCCTTCACCAAAGCAGTAATTGCTGTCTTCGTTGATGATTCCTTCCTTGTTGAGGACTGCAAGATCTCTTCTTCTTTCCCTTACATTTTTTCCTCTTTCCAGTACTATAGGTTTATATCCCAGTTGAATCAATTCAAGAGCTGCAAAGAGACCAGCTGGACCAGCACCAATAACGATAACACGTTTTGAAGATTTGCTCACTTCGGGAAAATGGAAGTCGGTTTTTTCCCATTCCCTAAAGGGTTCATCCACAAATGCATTGAGCTTGAGGTTGATTAGAATATCCTTTCTTCTTGCATCGATGGATTTCTTGAGCAAATGAAAGCCAGTCACTTTTTCCCTCTTGATGCCTAATGATGCTGCAATCTGAGAAATGATTTCAGCTTGATCGGCTGCATCTTTAGGAGAAAGCTGCAAAAGGAGTTCGCGCCGCATTACTTTGGAGTTAGAAAGGCAGATCG
>VFQT010003428.1_pt1 | contig 14447 bp, 15 predicted proteins | sample 3512381 | NCBI WGS metagenome assembly VFQT01 (sample SAMN10412376, study PRJNA504923) | tailings metagenome | isolation source: Relicate 2 Philex TSF3 active mining site | place: Philippines: Tuba, Benguet | collected 2017-08-29 | reverse complement strand
TAAGCTTCAAGAGATGAGTATTTAGTTATGAAATAAAAGGGGGGTGAAAATGGCTTAAACGATTTTTTCCCAAGTTTTAAGGGCGTTTGTATTATCCCAGATGTTGTAAGTAATTTGTTTTGCTTTTAAAGCCTCAATAAAATCTGCAATGTGTTGAAATTTTTCTATAACCGCAGCATCGTCGCAAAAAATAATGCAAATTGTTTTAAGATTGCCCACATCAATATCCTCGCTTGTGTTAACAAAGTTCTTTAAGGATGCGGTAAGATGCAAATGCTCCTCACTGTCACACTTGGCATTTATTGGCACAAGGACAACCTCCTGCTTATTGTAGTGCATAATCTGGCTTGACAGGCAGTTTAAAGATTGCTGGCTGTCGTTGTTATACATTAAAGCCTCTGCGCAATTTGCCTGCAAATGAGGAATAAACTTTGGCGATGAATATGTCCAAAGGTAGCGGTCAAGCTCGTCAATATAGTTTTGACTTGGCGTAAAGACAAAAAAACTTGAATTGGCAGAGTAAAGTTTATCACACAAAGACACAAAGGTTTGGTCTACGCTATCTTGGCTTGTTTTGTAAAACTTTAATTGAACCAGTTCTGTAAAAAACTATAATTAAGCATTATTATCTTCGTCCGCTTTTTTTCTGTCATTTACATCGGTTAGGCTATCCTCAGCAAGTTTTAGCATTTTTTGCAATTCCTGAGGATCTTGTTTTTGAAAGATGTCGGACATGTTTTCAACAATTGCCATTGCAGCATTGTCCTGTGCCTTTTTAATTGCGGCTATTACTAGGTCGCTTAAAGTTTTAACATCCTCAGCCGTTTTTAATTCATCTGGCTCAATGTTGATATCTAAAGATACAATATCACCCTTGCCATTAACAGCCGCCTTTACAACCCCGCCACCTGATGTTGCGTAGTTAAGCTTTTCGTTGATTTTTGCCTGCACCGCTTGCATGCTGCTTTCAAAACCTTGTAGCAACTCCTGAAATTTATCCATAAAAAACAAGTTAAATAAAAAAATTAAAAATGTTTCGTAAATCAAACTAAATTGACTTACAACAAAGAAGTATAAAAATTCTACACTTTTTTTACCTCTCTGTCAAGAGTAATAATTAAGTTTTTTGTTTTGCAAATTTAAAACCTTAATAAAAATTATTTTTGAGTAATAATTGGCTCGTTTTTTGCAGCAGGCTCCGCTGCGTCAGCTTTAGCAACGGCATTACTAACTTCACCCGCTGGGTCCGAGGCTGTGTTTGCACTAACATTAACCTTCTCCTGAGCCTTTTTGGCGGACAAATCTCCTTTTTCAACCTTGTCGGCAAATTCACTTTGCGAGGCTGCAAACCATCGTATAGCGCCAACAATTTCATCTTTAAATTGTATGCCAAAAAATAAACCAATTATCAAAAACACGATGTTTGTAAAGCCTTTCATAGACATAATGATTAAACATTAACTACAAATATTAATAAACGACCCTCCTTGTAGCAATCTATCTTAAGCATTATAATTATTTTTGCAACTTAATGCAAGCCCTTAGTGTAAATTTTATTTTTATTAAACTTATTTAAAAGCTTTGTTTTAACATTTGCTAATCTTGTTTTTGTAATTATCTTAGGTTTTATAAAAAAACATTGACAAATGTAAAAGCCTAGATTAAAATTTTTGTAAGCTATGTTAATTTTTAATTGCCTAGCCTCTGGTATTGCTGGCACTGCCGGCATTGCACCATAAATCAGCTTTGCACTTTTGTAAGTTCAATCCCCTAGCTTGTTTTAGTTAAATTTAGCTAAAATTGCCTTGCTTAAAATGTGCCTAGTAAATGTAGTATAATGTAATTTATTGTTTTATTAATTTAATGTCCGGCACAGAGACCGAAGTACAAAACAATGCTTCAAAAGACGAAAAAACAACCATTGGCAAAAGAATCAAAATGCCAACTCTATCTTTACCTACTGGGGTTGACAGGGATAGCGTGAGTGAAAAAATCAATCAAACCCAATCCGCAAAATGGCAAGGAGGCTTGCAGAGTGGGGGGGCTGGAGGTGGTGGCTACGCTAGGTCGTCTCAAAGCGATTATCGCAGCGAAAGAAGCGAGAGAAGCTTTGATAGAGGGCAGGATAGATATGATAGAAGTGATAGATACGACCGCCAAGACCGAGGCGATAGATACGAAAGACGCGGTGGAGATTATCAATCCCAAGGCTATAATAACAATGGGTATAGCGGAGCTGGTTATGGTCAAAATTACGGCGAGCAAAACTATCAGGTGCAAAATGTGCAAAATAACTACCCTAGCCAAAATCCGCAGCAAGAGGAGGCAGATGGCTTGCCTGAAGAAAGGGACGATTTTGCTTTTGATTACGCATCGGCAGGGCAAAACGCCGTTGTGCTTAAAATGCAGGATTTGCGTAAAAAGGATGTTGATCAGCTTATGGAATTTGCAAAAAGTTGCGGTATTGAGGCTGTTGATGGTATAACAAGGCAGGAAATCTGCTTTTCGTTAATGAAGATGCTATCAAGTAGTTCAAAATATCGTATCTACTGCGAGGGAATCCTTGAGGTTTTGCAAGATGGCTATGGATTTTTAAGAACTCCAGATGTCAACTACTCTCACAGACCAGACGATGTTTATGTGTCAATCAATCAAATAAAAAGATTTTGTCTTAGAACAGGCGACGCAATTGGTGGTTTTATCAGGCCGCCAAAGAGCAAGGAAAAGTTCTTCTCTCTTGTTGATATTGCAACTGTAAATGGCTCCCCGCACTCTCAGGTGCGTAAGTTTAAGGCTTTTGAGGACCTAACCCCAATATTTCCTAAGGAGCTATTAAACCTTGAGCTTTCAAGCGGTAGAGCAGGCGATATAAGCAACAGGGTTGTGCAGCTTACATCTCCAATTGGTAAAGGGCAAAGGGCTTTAATTGTTGCCCCGCCAAGAGTGGGTAAAACAATGCTTATACAAAGCATTGCAAATGCAATTAATGCAAACCACCCCGAGGTTTATTTGTTTTACCTTGGTATAGATGAAAGACCGGAGGAATTTACCGAGATGCAAAGAACTATAAAAGGCGAGGTTGTTAGTTCAACATTTGACGAGACATCTTCACGCCATGTATCCCTCTCCGAAATCGTAATAGGCAAGGCAAAACGCCTTGTAGAGCAGGGCAGGGATGTTGTGATACTGCTGGACTCGATAACAAGGCTTGCAAGGGCTTACAACAATGTTATACCTTCTTCGGGCAAGGTTTTAAGTGGAGGGGTGGACTCCAACGCATTGCAACTACCTAAAAAGTTTTTTGGTGCAGCACGAAACATTGAAAACGGAGGCTCTCTAACAATCATAGCCACCGCTTTAATAGACACGGGCTCAAGAATGGATGAGGTAATCTTTGAAGAATTTAAAGGCACAGGTAACTGCGAGATTGTTCTTGACCGCAAAATTGCCGACAAAAGAATCTTTCCTGCCATTGATATTCTTAAGTCTGGCACGCGCAAGGAGGACGAGATGGTTGCCCCTGAGGTGCTGTCTAAAATGTGGATGCTTAGAAGAATCGTGTCCAACTTTAACACAATTGAGGCTGTGGAATTTTTGGTTAAAAAGCTTCGTGAAACAAAAAACAACGAGGACTTTTTTAACTCAATGAATAGTTAATAATGCAATTTATCTTTCCAAGATATGCAAAATCCATCAGTTATTAGAGCCTACGACATTAGGGGCGTATACGGCGAAACCTTATTTGACAAAGACTTTTACCACATTGCTCGCCGCTTTGTGGAGGTTTTACGCGAGATATATCCTCTTAAAACAAATTTTAAAATAGCTGTTGCAAGGGACATAAGAGCATCATCGCCCCAGTGTCATGCAATGCTTGTAAAAGGCTTGGTTCAGGCAGGTGCCGAGGTTAGCGACATTGGTATTGCAGCCTCGCCGCTTTTGTACTTTGCGGTTTATAATCATAATTTTGACGCTGGCATTGTTGTTACAGCCTCGCACAATCCAAAGCAATACAACGGGGCAAAGTTTATAGTTAAGGGATACAATTTTGTAACAAAGGATATACTTGGCATTGCAAAACCGCTTTTAAGCAATGAGGTTTTAAGCGGCTCTGTGGCAAGCTTTGCCGAGCCTCATCAAAGCTACGAGCAAAGATTGATAGCCAATACCACAAATCTAATTAATAACGCACGCATAGTTTGGGATTGCGGTGGTGGTGCTTTGTGTAAGACGGTAAAATCTTTTGCTTCAAAAATACCGGGGGAGCATTTTTTTGTCTCGGCAGATTTTGACCCAGAGTTTAAGGATAGAGACCTTGACCCATCAAACATTAAAAATTTAACAAAGCTACTTGCCTCAATGCGGCAAAACAATGCTGATATTGGCTTTGCTTTTGACGGCGACGGCGACAGAATAGGTGTTGTTACAAAGCAAGGTGAGCTGCTTAAGGGCGAGGATTTAACCTGCTTTTTGGCGAGCGTAATTTTGCCTCAAAGCCAGTGTAAAAAGGTAATTGTTGACATAAAATGCTCCCCGCTTAAAAAGCAAAGGCTTGAGGATTTGGGGGCGGAGGTTTTGCTTTGCAAAACTGGGCACTGCCTTATTAAAGAGCAGATTAAAATACATAATGCCCCTTTGGCAGGGGAGTCCAGCGGGCATATTTTTATAGCGCATAACTACTACGGCTTTGATGATGCTCTTTATACGGCAAGCATAGTGTTGCAAAATTTTGAAGGTTTTAAAGCATTTGCCGCTAAAATTTGCAATTATCCTTTTTCATCTGCAATTAACATACCTTGCCCCGAGGACAAAAAAGATGCCGTAATTGCAAACCTCAAAACAAAGCTTAAGGCAATATACGGCAGCATCAACGAAACCGACGGCATAAGGCTTGAATCTGAGGATTTTTGGTTTTTGATACGCCGCTCCAACACAGAGCCAATCTTAAACTTTATCATAGAGGGCAACAAGGATATATCGCAGATTAAGGAGCAAATCTTGCAGATGGTTAATCTTGATTGATATTGGATTTGATTTGATTGTAATAAATAAAAAACTTGATAATAATTTTTTTATGCTTACAATTTGTAGAGTATTTAGTTTTATTGCAAAAATAAAGCTTATAAATCTTGCCCCTTGCTTGCTTTGGCTGCACTGGGTTAATGGTATTTTATATTAATAGTAATTCTTTTTGTTGTAATTATGAGTTCTGTATTTGATGAAGTAAAGGCAATTATTGTTGAACAACTAGGTTGCGACGCAGCTAAGGTTGTAAGCGAGGCTTCCTTTGGTGACGATTTGGGTGCTGACAGCCTTGACCAAGTTGAGCTTGTTATGGCTTTTGAGGAAAAATTTGGCGTTGAAATTGCTGACGATATTGCTGAAAAAATCAAAACAGTAAAAGACGCGGTTGAACAAATTGAAAACCTTAAAAAGTAATCACACTGCCGTAAGTATTTAATACTTACCTAATGTTTTACATTAAAAACCTAAGGTATTAGGTAAGTATTTTTATATTGCGATTAATAATGCATAGTTTTTATAAAAACACGGACCACTCTTTATTTGGCGTAATTGGCAATCCTGTATCACATTCCAAGTCCCCCAGTCTACACAACAAATGGCTTGAGGACATTGGGCTTGGCTTAAAAGCACAATACATAAAAATTAACATCACAAAGCCTGCGGAGCTTAAAAACATAATTTTAACCATGCCAAAAATGGGTTTTATTGGTTGCAACATCACAGTGCCATTTAAAGAGGAGGTTTTTAATATAATATTAGAGCTTGAGGCACAGGGGCTTGCAAAATGTAATATTAATACAAAAATGATTGGTGCGGTCAATTGCCTTTTTTTTAACCCAGACACTGGCATCACCGAGGCTTATAATACTGATTGGATTGGCTATATTGAAGCATTTTTAAAATTTAAGAACAGTGTCTACGGTCATATTGTGCAATTTTTAAATCTAGACTCGCCCGGGGAAGTTAAGGGTGTTGATTACAAAGAAAATGTAAAAAAGCTTTTTTGCACTGATAATATACCTGATGAAACAGAATTTAACAATATGGTAAGTAGTTGCAGAGAAACTTATAATAAGTGGTGTTGTCAACCGCTACATCAAATGATAAATGTTTTGTTAATAGGAGCAGGTGGGGCGGCTAGGTCTGTTATAGTAAATTATGGTTTCAAATCAATAACTATTGCAAATCGTACCCTTCAAAATGCTACGAACTTAGTGGAACATTTTAATAAAAATGATATCAATGGAGTGTTTAAAAACAAATTAAAAGCTATTAGTTTAAGCGAAGTGCAAATCCAAGACTACGACCTAATAATCAACGCAACCTCCCTTGGGTTAAATGCTGGCGAGTATCCGCAAATTGACTATAACAAGATTAGCAAATCGGCACTTTGCTACGACCTTATATATCCAAAGGATGCACCGCATTCACTAACTCCATTTTTGCAAAAATGCTTGGATGCTGGGCTTGATAAAAACCAGCTATGCAATGGCTATGGTATGTTAATTGCTCAGGCTGCCGAGAGCTTTAAAATTTGGACTGGGCTTGAGCCAAACTTAAGTAATTTTATTTAGAGTTATGCTTGTATCAATAAAAAATCTGTCAAAGCATTACAATGATGCAGGCTTAAAACTTGAGGTTTTGCAAGACATAAACCTAGAGCTTCAAGCCGGCAAAACAGCCACAATACTAGGTCCTAGCGGTAGCGGCAAAACAAGCCTGCTGCAAGTGCTTGCACTAATTGAGGGTTTTGACGGCGGCTCGTATCACTTTAACAATCATGATATTTCTGTGCTTAGCAAGGAGGCAAGGCTTAATTTGATGATGAATGACATATCTATAGTCTACCAGCAACATAACCTGCTGTTTGATTTTTCGGTGAGCGAGAACATACAAATTGCAACCGCGGGCAAGGCTACAACCAAGCAAATAAACACCGTGCTTGAGGGGCTGCAGATAGGGCATACTTCACGCAAAAGACCATCCGAAATATCCGGCGGGCAGGCGCAAAGGGCAAGCATTGCAAGGGCACTTTTGCGTTCGCCAAAACTTTTGCTTTTGGACGAGCCTTCTGGTAGCTTAGACGAGCAAACCACGACATCGGTAATGGATTTAGTTTTTGAGGCTGCAAAAAATCTGGGCATAGCCTGTATTTTGGTTACTCACAACACCGAGCTTGCAAGATACACAAATCAAACTTTTTTGCTAAAAAACGGCAGTCTACAATTACAAGTCTCTTATACTATGCCGCATACCTCTTAACACTTGTAAAAAATACACTACAATCCAAGCCCTTTGCAAAATTGCCTTACAACGCCCTAGGTAGCAAAGCCGCTAGTGGCGTGATGGATGAATCTGGAATTTTTAAAGAGCTGGGATTTTGCGTAGTTTTTATCCAGTTTTGATAAGATTGTTTAAAGATGGGCTTGACACAAAAGATAAAATAAAATATTTTGTTGACTACAGAAAAACTTGATATACAATACTTTGTAAAAGTTACCCTGTAATTAATGCTGCTATAGCACAGCGGTAGTGCACTTTCTTGGTAAGGAAGAGGTCGTGGGTTCAAATCCCGCTAGCAGCACCATTAATGTAAGCCGCTATAAAGCTATAAATACTACCATGCTACACACTTTTGTTGACACAATACTAGAGCTTACCCAAGGGCTTGGTTATTTTGGTATTTTTTTACTTACGCTTGCCGAAAGCACCGTTTTGCCAGTGCCAAGCGAGCTTGTTTTGCTGCCGGCTGGGGTTTTGTGCTCCAAGGGGCAGATGAACCTTTTTTTGCTAATTGCAACCTCAACTCTTGGCACGCTTGCTGGGGCAAGTGTTAATTATTATGGGGCACTTAAACTTGGCAGACCTTTTATGTTAAAATTTGGTAAATTTGTGCTTATGCCGCCCAGCAGATTTGAAAAAACCGAGAAATTTTTTTTAAAATACGGGGAAACCTCAACCTTTATAGCAAGGCTAATACCAGTAGCTCGCCATTTTATATCTCTTTTTGCAGGATTGTATAGGATGAACTTTGCAAAATTTGCAGCCTATACCCTTTGCGGAGGACTCATATGGTGCACCATATTATGCCTTATTGGCTTTTTTGGCGGTCAAATTTTATGATGCTGTTTTATGGTGTTTTTATTTTAAAATAGGTCGCCTTAGATTGAAAATGGCATCACTACCAACTACCCATTTACCAGCTCGTGAAAGGCTTTAACAAGGTTTTGAGTTATGGAGTGTGCTTTAAAATTGTGCTCTGTGCCGTTTTGCATGTTTATGTGCTTAACTCTTGTGATTTCGGCAGCGGTGCCAGTTAAAAATACATCGCTTGCGGTGGATAGCTCAGAGGGTAAAATGTGGCGTTCCACCACTGTGTATCCAAGTTTTTTGGCAAGGTCAATAACGGTAAGTCTTGTGATGCCGTTTAAAAAGGCATCGGCAACAGGAGTGTGTATCTCGCCGTTTATAATTAAAAAAATGTTTGCACCGGTGAACTCCGCAATGTAGCCTCTGTAGTCAAGCATCAGTGCGTCATCATAGCCGGCGTTGTGTGCCTTGCGTTTGGATATGGTGCATATCATATAAAGCCCAGCAGCCTTTGAGGCGCAAGGTGCGGTCTCTGGCGATGGTCTTTTGTAGTCCGCAAGAGTGGCTCTTATGCCCTCAAGTTTAGCTTCGGCGGTAAAGTAATTACCCATCTCCCAAGCGGCAACGGCAACATTAACCGAAAGCTCTGGGATGTATATTTTTAAAGTCTCGCCGCCAAGCCAAGCAACTGGCCTTAAATAGGCGTTTGTCAGACCATTTTTTTTGCAAGCTAGGGTGCAAATTTCGTCAAGCTCCTCGGTGGAATAGGGTATTGTAAAGCCAAGCAATTCAGCAGATTTTTTAAATCTTACATTATGCTCCGTGTTTTTAAAAACCTTGCCGTTGTACATCCTCACGCCCTCAAAAACCGAGGAGCCGTAGTGTAAGCCGTGAGTTAAAAGGTGCACCTGAGCGGTTTTCCATTCTATCCACTCGCCGTTCATCCAGATGTAGCCTTCCCTTTGGGTAAGAGGTAATAATGTTGACATAGAAAAATCAATAACAAAAGATTATACAATTTTTTATACAATTTTTGGCACTAAGATGCATGATACATTAGTTTGCGTTGCATTGATGTTTGAGCTCATCTTTACATTAATAAGCTCCTCGCAATCTTTTTGTATTTTAAGCACCAAGTCTTTTGAAATTTCAGAGTGCTGCCTCTCTCTACCCTTCATTTTAATTAGAACGGTAACCTTGCAACCATCCTCTAAAAAACCCTTAATTTTTTTAAGCTTAACCTCGTAGTCCTCCTGCCCTATTGCTGGGGTAAAGTGCATCTCCTTGGTTTCATTTGGTTTTTTTGCAGAGGACTTCTTTTTTTGCTTCTCGCTATTATACAAAAATTTGCCGTAGTTCATTATCTTACAAACTGGTATCTCGCGGTGTGCCATTTCAACAAGGTCCATATCCTGCGACAAGGCAAGCTCAATTGCCTCCCTAAGCCCCATCCTTGTAAGCTGCCCTGTGGACTGTTCAATTACATCAACTATCTTAGCGTTTATCTCGTAGTTAATGTTGTTATGCTTTTTTAAATCGCTCATTTATTAAAATAATATAAAGACAAGTCAAAACAAAGTGAATAAATGCTATAGTAAAAAATATTTATTTGCAAGTATTATTAAAAAACTAAAATACTTTTTTAATGCCTTCAATCAATTGCTGTATTTGGGTGCAAACTTGCTCAATGCTATTGCCAGCATCCAAAACATGTAAAAGACCGCTAAGTTTGTATCTATTAATTACATCAAGGGAGGAATTTGTGAATACCTCAAGCCTTTTGCGGATTGTTTCCTCATTGTCGTCGGACCTTTTGCTAAAACTTGAGCTACCACATTTGTCGCAAATGCCATCTTGCTTTACATTTTTTGTTTTAATGTTGTACACCTCCCCGCAATCAAGGCAGGTAAAGCGGTTAACTATTCTGTCAATTAAACTCTCGGGCTTTACATCCAGTAAAATTGCCATGTCAATTTTAATACTATGTTTGTTTAGCAAGGAGAGTAAAAACTCGTCTTGCTCTATGCTACGAGGGAAGCCATCAAACAAAAAGCCTTTAAAATCCTGCTTTGCAAGAGATGCTTCAAATTTATCCTCAATTATCAATTTGATAATTTCAATGTCAACAAGTTGCCCTGCGTCCATTTTTGTTTTTACCGCAGAGTAATATTTATGATTTGGGTCCTTTATGCAGTCCCTAAGTAGGTTGCCGGGGGTGATGTCAGTTAATCCGTGTTTTGCAATTAAAGTGCTTGCCTGAGTACCCTTGCCAGAGCCAGGTGCCCCAAAAAGTATAACATTAAACATAAAATTTAAACTAATTTTTTATAATATAATTTATGTCCAAAAATCACAAAGTCAATTTTTATCTTATGTAAAATCCATTTTAAAATTACAAAAATCTCAAATGTCCATCTGTTTTTAGGGATAGGGCTGAGGCGGGGTTTTATATGGCTTAAATTTAAATAGGGTGCGGTTTAAACCCAACCTCCGCCCCCCGTTAGCCAGCTCCGCCTGCTGCCTTTAGGCAGCAAGGGGGGGAGGCGGGCTGGCTAGAATTACAGAGAAACGGGATTTTGTAAAAACTTTGTGAACAGGAAGGGATATTTAACTTAAATGCTACTTGCAAAACCGATTTAGTATAAACCAGCAAAGCCCACTCAAAACACACACCTGCTGCTCCTTTTGCAAAAACAATGCTAACTGGGGCGGAGTGTGTGTTTAATTAGTAACAATACTATTTTCTTTTGATAAGATTGTCCAGAAATTGGATTTGGCGCTATATATCAAGGCAGGTAAAGCGGTCCCTAAAAACCTTGCTTTGGGGCAGTATCTTGCAAAGCTCTGTGTTTATTTGGCTTACAATATCGCTGTCATGCAAGAGGTCATGGGGGTTTAAGGACTCGCTTGAAGATGGACTTAGAGATAGACTTGAATTTTGCCTTGCAAAGCCGCTATCTAAAATCTGCTTTATGCAAGCAAGTTTTTCAATTGAATTATTTAACTGCAATGCAAAGCTTGCTTTGTCTTGTTTTAACTCTTGCCAAAAGCACGGTAGTGGCGTTTTGCTTAAAATAATTTGCTGCACCTTGCTTGGGTCGTAATTAAAATATTTGTTAATTTTGGCAGGCGAGGGCGGCGTGATGGTAAAGTTTGCCTGATGGCTTAGTGCTGCCAAGATTTTTTGCAATACTTTAGTTTGCAAGTTGCAATAAAAAGGTAAAACGGCTGCAATTTGCAAGCCGTGAGGCAGGGTGTTAAACTTTACGGCTCCCATGGCTTTGCTTTTAAACTCTAGATTTTGCACTTCCAAGATATGAGCCAAGATATGCTCCCCGCCGCTTGCAACAAAGCTAGATTCCCCAAGGCTCATTGCAAGCCCGCTAAGGCTTAATATCTGAGCTACCTGTTTGTAATTAATTTTTACAAAATCGCAATCTTGCCCCTTTTGAGCCTCTTTTAAAAGCTCGTCAATTGCAATATTGGCAAGCTTGGCAACATCTGGGCTTGGTTTGTATCCTGTAATTTTTGCCGACAAAAAGATGTCAATGCTGGCGTTTATCATGGCAAGGCAGTCGTATATGCCAGCCAGATTTAGGTAGCTTGGGGCAGAGGATATAATTGCTTCATCAAAAACTAAATGCTCGGCAATTTTGGCTTGTAGGCTTTGTTTTGCATTGTTTGTTAGTATAGATGCCGTAGAGGAGGCAAATCCGTTAACTGATAATGCACTGGGCGACACGGCAAACTTTAATCCAAGTTTGTAACTTGCAAGCTTTGTTATGTCGCAAATTGTGCCTCCGCCAAGAGCCACTGGGTAAGCGTTACTCACAGATTTTAAGCTTGACAAGAGCCTTTCAATTTCTTGCATAGATGGCTTTAGCTCCCGCCCCTCGTCGCATAAAATTAAAATATCTGCAATTTGCCTTAACTCGCTTAGTAAAAGCTTGTTTTGGGCGTAAATATTACCATCTGTTACAATAATAGGTTTTTGCCCCCTTGTTTTAATGTTTAGCAAAAGCCTTTTAAGCTCACCTTGTCCGTAAGTGCAGGATGTTAATCCAAGCTCAGTAGCTATGTCTTTAACCCATTGATTTACTAGCATTTGCCATTGTCAATTAATGGGTTTGGCGGCGTTTGTGCTTTGGCGGTGTTGTGCTTTGCCTCCTCAAGCCGCCACTTGGCAACAAGAGCGTGGTTGCCACTTAATAAAACGGGGGGCACGGATAGGTCGTTCCACATTGCTGGCCTAGTGTAATGATTGTATTCCTTAAGCTCATTGCCGTTTTCATCTTTAATGGCAAAGCTTTCCTCCTGTTTTGTTAGCTTGTTGCCCATTATGCCATCTTTTAGCCGCAAGACGGCTTCACACATTGCAAAAACTGCGGTTTCGCCCCCTGCAAGCACATAATTGCCAATGCTTAACTCTATTGCTTTGTAGTAGTTTACAAACCTTTGGTCTATGCCCTCAAAACGCCCGCAAACAAAAAATAAATTTGTAAATTTACCAAGTTCCAAAGCAATATCGTTGTTAAACTGATAGCCTTTTGCAGACGGCACCAAGATAAGGGGGGCATGATATTTGCAAAGTTCTTGATTGGTTGAGGCGTCAAAATAATTACCATTTTGATGGTTGTAAGTTATGTTTTGGTTTAAAAGCTCAGCTTCAATTGCCATTGATAGTACATCGGCTTTCATCACAAGTCCGGCCCCGCCGCCAAATGGGTAGTCGTCCACCCTGTTGTAGTGATGTTTTGCAAAGTCCCTAAGGTTGATTGTTTTAATGCTAAACTTGCCGTCCTGCATTGCATTGTAAAAAATAGATTCCCCAAGTGGGCCCGGAAAAAGGCTTGGAATGATGGTAAAAACCGTAATTTGCGTAGGCTTAAAATTTTGCATATCTTACACGGAGTTTAGATTTGTTTGGCATAGCTATTTTGACTTTGACTTTGATTTTTTACTTGATCCTGTGAGTTATTGGTGGCTAAAGCAGGGGAACCTAGGGTTTTGTCAAGCTGCAAAACTTCATCAGATTGCTTTGCAACTTGTGCAAGGCTACCGTTTTGGTCAAAATACATCACGCCATAGCTGCGTTTAATGCGATTTTCAAGCATTACATAGTCGCCCTCGGCACCCTTTAGTCTTAAGCCCTCGGCAGTGTCAAGGCTTTTTTTAATGCTAGTAAAGGCATTGCCATCGCTTGCCTTGGAGGTAAATATTGCATAAATAAACGAAAGTGCGTCATGCAAAGAGGCGGAAAGTCTTGTTGCATCATCGCCAGTTTTGGTTTTGTAGTAGGACTTAAAAGCAGAGCTAACAATGTAGTCCTGATAAGGAAAGAAAACATCCTTAAAAGGATTGTTTGCTTGGTCTTTGATGTAGGCATCCATAAAGGAGTCTGTAAATACAAAGATGTTTTGCATGCTGGGTCTGTAGTATCTCATTTTTTTAAAATATTCAAACTCGGATATAATCTTGGATTTGTCCTTTGCCGTGCCGGTAAAAAATAGGATTGTCTTTTTGTCTGCCTCTGCTTCTTGGGTAGATGTCCACTTAAATTTTGCTATTGATTTTGGAGCTTCGGGAGTGTTTGACGCCGAGGCTGAAATTTGATTTATCTGGTCGCCTTGAGGTTGTAAATTTGCCTCCGGTGCAATTAAAGCCTGCTGAGCCTGTGTTTGCTGCTCACTTATAAAGGCATCAATTTTTTCAATTTGCTTTAAGTGGGACATTAAAATCTTTTTTAAATAAAACTTACTTGAAACCCTAGAGTCCTCCTCTTGCGTGTTTGGTAAAGCTTGTTGTAAATTTTCTTCGCTAGCTTGTGTGTCGTTAGCTTGGGGGGTTGCTTGGGGTGCTGCCTGAGTATTTTGCTGCTCATCGTCGGTTTGCAAAACAAGGTCGGCACTTGATGAGTTTGTGTAAAACTCTGCATTGCGTAGCGATATTTTGTAATTATTTTGCCTTGTAAAATCGGCAACTGCCTTGCTTAACACTAAGCCTATATTTGCACCAAGCTTTGTGTTTGGGGCAAGTAATGCAATGTTATGAACCTCGTTAGTTTTTGCGAAATCCAGAATTGCCTCAAACTGATCAAGGGCTTCGTAGCCAAAGGACACAACATTTGGATAATCTTTGCTATTTTTAAAGTTTGTAATGCTTATAAATAGCATGGCTGGGTCTTTGGCAATGATGTTTGATATGCTTTTTGCAAAAGCACCAGCTGATGGACTAATCACAACAGAATATCCATCGGCCTTTAGCGATGCTATACTTTGAGGCAGAGATGTTTGATTTGTTTGCACTGCTTCAATTTGCATTTTTTGGTCACC
>VFQT010003427.1_pt1 | contig 14447 bp, 19 predicted proteins | sample 3512381 | NCBI WGS metagenome assembly VFQT01 (sample SAMN10412376, study PRJNA504923) | tailings metagenome | isolation source: Relicate 2 Philex TSF3 active mining site | place: Philippines: Tuba, Benguet | collected 2017-08-29 | reverse complement strand
GACTTACTCGGAATTTTCTGGGCCAATTTTTTCATACCCAGTACGTGGGCCGTAAACTCGCCATTTCTTTTACCCCCGCCCCCACAAAACACGCCACCAAAATTTTTTGGCGTGTGCTACAGTCCACGGTACATCATTTCCAGACAGAGCTCGCTCTGAGGAGAGACCCACTTGCATTCATCCATCAACGCTGACCAGCTGCTTCGCAGTTTGGCCCTGTCCATTGCCCGCAACAACGTGGGCGCCATGCGCCCGGTGCACGAGATCATCGCTGCAGAGGGCTTGGTGCAGTCCGAGTACGACGAAATCGCCAAAAACCCTCAGTTTCAGCAGTACGTAACCTCGTACGAAGCTGATCTCAAGGATGCTGGCTTCTCATTTGCCGCCAAAAGCAAGGTTTTGGCCGAGGATTTGCTGCCTACGGCGTACCACATGGCCAAAGACCCCGATGTGCCGGCCGCTACGCGGGCAAAAATGATCGAAAACCTCGTCGAGTGGGGTGATTTGAAGCCCAAAAAGGCCGATTTGAGCGCTGCCGGACCCGGTTTTTCGATCACTTTCAACATCCCACAGCTCGGCCAAGAGCCCCCAAAAACGGTCGTTTTGGAGGCAAAACCCCTCGAAATTGAGCAAAAACCCGCACAAGACGTCCAAATCCTTACGCCAACTGCAGAAAAACTGCACCAAGGCGCGCAGCGCGCGCCGATCCTGCTGGCTGAGCCTGACGACTATGTTTACGCGGGGGACGATGTCCTGTAACCACCCATGAGCATCAACTACACCCCGGTGCCGAGCGTCACCCCATACCTACTCAGCGACAAATTCCAGTCGTTCATCATTGGCCCTGTGGGTTCGACCAAGACCACGGCGTCCCTGATGAAGATTCCGCTTGAAGCCAAGAAGATGGCCAAGAGCCAAGACGGCATTCGGCGGTCGCGGTGCGCGGTCGTTCGTAACACGCGGCAAATGTTGCTGGACTCCACCATCAAGGACTTCCTCAACCTGTTTCCCGAGGGGCAGGCGGGGGTGTACATGCGCACCGAGCTCAAGTACCTGCTCAAGTTCGACGACGTTGAGTGTGAGGTCCTGTTTCGCGGGCTGGACGACGCCGATGACGTGCGCCGACTGCTGTCTCTGCAGCTGTCGTTTGCCATGGTGGACGAGGTGCGAGAGATCAACGCGGACGTGTTCGACGCGCTCACCGGTCGTGTGGGGCGGTATCCCAACGGGATGATGGTGCCTCACCGGCCGCAGTGGGGGGTGGACGACAAGGGCAACGCCATTCAGGGTTGCGTGGACGACTACGGCAACCAGATGAAGAAAGTGTGGGGGGCGACCAACCCGCCAGACCTCGACAGCCACTGGGAGCAGTACTTCACCAACGCCGACCCCCAGAAAATCCACGTGACCATACAGCCCAGCGGCAGGTCCGAGGACGCAGACTGGATCAAGCACCTGCCGTCGGGCTACTACGACGACCTGCAGGTCGGCAAGAGCGAGGACTGGATCGACGTCTACATCGACGGCAAGTGGGGCAAGAGCCTGTCGGGCACGCCGGTGTATGACAAGACGTTCACCGAGGGCTTCCATGTCGCCAAGGAAGCCATCACTCCGGTGCAGAGCACGAGCTACCCCATCACCATCGGGATTGACTTCGGGCGCACGCCCTCGGCGGTGTTCATGCAGCGCGACCCGCGCGGGCGGGTCATCATCCTCAGCGAGATCACCAGTGTCAACATGGGGCTGGACACGTTCATACAGACCAAGCTCAACCCACACATCTCCGAGCACTACCTCGGGCATAGCTTCGTGGCCGCGCCAGACCCAGCGGGGTTTATGAAACAGCAAGCCAGCGAGATGACACTCGTAGACCAGCTTAAAGAGGCCGGTTTTCAGTGCGCTAAGCCGCCGACCAACGACCCGGACAAGCGCATCGCGGCGGTGGAGCGCCTGCTATCCCAGCAGGTCGAGGGCAAGGCCATGTTCCTGATCAACCCTGAGTGCACCCAGCTCATCAAGGGGTTTCGCTCCGGGTACCGGTACAAGGTCAAGAAGAACGGCGAGATGGAAGACAAGCCCGACAAGAACGAGTTCAGCCACGTGCACGACGCGCTGCAGTACGGCTGCGCTGTGATCGACATGAACATCCGCGGCTACGGACTCAAGCCGGCGCGGCGCGAGATTCGTAGAGCCAGCTACACGTACACTTGACCGACGGCCCCTCGGGGGTACAATTTAGGCAGTTTCTCATTGGAGCCACCATGGCACTTGGTCTCGCCCTCATCCCTGTCGCACGCGCATCTGATCTGGAGGCGCAGGCTCAAAAGCGCTCTGCTGAGTTGCAGAACCAGCCAGTCATTCAGGGCCTCGCCGCGCACGTGCGCAAACGCTGGGAGACGGCCAAGGACGGCAAGCGAGACCTTGAAGAGCGCATGCTGCAGTGTGTGCGCCAGCGCAACGGGCAGTACGACCCGGACAAACTGGCAGACATCAAGAAGCAAGGCGGCTCTGAGATTTACATCATGCTTACGTCGGTCAAGTGCCGCGCGGCCACCAGCTGGCTGCGGGATACCTTGCTGGGATCGGGCGCTGACAAGCCGTGGGCTCTGGACGCTACACCTGAGCCGACCCTGCCCCCGGATGTGATCCAGGGCCTTCAGGCCGACATGGCCCAGCAGTTGCAGACCATGCTGATGAGCGGCATGCAGACTCCTGACGTCGAGCAGCTGCGCCAGATCGCGATGCAGATGAAAGACGCCGCAATGCGCCGCATGAAGGAAGAGGCCGACGAGCGCGTCGACCGCATGGAGCGCAAAATGGAAGACCAGCTGGTTGAAGGCCACTGGACCAAGGCGCTCAATGAGTTCATCGACGACATCGTCACGTTCCCCTTCGCCGTGCTCAAGGGCCCAGTCAAGCGCAAGCGCAAAGTGCTCACGTGGGTTGGCGGCAAGCTCGTACCTCAAGACCAGATCGTCAACGAGTGGGAGCGTGTCGACCCGTTCATGCTCTACTGGGCGCCTTGGGCGTCCGATGTCAACGACGGCTTCGTGATCGAGCGCCACAAGCTCACACGCGACGACCTGCAAGCCCTGCTCGGCGTGCCCGGCTACAACGACGACGCCATCCGAACCGTGCTGAGCGAGTTCACCGGCGGCGGGCTCAAGGAGTGGCTGTGGACTGACAACGCGCAAGCCACCGCAGAGGGCAAGAACACTTCCGAGGCGATCTACACAGACGACCTCATCGACGCGCTGCAGGTGTGGGATAGCGTACCGGGCAAGGACCTGCGTGAGTGGGGCCTGTCGGCCAAGGAAGTCCCTGATGTCAGCCTGAGCTACCCCTGCGAGGTGTGGCTTGTGGGCAACACCGTCATCCGCGCGGTGCTCAACTACGACCCGCTGGGGCGCAAGCCGTACTACGTCACATCCTACGAAAAGACCCCCGGCTCTGTGGCTGGCAAAGGCGTGGCTGACCTGTGCCGCGACTCGCAGAACATGTGCAACGCCGCTGCTCGCTCGCTGGCCAACAACATGGGCATCAGCTCCGGCCCGCAGGTGGGTGTCAACGTGAGCCGTCTGCCCCCGGGCGAGGACATTACTGAGTTGTACCCATGGAAAATCTGGCAGTTCCAGAGCTCCGAGTTCAACGACGGAAGCCAGCCCCTGACGTTCTTCCAGCCCAGCAGCAACGCCGCTGAGCTCATGGCCGTGTTCGAGAAGTTCAGCGCCCGCGCTGACGAGGACACCATGATCCCGCGCTACATGACTGGCGAGGCCTCCCCGGGCGCTGGCCGTACGTCGTCTGGTCTGTCCATGCTGATCTCCAACGCCGGCAAGGGTATCAAACAGGTCATCAGCAACATCGACCAGAACATCATCGTGCCTTGTGTCGAGCGGTTGTACCAAGACAACCTGCGATACAGCCAAGACCCAGACCTGATCGGTGACGTGCGCGCCGTGGCCCGTGGCGCCTCCAGCCTAGTGGTCAAGGAAGCCGAAGCGATCCGCCGCAACGAGTTCCTGCAGTTGGTGCTCAACAGCCCGGTGGCCCAGCAGATCGTTGGCATGGACGGCGCAGCTGAGCTGCTCCGCGAGCAGGCCCGCAACCTCGCAGGCAACGTGGACCGCATCGTCCCGGCACGTCAGACCATGACTGTTGTACAGCAGCAACAGCAGCAGATCATGCAGCTGCAGCAGCAGATTGAGGCCATGATGGGCGCGGCCAATGAGGTGCTCACCGCACCGGCCGGCGCAACGCAGGGGCCCGCACCCAAGAACGTGTTGCCTGATGGCTCGCAGGTCGGTGGCCGCGAGGGCAACATGATGGTCAACAGAATGGCTTGACAACGCTACTCAATAGTGTTGTAAAATTTCCACATGAAGATTTTTGTGGGCCAGAAGCCCGACAGGCAGCAGATACAAGCGCTCATGCGCTGTAAGCTGCCGGAAAGTGAAGCGCTGTTGGCGCTGTTCCGAACCAAGCTCGACGAGACCAAGGTCGCGTTGATGCAGGCAGAGGAGCCGCACCGCATCTACAGGCTTCAGGGTCGCGCGGAGGCTCTCGCAGATTTCCTCGAAGCGGTTGAGAAATCGCAAGAGGTCTTCGACCGGATCAGATGATCCGATTTTTGTAGTCCAAGCAAACCATTACGCGTAGGCACACCCCCGGGGAGCTGAAACGGAGTTGGAGCTTTAGGAGATTTGAATGGCTTTGCCAAAACAAGTTCAGGCCCAGTTGAAGGAACTGGAAAAGATTGAGCAGCAGCTCGCAAACGGTAACAACCCAGCCCCCGCCCCCGCGGATACGGCACCGGTTGACCCCCCGACGCCAGCAGAGCCGCCCGCAGACCCGGTGCCCGCCCCAGCGGACCCTAAACCTGTTGACACGAAGCCGACGCCAGCTGACCCAGCTGTTGCGGATGAGAAATGGGAGCAGAAGTACAAAACCCTCAAGGGTATGTACGACGCCGAAGTTCCTCGCTTGCACGCCGAGTTGCGCGATCTCAAAGCGACTGTGGAGTCCCTCCGCAAACCGCAAGAGCCCGCTGCCCCGGCCAAGCCCGCAGAGCAGACGAAGCTGGTGACTGATGCTGATGTTGAAGCATTTGGTTCGGACCTGATCGAGGTCCAACGCAAAGTTGCACGCGAAGTTGCAGCCGAGTTCCGCGCAGAGCTCGATAGCCTCAAGGCTGAGAACGCTGATTTGCGCAAGCAGATCGGTGACACCGGCTCCAAGGTTACCGAAGCCTCGTTTGAAACCCGTCTGCATCGTCTGGTGCCCGACTTTGACGCCGTGAACACCGATCCCGCGTGGATCGCATGGCTCGAAGAAGTGGACCCGATGCTGCGTGGCCCTCGCAAGATGGCTGCTCAGGTTGCGTTCAGCAACGGCGATGCCGAAGGCGTGGCACACTACGTAAGTCTGTTCAAGGCGGCAACCGCCCCAGCAGCTGTGGAGCCAGCAAGCCAGAAGACCGAAGAGCTTGAGCGTCAAATTCAGCCGAGTCGAAACAACGCCGCATCCGCTCCGGTTGCGTCACCCAAGGGTCGTACTTACACGACCGCGGACATCAACAAGATGTTCAAGCAAGTGGCAGACCTCGGCGTGCGTGGTGAGCTCGACAAGGCAAGGAAACTTGAAGCTGAAATCGACGCAGCTTACATGGATGGCCGGGTAATCGCCTGACCCCTGTGAGTAGCGCCACACCCAACCCTGTTTTATAGGAGGCCAAAATGGCTGCTGTATTCCCCGTCTCTGGTGGCTTTGACACCAACCCCTCGTACTCCGGTGCGTTCATCCCCACGCTGTGGTCCGGCAAACTGCTGGCCAAGTTCTACCAGAACACGATGTTGTCGGAAATCGCCAACACCGACTACGAAGGTGAACTGAAGAACCAAGGCGATACCATCCGTATCCGTCTGGCTCCCAGCATCACCATCAGCGACTACACCGCTGGTGCTGGCTTGGGTACCGCCGAAGTGCCGACCCCGATCTTCCAAGACATGCAGATCAACAAGGCCAAGTCGTTCAACGTGCAAGTCAACGACGTGTTGGCTTACCAGTCCGACATGAACCTGATGAACATGTTCACCGAAGACGCTGCCAAGCAGATGAAGATCGCCATCGAAAACGAAGTGTTCTTCAACAGCTTCGTGACCGAAGGCCCTGCAGCTGCCAACGAAGGCGCTACCGCTGGTGCCATCTCTGCCGCGTACAACCTCGGTACCGACACCGCCCCGATCGACCAAAGCACACCCGAAAACGTGCTGAAGGCGATCCTGCGCATGTCCACCGTGCTGGACGAGCAGAACGTGCCCGAAGACGGCCGCTTCTTGGTCATCAGCCCCTACGACCGTCACCTGTTGATGCAATCCAGCATCGCTCAGGCGTACTTCACTGGCGACCAGTCCAGCACCATCCGCACCGGCAAGATCGGCATGCTGGACCGTTTCTCGGTCTACGTGTCCAACCTGCTGCCCCGCGGCGGCGCTGGCAAGGCGCTGGTTTCTGGCATGACTGCTACCTCTGCTGGCGGCACTCTGGCTGACGCCAAGGCCCGTCGTCTGATGGTCGCTGGTACCAAGGCCGCCACCTCGTTCGCCATGACCGTGAACAAGACTGAGCCTCTGCGTAACCAGACTGACTTCGGCGACATCGTCCGCGGTCTGGCTGTGTACGGCCGCAAGGTTGTCAAGCCTGAAGCTCTGGTCGTCGCTCAAGTTGGCTCTGCCTCCTGATCGGTGATACAGTAAAGGGGCCCTTCGGGGCCCCTTTTCATTTCTGGAGAACACATGAACGCACTCGATCTCGCCAAGCGCCTCGGCGCTGCCATCCTGAACAACAAACTACGCCACCCTCAGACCGGCGTGGTGCTCGCGCGCTACGAAGGCTCCGAGTTGGTTCTGACCGCTGAGGGCGAAGAAGTCGCAGCCAGCTTGCCTGCTGCAAAAACCCCTCGCGCTGCAAAGGCTGCTGCTGTAGAATCAGCACCTGTAGCGCCAGCCGAAGCCCCCGCTGAGGCACCTAGCGCCCCAGAAATTCCCGCTGAGTGAGGCCCGAATGTCCACCATCAAATTAGTGTCCCTGCTGTCGCGCATTGCAGTGCTGCTGCAGGACGAAGACTTGGTGCGGTGGACACCTACCTCACTGCAGGATTGGGTTAACGACGGCTACCGCGAGCTGGTTAGCCTGCGCCCCGATGCCAACACGGTCTCTGCGGAGCATGTATGCACCGCGGGGGCTCGCCAGACTTTGGCGTTCGCTGATGCGATTCGCCTTGTGTCCGTTAGCCACAACACGGCGGCTGCGTCCAACAAGTACAACGTTGTTTTGGTGTCCAGTGCGTCGCTTGATTCGCAGCGCCGTGGGTGGCGCGCGGAGGCGCAGGCTGTCAGCGTCGAGCAGTACCTGTTTGACCCACGGACACCAAAAGAGTTCGATGTGTACCCGCCCGCAGCAGCCACTGCTAGGCTGTGGGTTTTGTACTCCGCCACACCGACGCCTCACGCGCTTACGGACACGCAGTTGCGCAACGCCGCAACCTCCGAGACTATCCGCGTGGACGACGCCTTCGCTAACGCGCTGGTTGATTACGTCCTGTATCGTGCCTACAGCATCGACGGGGAATCCGGTAGCGGCGGTAAAGCCGCCGCGTACTACAGCACCTTCCGCGCCGCTTTGGGTGAGAAGGGCCAAGCTGACGCTGCATCGCAGCCGGGAGTTGTGTAATGGCCAAGACTTGGGACGACTTTCTCCCTTTGATTTCCCCGCATCTGCCTACGTGCCCTAACGCCACGCTTCGCGCGTATCTGGCGGAGACCGCTGCGGACTTTTTCGCGCGCACGTATCTGTGGCGCGACACGATCGACGCCATCTACCTGGCGCCCAGCCAGATTGAGTATGACCTGGATTCGGACGCCGTAGTTGAGGACGTTATTGCTGTCAGCTACCAAGGGCAGAACCTTGATCGCACGGACCTGCGACTGCTGCCGGCGGAGCGCCTAGGGGAGACCGGCGCGCCAACGCACTTCTGGGTACAGGCGGACACGACAATTCGGGTTTTCCCCACACCAGTGGAGCGCGGGCGACTCACCGTGCAAGCGGTCCTTAAACCCAGTCGCACCGGCGCTGGGGTAGAGAACTGGATTTTTGAGACGTGGGCAGACGCGATCATCGACGGCGCCATCGCCAAGATCGCGCTGATCCCCAGCAAAGACTGGACTGATGTGGCCATGGCTGCCGCCCGCGGCGCCAAGTACGAGCGCGCGGTTACCGCGGCCAGAGTCCGAGATTTCCGTGGCGTGCGGCTGACAGTTCGTCAACGCCCCGCAGCATAAGGAGCCCACATGGCTGAGAAAATCAAACTCGTGCAGGGCGACACCCGCCCGGCGATTGTGTGCACCATAACCGATGACACCACATCCCTGCCGATCGACATCACTAGCGCGACTGTGCGACTCAAGTTCCGCGCGGTGGGGGCTACAACGCTTACCGCCACGGTGGTCGGCGCTGTGACAAACGGCCCCCAAGGTGAGGTTGTCTTCTACCCCGCCTCTGCCCCCGAGATGTTGCAAGGCGCCGGTGGCGACTACGAGGGTGAGATCGAGATAACCTTCGCCGACTCCAGTGTCCAGTCAGTGTTTGACGTCCTTCGGTTTAAGGTTCGCGAGGACTTCTGATGCCGGCGCGCGTCACGGGCAATACCACAACGGCGACAACCGCCGTTGTAAAGCTGCGGGCCGCTGTTTCGGTCGTTACCGCTTCCGTGGGCGCGCAGGCTGCCGTGGCCGCGGCGGATGTTGCTTACATACTGCTTACCACGGCAAGTACGCTGGACACCACAGGGCGGTACAGGTATGTGCCCGAGGTTGTAGTTGTCAGCGAGCGCGTGTCCATAGAAGTCGCTAAAGCGCTGTCGGCGGGCGTCATCACGCCAGTGGATGACGTAGTTTTGGAGGCCACAAAATCTTTGGTCGACCAAGTCTCGTTCAGCGAGGTGTTTGTCGCCACTTTGGTGTTTATTCGTGACTTCTCTGACTTGGTGGCGGTACCCGACGCTACTGTTGTAGCGTTTGCCAAGTCGTTGGCGGACAGTTTCTCGACAACGGACTCCGTAGCGCGTAGCGTATCCAAGTTCTTGTCCAGCGGCTTCGCCATGAACGACAGCTTCGACGCTGGCGACGGCTCTGTGTTCGCGTTTTCCAAGGGCGTAAGCAACGTCGTGTTCGCGGCGGACACACAAGTGCGTAGCGTCACCAAGGTGTTGAGCGACAGCCAAGCCGTGGGGGACACCGTGCGCTGGGACTTTACTAGGCCTGTTGCAGACGCGGCTTCGCTGTCCGATACGCTAGCCCATGAGTTTGCCAAAGCACTGGCCGACGCTACTTTCTTGGCGGACGCAGCTGTTTTGCACTTCGACAAAGCCACAGCAGAAATTGTTTACGTTGCGGACAGCACATCCCTCTCGCCAACAAAGAGCATTAGCGATATGATAGGCCTTGCGGACGCTGGGTCGCTCGTCTCCCAAGGGTATTGCGATCTCACGTACTTTGCCGAAGACTACGTCGGCGCATCCAGAACCTTTTAACAGGAGCCTCCCCATGTTCACCGAACAGATCAAAGTCACCGGCCAAGTGAGTATTGTCGTCACCGGCAAAGACGGCCAGGTCAAAGACAGCCGCGAGATCAAAAACCTCGTAGTCACCACAGGCAAGCAGTTCATCGCCGCCCGCATGGTTGGCACGCCTACCGAGATGAGCCACATGGCTCTCGGCGCTAGCAGCACTGCAGCAGCTGCTGGCGACACCGCTCTGGGCACTGAGCTTGGTCGTGTCGCACTGGCTAGCGACTCCGCTACCGGCGCCGTGGTGACTTACACAGCCACGTTCCCCGCCGGCACCGCTACCGGCGCAGTTGTTGAGGCTGGCGTGTTCAATGCTTCATCCGCCGGCACCATGCTGTGCCGCACGACCTTTGCTGTCGTGAACAAGGGCGCAGACGACGCCATGAGCGTCACTTGGGCCATTACCGTTTCCTAATAGGAGGCCGCCATGGCTACCGTAACACTGCGGCTTGTTAAGGGATCACCCCTTACCAACCAAGAGGTTGATGACAACTTCTCGGCCTTGAACACGGCTAAGATGGAGAAGAGCGCCAACCTCAGCGATGTTGCGGACGTAGCCACGGCGCGCACAAACCTGAACGTGCTCAGCACGCAGGAAGCTCAAGAGTTTGCAACGGCGATGGCAATCGCGCTGGGGTGACAATATGGCATTCAAATCAAAAGTAACTCCGGGCGTAGGCCTCTCGGGCAGTCCAAGCACTGTAACGGCAACGGTTGCATCCGGGGCCGCGCACACCATCATCGGACTGGCCTTCGCCAACGTTGGCAGCGCCAACGTGACTGTGAGCGCGAAGCTCAACAAGAACGGCGGCAGCTCTGCGTTCCTCATCAAGGACGCCATCGTCCCACTGGGCGGTGCATTGGCGTTGGTCGGCGGCGACCAAAAAGTTGTCCTGGAAGAGGGCGACACCGTGACGGCGTACGCCAGCGCAGCATCGTCGATCGACGCAACCCTCAGCTACTTGGTGTAACACATGGCCTACATCGGCTCCTCCGCATCACCACTGCCGGTAAATTTTGCGGCGGTGCAGGCCCAGTCGTTCAACGGCACGGGCAGCCAGACAGCGTTCACGCTCAGCCGCACGGTCCCCAGCGCGGCGTCGATCGAGGTGTTGGTCAACAACGTGCAGCAGTCGCCGTACGACGGCTCATATTCTGTGTCGGGCACGACGCTGACATTCAGCGAAGCCCCAAGCTCCGGCACGAACAACGTGTACGTGGTTTACCGCGATCAATCGCTGGGCTCGTTGGTTGACGCGACGGCGTATCGCAGGGCCGAGGCTGACGCGCTGCTGAATGCCAAGCAGAACTCGCTGGGCTATACGCCAGTCAACAAGGCTGGCGACACGATGACCGGCGACCTTGGTGTTGGCGCAACGCCGCTTGCAAGAATGCACGCAACAAAAGCGGGCGTTGAAGTTGCGCGATTTACTAATAGCCAAAGCAATGGCGGAGATTGGGAATTTAAGATTGGCGGCGGCGGGTTTGAGAACCGCAAATTTATGATCACCGATAAATTTGGTGGCGCCGACAATGTTCGTTTTTCAATCGATTCTGGTGGAAGAATACAAGCGCAAGCGCAACCATCATTTAGAGTCGCAACAAATAGCGCAACCGCTGGCGCTGACATTGTTTGGAATAGTGTTTTTCACAATATCGGTAATCATTACAACAACTCAAATGGAAGGTTTACTGCGCCTGTTTCTGGTACATATCAATTCCAAACCCATCTTCTTAGGCCCAACTCATATGGTGCCGATATGGACATTCAGATTTGGTTAAATGGCGGAGGTTTTGCTACAACAGTTAGAGCGCCACTTGTGGCTGGAGTTTACACTGGAGCGACAAATTCTATTGCTGTCTATTTGAATGCTGGAGATTATGTGACTGTAAGAGTTACAAACACGGCACCTTATCTTGACACATCATGGGATTACTGGTCAGGCTATTTGGTTGGATAACACAAAGGACGAATCATGGACTACACAATTACTCTTACCTCTGCCGAAGACAAGGCTCTTTCGTACGCGGCCATGAGCCAGCAAGACTGGATCGACAACGCAGTGCATGAGCGTTGCCGCATCGCCATCGATGAGATCGTTCAGATCACGGTGGCCAAGTGCCTTGAGTCGAACATCGCTATCCCCGGTAGCAAAGACGAGATGGTCACACTGGCCTTCGCCCAAGGCTGGGTCGTGACCGCAGCGCAACGCCAAGCTGAAGCAGAGGCAGAGATGGCCGCTCGTTTAGCCGCCCCCGCCGCGTAACTGGAGTAGCTCATGACGCTTAGCCGAGTTCCCACAGCGCAGTTGTCAGGAGAGTTGTCTTTCCGTAACCGCATCATCAACGGCGACATGCGGATTGACCAGAGGAACGCTGGGGCATCCTCAACAGTGAACGGCAACTACTGTACGGTTGACCGTTTCAAGGCGGGCAACAACACCAACACCGGTACGATTCAGCGCATCACATCCACGCTGGCCGGGTTCGTTAACTCGGTCAAATACACGGCCTCTGGTTCAAATACGTTCTTCCAGCTCGGTCAGCAGATCGAATACACAAACTGCGCCGACCTGCAAAACCAGACGGTGACGATCAGCTTTAGGGCAAAGGCCAACAACTCAAGTGCTGGCTCCACCTCTTTAGTTGTTCGCACACGCACTGTCGCAGGGGTTGACGGCGGTGTGATCTTCGCTGGCACCAACGTGGACACCAACGTAACGCTAACCACATCGGATGTAGCCTATACCGTCACTCGGACGCTGCCATCCAGCTTTGGCGCTTTGTCGATTGAGTTTACCCTCGGCTCTCATGTGTCTGGTGACGGCTTTGAGATCACCGGCGTCCAGCTTGAAGCAGGCTCTGTTGCCACGCCGTTTGAGCGCAGGCCTTATGGCACTGAGTTGGCGCTGTGTCAGCGGTATTTCGAGTCTGTCTTTTTGAGTATCAACACGTATTCGGCGCAATGGACCGGCGGCGAATTTGTTGGTGTTGTTGTCCCATTCAAAACCAACAAGCGCACCGCACCTTCAATTCCGAGTTTCACATCACCTGTCGGGTATTGGGTAGCTGCTGGGCAGCAGGCATTCAGTCAGCAAACAGGTCACAGCTTCCAAGCCGCGTACACCAGCCAGTTTGGGTTCTCCCTGAAAAGTAACCGCCCGGTAGGAAACAGCACCCCCATTGTTGCAGGCATGTACCTGTGGGAAAGCGACCTGATCATTCCAGCGAGCGCAGAACTATGAAGAACTACAAACTGGTCAGATCGTTAAAAATCGGCGGCCAGCCTCAGGCAGTTTTCTTGCTTGATGGCGCGCTGGAGTTGTTTATCCCCTTCGACCCCGCCAACACCGACTATCAGAAATATCTGGAGTGGCTTGAGGCTGGAAACACGCCGCTGCCTGCAGATCAACCGGAGTAACCCATGTCGTATTTAGGCGTCCCCCCGTTTGGGCAAACTGTTCGGACAGTGACAGAGCTGGTAGCTACCGCTGGCCAGACAGATTTCTACCCAGCTGGCGGGTACCTGCCGGGCTACATTGACGTGACGCTTAACGGCGTGGCGCTGATGTCCAGCGACTACGTGGCTTCCGACGGCGTAAAACTTACGCTGACCCAGGCCGCTGCGGTGTCCGACGAACTCAAAACGGTCGCCTACTGGCCGGTCTCCCTGACCGACACGTACCGCAAGGGTGAAGTCGACGGGTTCGCTGTCAAGCTGACCGGGGACCAGACCATCGCAGGGGTAAAAGCGCTAAACGGCGGCTTCTACAACGGCGCACAGACGATCATCACGTCAGCCACTACGCTCAGCAACACTAATCTGGGCGGATTTGTTGAGCTTAGCAGCAATTCGTTTACTCTGACACTACCCAATCCAGCGCTCTGTAATGGTGGTGGACTCACTATTTGGAACAACGGACCTGCTTGCACGCTTGCCGCCCCCTCGGGTAATTTTTATGGCCCCTTTGGGAACTCGGCGGCAACGATCCCGATCCCGAACCAAGTCACGTACAACTTGCGCAGCGACGGGTACAACTGGATCATCGTCAACTCGCAATCTGTTGGAGCAAACAGTGCCTCTTCAGCGCCTCCGGTCTACGGCGCCCGTGCATGGGTGAACTTCAACGGCACTGGCACTGTGGCGATTCGTGCAAGTGGGAATGTGTCGAGTATTACGGATAACGGTGTCGGAAACTACACAGTTAATTTCACGAATGCTATGACGGATTCTAATTATTCGTTTGCAATCGCAGTTCAAAGAACTGCAAGTGGTGCGCAAGCAGATCAAAACATAATATCGACTATAAATGATGGTGCAGGAAATATTGCATCCTCGTCATTGAGAGTGCGAGCATATGCTTCTCCTGGAAACACCAGTTTTGATGTTGATGTTTTTGCAGTCGCCATCTTCCGCTAAAAGGACAAAACCATGAGCACAATCAAAGCAACGACGCTCTCCAACCTAGCGGGAAGCAAGACTGTTCCGACCGATACCGTGGTCGATGGCAGCGCGAAGGCGTGGGTGAATTTCAACGGAACAGGCACTGTCGCCATTCGCCGTAGTTTCAATGTCTCGTCGATTACGGATAATGCTGTTGGAAATTACACGATCAATTTGACAAATGCTATGGCAGATGCAAGCTATTCTGCCTGCGGGATGTGTAACGACAACGGCAATACCACATCAATTTCGTATAGAACTGGCGGCACATTCTCAGCATCTGCGCTGCAAGTTTCAACAAGTGCAGGTGGTGGTCTTGCAGACAATGCAAATTGTCTTGTCGCCATCTTCTCTTAACCAATCAACCACCAAGGAGAA
>VFQT010003426.1_pt1 | contig 14450 bp, 13 predicted proteins | sample 3512381 | NCBI WGS metagenome assembly VFQT01 (sample SAMN10412376, study PRJNA504923) | tailings metagenome | isolation source: Relicate 2 Philex TSF3 active mining site | place: Philippines: Tuba, Benguet | collected 2017-08-29 | reverse complement strand
TACTTTCATCTACTCTGATGTTGATAATTGCCTCGTTTGCCATTGAAACTCCTTTGTATATACATTATATACACAAAAGAGTTTGCCACAATATTTCAGGTATGGATTTTTTACATATTAAATAATTCTGAATTAATAAATCAACCAATTTGTCCCTAAATGGGGACAAATAAATATCTAAACGCTTTCCACTGCTTTTCGTAAACGACGAGAATTCTCTAACAAATTTCCATCATGTAATGCGCCACCTATCAAAATAGTTATGTCTTTACCAAAGTTGTTCACTATTTCAGAAGTTCTTTCAACAGTCATTCCTCCTGCAAGCGCTGCTGAAGTGGTTTAAGTTGGCATGATTTAGATATTTTGAGGTAGGACCAAAGGGTCACACCACTTTAGAAAAACATGACTAAATTCATTTAGTAATACCTATTAGAGGAAGTGGAACTTGTTTAGTAGATGACAAGATTTACAAGCTAGAAATAAACAATGTGATCCATGTTCCTTCCTGGACTTGGCATCAATTTAGAGCAAATGATGAAACTTTAGGGTTTTTATGCCTAGTTAACTGTGAAAGAGATAGACCAACACTTCCTACAGGAAAAGATCTAGAGGATTTACAAAAGAATCCAGAGGTGGCAGCATTTATTAGGGCAGTTTTGTAAAAAACTGCCCTAATAACTAATTTCTATTAATGTTTACATTCAGCTAAACAAGCCTCAACTTTACAGCCCAAATCAACATCTTCTGGTAAACCCTCATGGTTTACGAACAGAAAATTACCTTTAAAAGTTAAATTCTTTAACTCTTTTTTTGCATCTAGCATAAGTAATTTGTGTGTTGACCAAGGATCTAAATAAGCATCTGGGCCTTGTTCTTTATGACAATCTTTAATCATTTTTGAAATCTGATCTTTTATTTCTTTGGAAAAATCTAGATATTGATATCCATAAATGATCAATGCGTCTTGAACTTCATCATGATTATTTGGAATAAATCTAAGTCCTTTTAAAGATGGTCTTGACCAAACAGGTTTATCAAAAACCACCATCAAGTAATAATCATCTTCTATTGCAAGTGAATAAACTAGGTCGCTCATATTTTCTCCCCTTTTTGTTGATTGTTATTAAAGAATAAAACTGACCACTGACAAAGATTAAATAATTAAGGGGTCCGTTTAAACGGACCCCTTAATTGTCTTATTTATCTTTTTCTTCTTTATCTTTTTTTAAAGCTTCAGTCATTTGAAGCCAGAGTTGATGAGCAAAAGCTTTTCTTTCTGCTTCTGTCATTTCTTTGATATTTGGGGGAATTTTAAAGTAGTGCTTTTTAATTTCAGACATTAATTACCTCCTAGGTTACTTTTCATCTACTGATTTAGTAAATGACTGCTCTTCTTTCAGGAGCACCGTGTCCTAGGACTTACCGGTTGCTAGGTAGCTAGCTGAAAGGCTATTGCGCTACAACTTCTTTGAGCTAATTACTACTTTACCAATTTGCACTGACAATTAAATGTCTTTATTAATTGTAATTATTTATTCAGGAGCATATATTAATGAATCTTGCCAAGGTAATGTCCAACTCATTTCTAATGGTTCATAACCGTCAGAAAATGCATCAAAGCTGGTTAAATAAAACTTTTTTCCATCGGTCATTAATTTTGATAATCTCACTTCAACTGGTGTTCCTATTCGAGTTCCAGTGGCACAATCTGGTTCACATTGATTAACAGACCAAACCCCAGTTCCACGTGCACCGTATCCGTCCCATGAGTGCCAACTTATGTTCATAATCTGAACTCCCCAGTCTGCGCAATTTGTGGTTGTCGCATCAGGTTTATGTTCCGGATATCCGCAAACAATGGCAAAAATATTCATAGGATCAATCAAAGCGATATCTTCATCACTTGCTACAACAACATCGGTTAACTGCAATATTCCCTCTTTTTCTTCAGCAGTCCAAGGATTGCCTTCGGTGTCAAAAACCATAACATCGCCGGTTTTGGTTTTTCCTAATTCATTGAGTAAATTGATTATCTTCAGTGAAGAAATAAAAGTAAGAGCAACAAGCAGCACCAATAGTCTTTGCCATATCGTTTTGTTCATACCTTTATCAATTCCTCTAAATCCGCTAGGCGTTTCTTAATTTTATTTGCTTCTTTCATGTTTTCCCAACCACCTATGTCCTCCAAACAATTAATAATGGTTTTCTCTAATAAAATCTTTTGATCAATAGACTCTTGATCTTGTTCAGTAATTTCTTGAGCAAGTGCTTTTATTAACTTAATAACTTCTTTTTTATTCCCTCCGGTCATCCACATAATCTGATATTTCAGATATTTCATTTCAATAAGACTTTTTTTGTTGTTAAGTAATTCAAAGGATGTGATTAACTTTTCCACTCTTTTTTCAGCTTCTACATAATTTCCTAAATCATAAAGAGCATCAGCGATGTAGTTTTGAATCAAAAGAGTGAAATTGGTATCACCAGCTCTCTTAGCAAAATCTAGGGCAAGTTCTAGTTTTGTCAAAGCTTTATCGAATTGTTCTAAACCCTTGTAATGAATGGCAATTTGAGCTAAGCAACTAGAGCAATCTAAATCCTCATCTAGTTGATTGAATTTTTCGAATTGCCATTCCAAAAGAGCTATTGATTTTTCTCTTTCATTTTTTGAGTCGTAGGCATCAACTAAAATAGAGTAATCTTCAGCTTTTTCTAAGTTGTTGGCTTTTGCAATATCTAATGCTTTTTCCATATTGGAAATCACTAAGTCAAAATCTCCTAATTTATGAGCATTAAGACCTACTGCTAGATATGTCTTAAGAATTTCAGCATCACTGGTGAGATCTTTTAAAGAAAGGATTACATCTCTTGATTGCTCAGCTAAAACAAGTGCTGATTTGAAGTCAGATTTATCAAATAATCTTCTACTTAGTTCATGAAGAAAATCTGACTTCAATTCCCCTTCCACTTTAGGAAGTTCCTCCCATAGTTCTTTCTCACTTAATTTCATGAGGTCTTCATGTTCAAACATCGCTAAACACTCTCTTTCTCTATATAGATAGACAATAAAGAGAAGCACTGACAAAGAGGAGGAAGGTTTGTTTACTCAGTAGTTCTTCTTAGGGGAAGGCTTACTCTAGTCCTGGTTGAGGGTAAATACCAGAAGGATGAAAAAAGGGTGAGTTGTCCGAATTGTGTATTTCAGTTAAATCAAATAAGTATTTTTAGAATCGTTGTAAATTGTCAGAATAAAATGATATTTTCATAACCAAATAATTTAATTTCAGTTGTTCATTCCCACGATAGGAATAGAGATATTGACTAACAGCGAGTTTATAGACGATCAAACACATTTTGATAATTGTGTTATTTCTCGCGAGATTATGCGTAAAGATATTTCTAAGTGGGTCGCTTCGGCTTCTGGTCCAAAATCCAATATGACGAGAGTTTATGAAGAAAGTCAGAGAATTCTAAGTAAAATGGACCCAAAAAACGCTACGGTAGCGTTCGGAAAAATTAAAGATAAAAATAACGAAGAGATTTATATCGGCCGTCAATTTATTTCAGATGCAGACAAAAACATCCTTGTTGTAGAATGGCAAAGACCAGCAGCTTCTCCGTATTACAAAGCGACTCAGAGTAATCCATTAAATATAATTTTAAAAAGAGAAATATTTTCTGAAAAAAATATTATTTACAAAATTAACGACACTCTTTTTGGCAAAAAAGTCCAAAAAACTCCTGCTGTTTTGAAATCCGTTCCACAAAATATTGCAGATACAGATAGCGATGATTCTATTTCAGCTAAATTTGATTCTAAAAGAACTGGAGAAATTGCTGAAATTATCCAAACAATCGATCCTTCTCAATATGGTTTAATCGAGCTACCACTAAATCACGGCTTAATTATTCAAGGAGGACCTGGGACTGGAAAATCTGTGGTAGCATTGCACAGAATATCTTGGCTTTTATACAATTTTGTGAGTGAATTAAAGTCATCAGAAATTTTAGTAATTGGACCCAATAAGAATTTCATATCATATATAGAGAATTTATTACCAACATTAGGTAACCAAAATATTGAATATTTGGAAGTTTCAAATCTCGGAACTAAAGTCAAGCATAATTTAACAGAAAATATCAAAGAATCAAAAATTAAAGGCGACAAAAAAATGTTAAATTTACTTAGAAACGCATTACTTTGCAAAATTAAAAACCTAGAATCAGACTTAATTATTAATAAATTTTATGACATAGATGACCAAAGAGAGTTAGATGAAGATTTAGTTATTTCTGCAGAATTAATTAACGATAAAATAAACAATATTTTATCTACAAATAATTACTCAAACGCTGTAGATTCCTTTAAATCTTGGCTTGAACTTGAACTTATCAAAAGATTCAAAGCCAAAACTTCACAGGATTTAAATTACCAAATCCAGAAAAAACTTCTCAACGATTTTGTAAAAAAACATTTACCCAATTTTAAATCTACCCAAGTACTTTCTAACCTGCTCTCCTCAAGGGACTATCTCTTAGAGGCTGCCGCTTTTTCTACAAAAACTTCGGAATCGTTCAGCCCAATTGAATTGAACTATCTTTATCGAAAATCCAGTAAAAAAAACAAGAAGGATTTTTCTCAATCCGATATTCCCCTAATTGATACCCTCGAAACTATATTAAATGGACCGAGAAAAAAATATCGACATTTAGTTGTAGATGAAGCTCAAGATTTATCCCCAATGCAGTTATTGTCTATTTGGAGAAGAATAAATGAACAATCATTTACAATCGTTGGAGATTTAGCTCAATCGACTGGTTCGTGGTCTCGCAACTCATGGGATGATGTAAAAGAAATCTTGGCCCATAACGTAAATGTAAAAATTGAAAACTTAGAATTTGGATATAGAATTCCTAAAGAAATTCTTGATTTTGTTCAACCACTTTTCGAAACATTAAATTTGAACATTCCATACCCAAAGTCAGTAAAAAGTGGTTTTGAAAAACCAAAAACTAAATTAGTAAATTTTGAAGAGAACTGGTTTTCAGATCTTGAAGAAGATTTAATTAAATATATTAATCTTGATCAACTCACAGCCGTTATTTCCACCGATGAAATGCTTGATTTGATTGAGAACGGATTCAAAAAATCAAAAATTAAATTCAGTAGAGGTTCAATCTCTCCTACTCGAAGCAAAATTACATTAATGACTCCTGATCAAGTAAAAGGTTTAGAATTTGAAGCTGTGTTTGTGATAGATCCCAAATCTATAGTTGAATCATCCAGTTTTGGTTCAAAGTTGTTGTTTGTTGCATTAACGCGTTCAACTCGTCATCTAGTTGTAATTCATAACGGCGACTCAATGCCGTTATTGCTTGTGGAAGAACAAGTCAAAAAAAATGGGACCATCGCTCATAAAAAATAAATGTACTCTACGATGTCAAGAGGTAGCCAATTGATAAAAATAGTTTGTGATGTTTGTAGCACATTTAGAAGTGTGTAAATTGTGGAGATTTCCTCAAATTAAGCCATTTATCGAAATAGGGCCTTAAAAATAAAAGTGCGGCAAAAGTAGAGAATTATAAGGAATGTTGATTTGTTCCAGACAATTTGACTTATATGACAAAGTTTTTTGTGTTTTTCGTTTAGAGTTAAATAGATAAATCATTAGAAATTTATATTAAGGAATTGGAGTTAGGTTGGGCTTTCAAATCAAGAAATATAAAGAGCCAATCGAGCCAGTTGGATATGTCGCCGAATTATTTGCTGGTGTGGGGGGCTTTAGAATTGGTTTAGCTAGTGCAGGATGGAAGACTATTTTTTCAAATCAATGGGAACCGTCTACAAAGTCTCAACACGCTTCGGAAGTTTACGTTAAAAACTTTGGAAATAAAGGCCACCTAAATATTGATATTGCAAAGATTAGAAATCTACCAAAAAATATTGATTTAGTAGTAGGTGGCTTTCCTTGTCAAGATTATTCAGTCGCTAAAAGTTTAAATTCGGCAAAAGGTATTAAAGGTAAAAAGGGAGTCCTTTGGTGGGAAATTCATAGATTAGTTGAAATAAATAAGCCTCGCTTTATTCTTTTGGAAAATGTTGACAGACTTTTAAAATCCCCATCGTCGCAAAAAGGTAGAGATTTTGCGGTTATGCTCAAGTCGCTAGGTGATTTGGGGTACTCAGTAGAATGGCGCGTAGTTAACGCAGCTGAGTGCGGCTTCCCTCAGAGAAGAATAAGAATATTCATTATCGGTACTTTAAGAAAATATCAAATAATTGATACTCCCCATAAAATTATCGTGAATTCAGGAATTTTCGCTCGAGCTTTGCCAATTCAAAAAACAAATGGAGATTTAAGCAAAATTATATTGTCTGATGAGATTAGCAAAATAAGTGCAAAGTTTAATAAAAGTGACAAAAAGAGTCCTTTTCTAAATTCAGGATATTTTGTTGACAATGTTGCCTATACTATTAATACATTTCACAAGAATCCTAAAGATATGAAAGTACTTGGTGACGTCCTTCAAGATGTTAATCAAATTGATGAATCTTTCTGGATTGATAGTTCTCGACTAAAGGATTGGAAATACCACAAAGGTGCAAAAAATATTATTAGAACCCACAAGGATAGTGGTACAACATATAATTACGCTGAAGGCAAAATGGCATTTCCAGATTTGTTACAAAATCCAAGTAGAACGATTCTAACAGCCGAAGGTGGTTCCACTCCTTCTAGATTTAAGCACATTATAAAAATTGGCAACCGCTATAGGCGATTGACTCCTATAGAGCTAGAAAGATTAAATGGCTTTCCAGATAATTGGACTAAATTTTTTCCTAACGGAGAAGTTGTTCCTGATAATCGTCGAGCATTTTTTATGGGCAACGCATTAGTAATTGGAATTGTTGAGAAAATTGGAAAAGTTCTAGCAACTGACATCAAGTGCAAATAATTATTCTCCTCTAAGTCGCACCCCATACACGAGTTCATGAGCCCTTTGTGAGATTTTTGAATCTGGTTTGAGTTCTCCAATTATTATTGGCGCAGGGAACGGTTTTTCAAGTTGGACAGCCAACGCAGAAGCTTTTTGAAACGAACAAATAGATCGCCAGTCTCTAGGAGTTATCAATCTTAAAAAATCTTCATCTGCTGCCAACAAGATACATTGATTTATTTTTTCTGTCCTTATTAATCTCAAGGCGTCCAGAAAATCACTTCCTAAACTCATTTGATGTCGAAATGTTACTCGAATCCAAGTATCTCTTTTTATAAATCTCGAATCTTCTCCATCCCACTCATTTTGAATAAATCTTTCATCAATTACTTCGTTTAAGTATTTCTGAATTCCTGAAGGGGGTTTTTTATTCCTTTTTAGAGCAGATTCTGTTTCGGCCAGGAACAAATTCGTTGCTTCACGCCAAACTCCATTAAGCAATTGGATTGCTTCTTGAGCCTCCTGAGTTAATTCTTCAGAATAGGATGGCAACCTTAATAATGAGGTCTTCATATATCAAGATCGACCATGATATTTCCGAATACACGAATCTCACAGTCATGCTCAATAGAATGTTGCCATTTTGAAAATATGCCGTCAAACGGGACTTTTGCCAATTCGTGATTCGGAATATTTGGTTGACTTTGTCTATATAGAGATAATCTAGATTTAAGCATTTCGATTGAAAATATATTTCCCACAAAATCATTAGTATTTAAACTTCCAATCCCAGATGCCGCTTTCATTGCAGCCCCAAATGATCTAACGTTAATAAACCTAAATTGGTTCTTAGAAATCATGGTTGCAAGTGCTACTAATGTGTTGTCGCTATATATTCCAATTAATTTCTCAGGAGTATCTAGTTTTATATTTTTCAAATTAGAAAAAGCTGTAAATAATGCATTATTATTGAAAGATAAAGAATTTCGTTGACCAGGTTGTGCAATTAAAGACCGACCCCCTAAATCTCTACCCTCAATTTTTTCAACATACTTAATAATCTGAATTAAATCTTCTCGCAGGATTTCTGAACTTGAAATTAATGAATTTTTATTTTGCCAAATTTTTTCTAAAGCTTTTCTTTGAAAATCTTTTCTTATATTTCGCAATTCTAAAAATGGATTTTTAGAATTGGGTACATCATGATTCAGTTTTGTCGCAACTTCTGATCGGATAGCGTCTGCAAATATTTCAGGAAACTCGCCAACTGCAATTTCATACTCTTCACTTCTTGAGAGTAGTCTTGTGTACATTTTTGATTCAATACTCTCGGGATACCACAAATTAATAATCTTTACTTCAGGGGATTTTTGTCCTAATCGAGCAATACGCCCTATCCTTTGCTCAAGCCTGGCTGGATTCCAAGGCACATCCAAGTTAATAAGGATTCGCGCAGATTGAAGGTTGAGCCCTTCCGAAGCAGCATCTGAACAAAATACAATTTGTATATTACTTGAATTTAATGCTTCTGCTACGTCAGATTTTGTTGCTTCTACTTTCCCAAGCCCTGTTTTTATCCAGGCTGTTTCACCTGTATAAAGCGCATAACCTATTCCAGATTTACCTAATTTAGATTTTTCAAAAAGTCTTAAAAACCCTTCTAAAGTGTCTGTGTATCTTGAAAAAATTAATACGGCACCTTCTTCAACGCTCTTAACTAATACATTATTTGCTTCTATAAATTTAGGATCTAAGTCTTCAACTTCTGGACCTAATTTAGCAAGAATATTTAGTAACTCTCGAATGTATTGTAATTCTGAATTAGCAGCAATTTTAACATTATATTTTATTTCATTAATCTTATCAAAATCTGATTTACTAATTTGTAAGTTCTCAAACAAATCTATCGACGAATCTTCATCTTCGATATCATAATCTTTTGTCAAGTTATAAACAGATTCTGAATTACTTGATTCTACCGCATCTAATAAAAGTGAAATCTTTGTTTCTCTTTTTAATAGGCTGCTTTTTGAAGCGTATAAGGAGGATACCAGCCTTTGGTAATAACCTGATTTTGCAAAACCTATAGGAAATTTCTTACTTGGATTTAGTGCCTCTTCCGTTTTGCCATATGCTTTAGAAAGATATTCCTCGACTGATAATTCATATCTTTCAAGCAAACCAGACATAACCACCTTAGGTGCTGAGAAAATTCTCTTTGGAAATTTATATCCAAATTTCTCTAATCCTGATTTTGTATTTCTACATGTTAAGAAATTCCCAGGGTGGAATTTGATTAGTAGCGAATTAAATTCTGTAAAATTATTCTGCACGATGATTGCTGCAGAAGCTGCACTTTTTTCATAAGCATGTCTTAGCTCCATAATTAAAATTGACTCTCGATTGGTTAGAACGGAGGGAAGCCATTCGTAATTATTTAAAGATGAAATTAGTAAATCTGCGATTGTTTTTGCTAAATCTAATTCTAAAACTTCACTCTTTTCTGAAATTATCTTAAGAGATTTCTCGTAGTTTTCATATTTTTGCCAAGTTTTTGGAAGACCTAGAATCTGAAGTAAGCCGTGGTATTCCGATGGGTGCACTTGCATTGGAGTTGCCGTTAATAAAACCACATGTGGAATATCTTCTTTAACTGAATTTAACAATTTCCATAGTCGTGTAGAACTAACCCCGTATTGAGTTATTTTTACTCTCGCTGCGTGCGCTTCATCAACTATGAGCATTTCTTGGCTAAACATTCGGAATTTGTCTTCATTTAGTCTTGCCCATTGACTTGAAATCAATTTGAGCGGATGATCTATGGAAATATTTGGACCATTAACGTTTGTCTGATAATTTTTTGGTCCATAGAAATTGTTGTTGCCTGAATCATAAATATAGAAATCTAATCCAAAATGATATGAAAGTTCGTCTTGCCATTGTTTAAGTAATCCTGCAGGAGCTAATATCGTTATATTTGTCAAAAATTTCTGTCTAATCATGTACGCAATTAGTACACCTGCCTCTAAAGTTTTTCCTAAGCCAACTTCGTCTGCTAACATCACACGAACAGGCCACCTACTTAAGGATTCTGAAAAAACTCGTTCTTGGTGTGGATAAAGCACCGCATTTGATAAATTATATGGATGAAATAATGAGGATTTAATAACATCATTCAACAAGTCACCGAAGAAAGATTCAACTTTTTCTGAAACTATGTTTTTAGTTAATGGATTTTCTGGGTTACCTAATCTATTTAGTAATTCACTGGCAAAAGCATCATCTAAAGTTATAACATCTATATTCTCCTCTTTCCCTTCCCAAATATTTTCAAAACTTTTTGTTAGTGCGTCTGTATTATTTTCAGATCCTATCCATGAAAAATTAAATTGCATTTCTTCAACATTATGGAATCCTCCTACTGTTTCATTTAGACTTCCCGTGCCGGCAATCACGTTGTTGTACTTATCCTTGAATATCATTCTTTTTTGGTGATAGATTCCAAAATTATTTCTTGGAGAAGCTACTTTGACTTCAAGAATTCCTAATCGCAACATCCACGCAACGGCAGCGATTGAACTTTTGGATGCTGTATCAGAAAGCTTGTCGACATCATTTAGTAATTTTAATTTATAATCATCAACTAATTCCTGAGGTAAAAGTTGCCCTAAAGCCCTTGCGGAAATTAGTTCGGGCGGAACATCATGTATTCCAATTACCAATCTCATTTTCCCACCATTTTGGTAAATTGATTGAAGTCCGTGTGAAACTGAAATTAAAGACCCTATCGAGAAGTATCCAGTTAATCGATCATAATTTACGGAGCAGTTTAACAGTGGTTCTATAACTTCTTTTAAAATTATATGACCAGTTGTTGAATAAAAATTTTTTATTCTTTGATTTCTAAAATTTAGATCCTTGTTACTCATACCCAAGCGAATCTAATATTTCATTACATATATCTACATCATTATCTTTTGAATTTCTGGTAATCGCACCGCTTTCCACTAAACTTCGCAGAAGCCCATCCGCATATGTCATCTGGGCAGGTGTAAGTGTTTTTCCAGTTTTTATTCTCGTTTTCCAACCCTTTAATGCCTTGATGTCTCTTTCTGTTAGGAGACCATAAGTTTTTGCTTTTTTTGCTGCGTGTTCGAAAACTTCAGATTTTAGGCTAGCAATTCTTTCATATTTGGAAGGACCTTCCACAATTCTTAAGGCTTTATTAACAATTATGAATGGTGATTTTTCAGTTTGTTCACTCTTCAGCGCTCGAATAGCCTCTTTCAAGCCATCAGTTGTAGCCGATGCAAGACTAAACCAAGTTGTATTTGGAGGTTTCAATTCAGCCAGTAATTGTAAATCTTCGTCTTCTAATTCCGCTAATCTTAAAACTGCTTGCAATTCTGCCGGTTGAACACCGAGAAAATTTGACGCTATTTTGAGCTGAAGTCCATTTTGATAGAAGCAATTGGATACCTCAATAATCCACTTGTCAAAAGTCAATCGATCATAACTCTCCCAGGCTAATGCTAAATCTGAGAATTTACTAATTCCTTGCATTTCTGTCATGCCTGGACCGGAGCCTTTTCTCTGGTTCCCATAGCCATGTGGAGCCAATTATCTCTTTGCTCTTTAGCTTTTGAATATGAAAAAGATTTATGCTTGATTGAAAAACTCATAACTGCTTCTGCTAAGGCAAGAATTGCAATGAAATTTTCATCTGTGTTTAAGTTATATATCCGCGAATCCGTGTTGATTACTGCTTGTAAATCTTTAGTTTCCTCATCATAAATAAAGTCCCAAGGTATGGTGGTTTGTTTAAGTGATTCAAAGACGTATGAGAGAGATATATCCTCACCGTCTATTGTTATTCTTTGGAAATTACCAGTTACTAGATTCTTTTGATTTACTTGATTTGTATTTTTACGCTCTGCTGCTCCAGTGTTATTATCTTTTATCCCGTCAAAATCTTGATCATCACTTGAAATTAAGCCAAGTGCAGCATCAAGACCTTGAATTGCTTTTGCTTGCCTCAGGTTATCTTTTTTATTTTGAGCCATCTGACCAGATGCCTTGACAACGTGCTTCAATTCGCTCGTTAAAATCTTTTTCACTAAACGCCATTCTTCAGTAGTTTTATTGAAGCCTTTTTTGTGAAAATTTGCAGCCACGAATGGTAAATCAATTTCTCCAACTACCCTCGAACTCATCAAGTGTGCTCTAATGAAATCTTTATTCCAAGGTTCAACGAGTTGACCTTGCCTATAAATGTTAATACCGTAGTCACCACTATTATGAGTTTTTATGTCTAATCCGTACCATCCCGTAACCCTATGACCATTAATGTCTAAATCGATTTCATATTTTCTCTCTTCGACTAAAGTAAATTTCTTTGGTAGAACTTCATGACCATTTACTCTTATTTGATCGCCAGTTTCTAGGTGTGGTTTGTAGGCCATTCCCAGCCTTTCCGAAACTGCTGCGATCATATGAAATTGTTCTTTTAATTCTGTTATAACAATTGCTGTACCGTGATTAAGATTCCCAATCGGACCTTTATTATTTTTAAATTCTTGTTTTTCTACTGCAACTTGCCAGCTTGCCCTATCTGATTTTTTTAACCATTCCTTTAAGTCGATGCGTACTGTGTATTGGTATTTATCTTGATTCTCGCGCGTAACTATCTCCCAGTGCTTGCCCAAGCTTGCGCACGCGGCCTTTAAACCCAAACCATACATTCCTTTGCGAGGTTTTGTATTTCCAGTAAATTTGTCCATTTGGGCAGCTAGCCTCAGCGCTTCACCCAGAACTTCTTGTGACATACCTTTTCCATCGTCAATAATCTTTATCTCATCATCACTTATAGAAACTTCAATACTTAGTTTTTTGTCCTCGTAACGAGCGTCCATCGAATTAGCAATTAGTTCACTTATAGCTTCGGGGATTTCATAATTTGCTTCACCTATGTCAACTAGTAGCCGTATATCGGGAGTGATATCGACGAGTTTTTTTGATACCAAAATAATCCTCCAAACTTTCTCATAATCTATCGCCTTAGTCATGCCGAACATAATTTTGTATTAATTTTTCCTCCTGATTCCGATAACCCTTCTCACACAATCTTTTGAAGTACCAGGTTTTGGTTTTAACTATAAAAATGTCCGAATCTTATTTAGGATTTGTATAAAAATATGGTTCAAATCGGACAGAATCAGAAATAGTCTCTAATCCCCCGGTGAGCTTGGAGATGTGGTTCAGATAGACAAAATTTAATAGTTAGTTTTTCAACCGCTACTCTATTTATATGTCCCACAAAAGGTACAAACTTTCTCTTTTTATTTCAGTCCTATTTGTCCTAATCCCCCAAACTTCTTTTGCTGACTCTTTAACAGATCTTGATTCATTAAAAGTAGAAGAAGAATCAACTACTACCTATCAAAGATCCTTATTTAAACACTGGATAGATAGTGACAAAGACTGCTTTGACACAAGAGTTGAAGTACTAATAGAAGAATCATTAACTTGGCCAAGTTTTAAATCACGCTGCAAAGTAGCAAAAGGTCAATGGTTTTCAAAATATGACAACAAAACTATTACAGATCCTTCCTCTCTAGATATAGATCATCTAGTCCCCTTACAAGAAGCTTGGCAATCAGGAGCTCATTCTTGGACTAGTAAACAAAGACAAGATTATGCCAATGAATTAAAAGCAGGAAATACTTTAATAGCGGTAACTAGTTCAACTAATAGATCAAAGGGCAGTAAAGAACCACAATCATGGCTTCCAACTTCTGGTTATGTGTGCCAATACTTAAACGACTGGGTAGATGTTAAAAAACGTTGGGGTTTAAGTGTTGATAAAGGTGAAAAAGAATTCTTAAAAACCTCTTTAACAAGTTGTGTTAATGGTCAAACCCCAGTAACTACCACTAATCCTTCAACAAATAATCCAAATCCCTCAACTACTAAGACATCAGGTCCTGTGGTTTCAGAAACTGGAGCACCAGCAGGTTCTACTGCTAAATGCAAAGATGGCACCTATTCTTTCTCCAAAACTAGAAGTGGCACCTGCTCCAGACATGGTGGAGTTGCGCAGTGGTTAACCAATTAATGCGCCCCTGACGGGATTCGAACCCGCAGCATCTATGTCCGCAAACATAGTGCTCTATCCAATTGAGCTACAGGGGCGACTTACAAGAATGACAAAATTTCAATATTCTTAAATTAATAAATTAATTTTTGTGAATAACTAAATCTTGTGGATATTAATACTTTTGGATGACAAAATTTGAATTCTTTCAATTGATAATTTATATTTGTTTTAAGCAAACATAGGTTGTCAGAAATGACAATTAGCATCCATGTTGATAACGGGGTCAAGTCACTTGACCCCGTTTAATACTTTAAATATCTAACTCTTATTTGTTCAAACTGTTTCTAATTAAAGATAAACTCTTAAACACCTTTCTTTATTTGCACAACAACTTATCCACAAGCTCTGTTCGTTC
>VFQT010003424.1_pt1 | contig 14454 bp, 7 predicted proteins | sample 3512381 | NCBI WGS metagenome assembly VFQT01 (sample SAMN10412376, study PRJNA504923) | tailings metagenome | isolation source: Relicate 2 Philex TSF3 active mining site | place: Philippines: Tuba, Benguet | collected 2017-08-29 | reverse complement strand
AAAATAAACAGCTGCATCGGCACCTTGATCAGGCCGGTGACCAGGAACCCGCGGCGAATTTCGCCGAGGCTTTTGCCCGAGAGGTAGCGGCCGACCTGGCTTTGGTCGGTGCCAAAATAGGCCATTGCCAAGAAAAATCCGCCCGCCAAACCCGACCACACGGTATAGCGGCTGGCGGGGTTCCACGACCAATCCAGGATTTGGTCGTGCCCGTAGGCCGACGCGATGGACCAGGCGCCACCGAGGCCTACTTCGGCCGGAATGCCCTGATACAGCACCCACCATGCCGCGACCAGTCCGACGAGAATGACCGCCATCTGGGCGGTTTGCGTAACCTCTACGGCCCGGTAGCCGCCGAAAGCCGTGTAGGCGATTACGACGAGTCCGGTGGCGGCAACGGTGGCATTCAGGTCCCAATGAAACACGGCCGAAAGCACGATGGCCGGGGCGTACAGCGTGATGCCGGCGGCGAGGCTCCGCGACAGCAAAAACAGGACGGCGGCGAGTCCGCGCACCCGCGACCCATAAATGGCCTCGAGGTACTCGTAGGCGGTTCGGGCCCCGCTTCGCATGTAGCGCGGAACCACCCACGCGCCCAGCACCCCCAGCGCCAGCGGCATTCCCAGGTAAAATTGGGCGAAGCGAAGACCGTCGGCAAATCCTTGGCCCGGCGTGCTGATGAAGGTGATTGCGGAGGCCTGGGTGGCAATAATGCCCATCGCCATGGTCCACCAGCTGGACTGGTGCTGTCCGCTTAAAAATTCACTCGCGGTCGCCTTGGCGCGGGACTTCCACATCCCGTAGAGGCTGATGCCCCCGATGCTGAGGACGAGGGCGGCAAGGTCGGCCGGATGCAGGTTAACGCCCATGCGCGACGAGGTTGGCGAGCAAGCGGTAGGCGCCGGGCACCCCTTCGCGCCATTGGCGGAACAGCGACAGCGCGCAGTAGGTAACGGTTCCGTGGCCGTACTTGGCGGTAATCAAGGCTCCTTTAGCCTCGGGCTCGCCCGGGTCGGACCACGCGACGAGCGGCGTGAACTCGGCGGGCCAGGATTGCGCGAAGTAGAGTCCGCGCTCCTGGACCCAACCCTCGAAGTCGCGGGCGCTGATCGCGTTGGGCGAGGTAAGGAGCGGATGCTGCGGGTCCAAAAAGGTCGGCGCGGCGTCCTCGCGCGTCACCCGCTGCCGGCCCAATTCAAAGGGAATGGGCCCCATTTGGTCGGCCGTGCGGTCGCTGCTCGCCGTGGCGTACTGCATTACCAATCGCCCCCCGCGGCGGATCCACGGCTCCAGCAAGGCGTTGGCCCGGTCCATCCCGGGGGTGGCGTTGTAGGCCCGCACCCCGGTAACCACGGCGTCCAATCCCTTGAGGTCGGCTGCGGTCATGCGCTTGGGATCGAGGGGGCGCACGGTAAATCCGAGTTGGGCCAGGGCCAGGGCCGCGTCGTCGCCCGCCCCTTCAATGACGCCCACGCGGCACGCCGGGAGCTTCATGGGCACGTAGCGCAGCGGAATTCCGCCGTCCTCCCAAACCTCGCGGTGCGGAATATGTCCGTAACGCAGCAGCGTGACCTTGCGAACGGGCTGGCCGTCGAGGAGAAATTCAAGGTCGCCGTCTGTGGGTTGGGAACCGGGCTCTATTACCACGTGGAACGCCTGAATGGAGTCCGAACCCGGCTCAGCCGTCCACTGAAGTTGGGCGGGACTGAGGAGCTTCCATCCCTGGGGCAGCCGAACCTGGACCGCAAACGAGCTTGCCAAGGCCCAACGGGTAAAGCGGACCTGCAGGGCAATCGCTCGCCGCGAGGTGGCCACGACGGCGGGCACGTCGGCGGCTACACTGAGGGGGTCCGCCGGAATGCAGGGTCGGCGTTGCTCGCCGTGCACCCGGTCCGACGTGACGTACCAAGCGGGCAGTCCTGGTGCGGCTTGGCGCTCGCCGCGCTGTCCGGGGGCCAGGAGCTGGTCGCCCCACATCACGGGCTTGCTGCTTTCGTTGACGGCGAGTTCGACGCGCTTCACGCCCAGGCTGTCCCGGTCGGTGTACCACGGTCGGTTGGCGCGCACTTCGCGCCACACGCGTCCCGAAGCCCGGGCGGACTCGGGGTCTGCCGACGTGGGCGTGGCCGGGGACCAAGCCCGCGGCGACCCCGCCAGCAGCTGCAGGTACTCGGTTCGGAAGCCGTGCTCGTTCTCGGCGCCGAAGCCTTGGGACTTGTGCATGCTGCGGGCCTGCGTGCCGATTTGGAGGACCGACGTTCCCAAGGCCTCGTGGTAGCCCCCAATCTGCAGGCGAACCAAGCTGTCGCTGGGCGCCGCCGATTCCAGGTCTTTAGCCCACCAGCTCGAAGTGTTCCAGTACACGGCCTGCGGAGCCCAGCCCCCGTGCGCGGCGCGCTCCCGGTCCAAACGGGCAAAAAGTTCCAGGGCGAGCATGGCCGAGGCCGTGTGGTGGCCGTGGCCGGCGCGGGCGTCGGGCGGAAATCGCGTGACCAATACGTCGGGCCGGAACTCCAAGGCCACGGCGATGAGTTCCTCCAGGATCTGCTCCCGGTTCCAGACTGAAAACGTCTCTTCAGGGCTTTTGCTGAACCCGAAGTCGGGGGCCGAGGTGAAGTACTGCTCTGCCCCGTCGATCTGACGGGCCGCGCGCAATTCCGCCTCGCGAATGGCGCCAAGGGCCTCCCCCAGTTCGGGGCCGATGAGGTTTTGGCCGCCTTCGCCCCGGGTGAGGCTGACGTAGGCTACTTTGCGCCCTTCGGCGCGCGACCAGTGCGCGATGAGGCGGGTGTTTTCGTCGTCGGGGTGGGCCGCGACGTACAGGATTCGTTGGGCATTCTGCGCCGACAACACGGTGAGGCTGAGCGCCCACGCAAACGTTAAACTAAACTTCGGCATTCGGGTTCTAAATTGTACCTCTTAATCTATGTTGAGTCGATGAAATTACGCTTACTTGCCTTGGCCGCCATCATGGCCGTTCCGCTTTGTGCCCAAACCGCCCGGCCTGCCTCGGCTCGCGTGATCCTTCAGTCGGGAACCTATGCCCTTTCGGAGCATGACGCGTCGAAGCTCGCGGCGCGTTCGGCCGCAGACCAGGGTCGAGTTCTGCGAATCATGGCCTTCGAGCGCCCGCTTACCGAGCTCGAATGGGCTTCTTGGAGCGCCCGCGGTGCCGTGAACCACGGATACCTACCGCTCAATGCCTACCTCGTCGAGTTCCAGCAACCCAGCGCGTGGTCGCACCTCGCCACCCTGCCCTTTGCCGCCGGAAGCCCGGTGACGCCCGAAATGAAGCTGAGCAGCCAACTCGCCAAGGGCAGCTTTCCCGAGTACGCTTGGGTTGGTGCCGAAGTCGAGCTCCTCGTGGTTCCCTTGGCGACGGCTTCACGGGATGCCGTCGTTCGCGACCTCAACCGCATCGGACGCGTGGTCGGCACTTCGCCGCTGGGCATTAGTGCGGTCGTAAAGCCCGCTGAATTGGCCCGGGTGGCCCTGCTGCCGGACGTGCAGTTCGTGCAGCCCAAGGAGGCCCCCGCCGAACCCGAAAACGCCGTCGGCACGAAAAACCACCGTTCGAATGCCATTCGGGTTCCCTACCCCGGCGGACGCAACTACCGAGGCACCGGCGTGACGGTGGGCCACGGCGACGACGGCGACATCCAGCCGCACATCGACTTCACCGGGCGGATTTTGGCCAACTTCGCGGGTCCGAGCCAGGGAAACCACGGAGACCACGTGGCGGGAACCATTTTTGGCGCGGGCAACCTCAACCCCGACGGCGAAGGCCAAGCACCCGGCGCGTCGCTGGTGTACTACGACTACCCGGCGAACCTCAACAGCGTGGACCTGCACTACGCCCAGTATGGGGTGCGGGTCACCGCGAGCAGCTACTCGAACGGCTGCAACGCGGGCTACACGGCCTTCACGCAGCAGATGGACCAAGACATCATCCAGAACTACCACTTGATGCACGTGTTTTCAGCCGGCAACAGCGGAACCTCTAACTGCAACTACGGCGCGGGCGCCGGCTGGGGCAACATCACGGGGGGCCAAAAACAAGGCAAAAACGTGATTGCCGTCGCCAACCTTCAAGCAAACGACGCCATTGCGGGCTCGAGCAGCCGCGGCCCGGCCCACGACGGACGCATCAAGCCCGACGTCGCCGCCCTGGGCACCAACGTTTTTTCGTGCTCTTCCCCCAACGGCTACGCGACGCTGACCGGAACCTCCATGGCCTGCCCCGGCACCGCAGGGGTGCTCGCCCAGCTCTACGACGCGTACCGCCAAACGCACTCCGGCCAAGATCCGCACGGCGGACTCATGAAGGCCATCCTGATGAACACCGCCGACGACCTCGGCCAGCCGGGTCCGGACTTCATCCACGGCTACGGGAGAATGAACGCCCTGCGCGCGGCCAAAAGCATTGAGCAAAACCACTTCATGAAGGACAGCCTATCGGTCGGAGAAACCGATACGGTGCGCATTGCCGTTCCCGCAGGAACCCATGCCGTGCGGGTCATGCTGCACTGGACGGACCCAGCAGCCACCGTCAACGCCGGCCGCGCCCTGGTCAACAACCTCAACGGAACCCTGGTGCAGGGCAGCGCGAGCTGGCTGCCTTGGGTGCTGAATCCGACCGCCAACGCCACCGCCCTGAATACCCCCGCCGTGCGCGCCGTCGACAGCCTCAACACGGCCGAGCAGTTTGAGGTCATCAACCCCACTCCAGGGGACTTTGACCTCATCGTGAACGGCACGGTGGCCGTGGGCGCAAACCAAGAGTACGTTGTCACCTGGACCTTTGTCGCCGCCGACGTCGAACTCACCTACCCTGTGGGCGGCGAAGTCCTGGTGGCCGGCCAAACGACCCCGGTTCGCTGGGATTCCGAACCCAACGGCTCGCCGTACCAGCTCAGCGCCTCCTACGACAACGGGGCAACCTGGACTGTGGTGGCCAACCCCGGAGCCAACGTCGACCAGGCCAACTGGTCGGTGCCTGCGGGCGTGAACGATCAAATGTGGCTCCGCATTACCCGCGGAACTCAAGGCGACACCACCAACTTCGTAATGAGCCGCATCGGCGTACCCACCAACCTCAACCACCAGTGGACCTGCCCCGACTCCTTTAAAGTATCGTGGAATCCCGTAGTGGGCGCCGCGGGCTACGTAGTGTACCGCCTGGGGGCAGCCTACATGGATCCGGTCGACACGGTAACGTCGACGAGCTACGTCTTCACGGGCAGCAACCCCAACAACGCCGAGTGGTTCAGTGTAGCCGCCCTGACGCCTGCGGGTCGCGCCGGCAAGCGTGCGGTAGCCGTGGAAAAACCTGCCGGCATTCAAGGCTGCATCGTAACGACTGACGCCGCGCTCACGGCCATCCTGAATCCGCAAGGCCGCATGCCCGACTGCCAGGCCTTGAACAACGTACCCGTCGAAGTGCGCATCCTCAATCCGGCCACGCAGCTCCTGACTTCGGTGCCCATTGCGGTGCAAGTCGGAACGGGTCCCATTCAGCGCGACACCTTGGCCGTTTCGCTGACGTCGACCCAGTCCGCCAGCGCCCTGCTCACGCCCACCCTGAGTCTTGCCGGCGTCGGCAGCTACTCGGTGCGCATTTGGACCGAGCTGTCGGGCGACCAAAACCCCTACAACGACACCGTGGTGAGCGCCGTCAACGTGACCTCGTCGGGCACTCCGGTGGGCCTGCCGTACAGCGAGAACTTCAGCACCTTTACCGCCTGCCCGACCACGTCGAACTGCGGCGTTACGGTGTGCGGACTCTCGGGCGGATGGGTCAACGGGACCAACGGCTCTGAAGACCAGCACGATTGGCGCACCGACGCAGGCGGAACCCCGACTGCGGGCACCGGCCCCACCGGCGGCGCGAACGGCGGAGGGCCCACCGACAACTACCTCTACCTCGAGTCTACGAACTGCTTGAATTCAACGGCCTTGGCCTACACTCCCTGCATTAGTTTGGCCAACGCGAGCCTTCCGCAACTGAGCTTTGCCGCCCACATGCTCGGCAGCACGCAGGGCGAACTCCACGTCGACGTGCTTTCGGGCGGACGCTGGTACCTCGACGTCTGTACGCCGCTCGTGGGCGATAAGGGAGCCAGTTGGATCAACGTCACCGCTTCCCTGTCGGCATTCACCGGCAATTCGGTGGTGGTTCGCTTCCGCGGCATCACCGGCAGCGGCGGCACCAGCGACATCGCCATCGACGCGGTCTCCGTGACCGAGGTGACTTCGGCACCCGTGGCCGCCATGCAGCTTCCGAGCGCGGCGCCCTGCCTCAACCAGGTAGTGCAGCTGCTGGACGCCTCGACCAACAGCCCTTCAACGTGGCGCTGGATTGTCACCCCGCGAACCGGAGTGAGCTTCGCCAACGGCACGGATTCCACCAGCAAAAATCCGTGGGTATCGTTCAGCAACCTGGGAACCTACTCCGTCCAGCTCATTACGGCCAACAGCTTTGGCTCCGACACCGCCACCAGCACGGCGAGCATTAACCTCACGGCCGGCGCACCCTTGCCGTTTGCCGAGGCCTTTGGCCCGTCGATCCCCTTGGGCTGGGCCGTTGACAACCCTGACGGCGGAATCACCTGGACCGTGGCCAACAGCATTGGTATTTCGGGCACCACAACCAACGCCATGACGGTGAACTTCTTTAACTACAGCGCGGCCCTTCAGGAAGACCGGCTGGTTACGCCCAGCATCGATTTGAGCGGAACCAACCTTCCGTACCTCGTGTTTGACGTGGCCTATGCGCCGTACGACGCGACCTACATTGACGGACTCCGCGTCGAGTACAGCACCAACTGCGGCACCACCTGGCGACCAACGGGCTACGCCAAATCGGGGTCCGCGCTAGCGACCAAGGCCGCCCAAACCACCACGTTCACGCCGTCGTTGGCCAGCCACTGGCGCCGCGACAGCATTGCCCTGCCGTCGAGCATTTCGGGGCCGAGTGTGAAGTTCCGATTTGTGGGCGTGAACGGCTACGGCAACAACGTGTTCCTCGACAACGTACAGGTGTACGACCTGGGCGCTACGGCACCGGTTGCGGCCATTTCAGCTAGCGCCACGAGCGACGTGTGCGTGCTCGACACGGTCTACTTTGCGGCGGTCAACCCGGGCAACGCCCTGGCGCAGTGGACCTTTGGGCCCGGTGCGGTACCCAGTGTGGCCACGGGCCCGGGCAACCACGCCGTGTACTTTTTCTCGGCCGGACCCAAAACAATCACCCTGCAGCTGAACGGCGCCGGGGGCACCGACCGCGACACCATTAGCCTGAACGCAGTACCTAACCTCAACGGCGCGTGGAGCTACCAGACTGACAGCGCGTTCATCTTCCGCGGCCTTGCCGCCGTGACGCAGGGCAACGCCTTGGGCTACCTCTGGGACTTCGGAGACGGCACCACGGCCACGACCGCTTCGGTACGCCACGTCTACGCGGCTGCGGGCAGTTATCCGGTGCAGTTGACGGTAGACGGTCCTTGCAACGACTTGGTCTTCTCGACCAGCGCAGCAATCAGTTCCGTGGGTCTGGACGAGTCGGCACTCGGTTTCGCCGTGTCGCCCAACCCCACCGAAGGGCTTCTGCGCGTCGAAGGAACTCAGCGGCCTGAGGCCTACCGAATCGTCGACCTTGCGGGCCGACAGGTGGGCGCCGGTATCTGGCCTGAAGCCGACCTGATCGACCTAAGCAGCTTGAGCGCCGGAAGCTACGTGCTGGAACTTCAGCGCGAAGGACGAAGCCAGCGCGTTCTCGTGGTCAAACGCTAAGGGGCAGGCTGCCGTGCAGGCTACCGACGGGGTCCCGCCGCGAGCAGCGCGGCGGTAATGGCTCCGTTGAGCAGAATCAATTCAAAGCCGAACTGGTACCCCAACCATTGGGGGCCGGCCCAGCTCGCGCCGTAGGTAAGGACTGGGCCGAGCACGCATGCCACCGGAATCCACCAACCGGCCGGGCGCAGTGAGGTGAGCTGCCCCAGGGCAAAGAGTCCGAGCAGAGGTCCGTAGGTGTAGCCGGCCGCGGTGAAAATGGTGGTGATGATGCTTTGGTCCGCAAAAGGTTTCACGGCGACCATGAGCAGTCCGACGGCTAACGTCATGCCCACGTGCACGCGACGCCGAAGGCGCTCCGCCCGGACCGCATCCATTCCCTCTACTCCGAGTATGTCGACCGAAAACGACGTGGTCAACGCCGTCAGGGCCGAGTCGGCGCTGGAGTAGGCCGCCGCGACCAAACCCAGCACAAACAGAATTCCGACCGCCACCGGCATTTCGGGCGAAAGGGCCACGGCGGCAAAAAGTCCGTCGCCCACGACGTCGATTCCCGCCCCTTCGGCGTAGCGGTACAGCACGATGCCCAGCGCCAGGAACAGAAGGTTAACGGCCACCAGAACCAAACTGAAGACCCCCATGTTGAGCTGAGCCTCCTTGAGGCTGCGGCAGGTCAGGTTCTTCTGCATCATGTCTTGGTCCAGGCCCGTCATGGTGATGGTGATGAACATGCCGCCGAGAAACTGCTTCCAAAAATTGCGGCCGTCGGTGGCATCAGGAAAAAACCACTGGGATTCCGGCTGCTCCCAGAGCCACGTCCAGGGCTCCGCGACCCCTAAGTCGCCCAGCAGGACCGCGAGCACCCAAACCAAAACCCCGAGCATCGCTGCGGTTTGCAGCGTGTCGGTGAAGACTACGGCGCGAATTCCTCCGCGATGGGTGTAGAGCCAAATCAGGCCCAGCACTCCGACCACCGTGGCGCCAAAAGGCAGTCCAAACGGCTGGGCCACTAAGTCGTGCAAAATGGCCGCCACCAAAAAAAGGCGCAGCGAAGAACCCACCCAGCGGGACACGATGAACAGCCACGCGCCGGTTCGGTAGGCTAATAACCCAAATCGCTGGTCGAGGTATCCATAAATGGTGGTCGTCGCCGTGCGGTAGTACAGCGGAAGGAGCACCAAGGCCACCACCGCATAACCCGCCACGTACCCCAGCACCATCTGCAAATAGCTGAACGAGGACGTGCCCACCCATCCCGGGACCGAAACAAAGGTGACCCCGCTGAGCGAGGCCCCAATCATGCCAAAGCTCACCAACCACCAAGGGCTCTGCCGGCCGGCCGTGAAAAACTGGGTGTTGTCGGCGCCGCTTCGGCGGGTCGCCCATTCCGCAACAAGGACCAAGAGCAGAAAGTAGGCCGCGAGCACGGCAAGTACGAGGTAGGGACCATGGATCATGGTCGCAAAGATGCCGTATTTTTGGATGATGGAACTACCCTCAGCCGCATTAGAACGCGCAGTGAGCGAATTAGCGCGGCTACCGGGGATCGGACGAAGGTCCGCCTTGCGGCTTGCCCTTCACCTGATTCAGCAGGGCGAAGACCGCATGAATCAACTCGCCGAAGCGGTGCACCAGCTCGCCGAGCAAACCACCCTGTGCGGCCAATGCCATTCGTTGAGCGACACGCCCACGTGCCGCATCTGCGCCGACGAACGGCGCGACCGGCAGACCCTTTGCGTCGTCGAAGACGTGCGCGACGTGCTGGCCTTGGAAAACACCCAGGCTTTCCGGGGGCGCTACCACGTGCTGGGCGGCCTCATTTCGCCCATGGACGGCATGGGGCCGAGCGACTTGAGCATCGACCACCTGGTCGAGCGCGTGGCCGCCGAAGGGATTACTGAAGTGCTCTTTGCGCTGAGTACCACCATGGAGGGCGATACGACCGCCTTTTACCTCTACCGCCGCCTGCAGCCCCTGAACGTCAACCTCACGGTGATGGCCCGCGGACTCCCTGTCGGGGACGCCCTGGAGTACGCTGACGAACGCACCCTGAGTCGCGCGGTCGAGCAGCGCGTGCCCTACGAGCAAACCATTAAAGGCTAACTTCACGCCGTGCGCCTCTCGGTCCTCATCGTCAACTACAACGTCAAAGCCTTTCTGGACCAGTGCCTGCGTTCGGTGCGGAGCGCTTCGCGCGGACTCGACGTTGAAGTTATCGTCGTCGACAACGCCTCGACCGACGGCAGCGGCGAGTGGATTCCGGAGCATTTTCCTGAAGTGCGCTGGATCGCCTCGCCCACGAACCTCGGCTTTGGGCGCGCCAACAACCTCGCCCTTCGGGAGGCCACGGGCGACGTCGTGCTCTACCTCAATCCCGACACCGTCTTGCCCGAAGACAACCTTCGGTCGGCCTTAGCCTACCTCGACGCACACCCTGAAGTCGGATCCTTGGGCTGCCGGATGCTCGACGGAACCGGAGCCTACCTTCCCGAATCCAAGCGCGCCCTGCCGACCCCGACCGTCGCCCTGTACCGATTGCTCGGCCTCAGTGCCCTGGCGCCGCACAGTCCGCGCTTTGCCCGCTACTACCTCGGCCACTTGCCCGAAGACCAAAATGCCGAAGTCGACGTGCACTGCGGCGCGTGGATGATGGTACGCAAACCCATCCTCGACCAACTGGGCGGCTTTGACGAGGCCTTCTTCATGTACGGCGAAGACATCGACCTGAGCTACCGGATTCAGCAGGCCGGATGGCAGAACCACTACCTGGCAACCTCGCCCATCATCCACTACAAAGGCGAGTCCACCAAGCACGCCACCTGGAAGTACGTCAAAACCTTTCACGAGGCCATGGACATTTTTGCCCGCAAGCACTTTGCCGGCCAAGCGGCATCCTTCAGTGCCCTCATCCGCATGGGCATCTACGCCAAGGCCAGCGCCTCGATGCTCCAGCGGTGGGCGGTGCTGCTGCTTCCGCTGCTCCTCGAGCTCGGGCTGGGCCTCGTTCTGGCGGAATCCATGACCTCCTACTGGGAGCGTTCGCACCGCTACGTCGAGGGCGGAGCCTACCCCGATGCCTACCGTCAGGTGGTCCTTCCGGCCTACGCCGTGGTGTGGTTCGCGGTGTACAACGGCCTTGCCAGCGCACGCGGCCCCCTTCGCCGGTGGTTCACGGGCGGAGTTCTCGCGACCCTGGCGCTCCTGGTAGGCTATGCCCTCTTGCCGGTGGAATGGCGCTTTTCGCGCGCGCTCGTGCTGCTCTCCTCGCTCCTTTTTGCCGCGGCCTCGCTGTGCTCTCGGGCGGTGCGCATGGTACTGGAGCTCAACGAGCGCGGACTTCTTCGCCAAGGAACCGCCCACCTGGGCCGACCGGGCACCCCCGTTCCGCCCGACCACCAGCCGCAGGACTACGACCTTCCCTGGGGCGGCCAAACCCTTGCCGCGCTCTCTACCTTTCAGCCCGCGGTGCTCGCCATGCACCCGGGGACCTCGCTGTCCTATGCGGAATGCATTCAACTCATGCACGCCCTTCACGGCCAAGGGATTCGATTTCGCACCGTGTATCCGGAATGGTCCTTGGGCAGCGACGACCGGCGAACCGCATCCGACGTCCAAATCGCCGAGCTCGACAAGCCGTCGGTTCGGCGCATTCGCCGAGCGACCCACGCCCTCTTGGCGCTCGCGGTCCTCGCGCTGGCCCCGTTCCTGGCGTGGAGCTCTAAAGGCCGCTTTCTGCTCCACCACGCGCTGCCCGTGCTTCGGGGATCGCGCGCTTGGGTCGGTTACGCCGGCGACGGCCATGGACTGCGCCCCCTTCCTCCCGGGGTGGTGCCGCACGTTCCGCCCAGCGGGGTGGCGGAATGGGACCGCGCCGCCGACCAACGCTACGCCAACCGTTGGCACGTGGATTTAGACGTTTATGCACTTCTCCGCCGGCGACCTATGCCGTAAATTTGCCGCACAACCCCAGCGACTATGTTTGAATTGACGATGCCCAAAATGGGCGAATCTGTAGCAGAGGCCACCATCACGCAATGGCTTAAGAACGAAGGCGACTCGATCGCGCTCGACGAATCGGTGCTGACCATCGCCACCGACAAGGTCGACAGCGACATTCCGTCGCCCGTTGCCGGGGTCTTGGTCAAGAAGCTGTTCAACGAGAACGACGTCATTCAAGTCGGTCAAGTAATTGCCCACATTGAAACGGGCGACGGCAAGACGGCGGCTCCCGCAGCCAGCAGCCCACAGCCCGCAGCCAGCAACCCGCAGCCAGCGACTAGCAACCAGCAACCAATAGCTGCTGCGCCAGCAACCAGCAACCAGCAACCAGTAGCTGCTGCGCCAGCAACCAGCAACCAGCAACCAGCAACCAGCAACCAGCAACCGGTCACCAACGGCAGCGGCAACCGCTTTTACTCTCCTTTGGTGCGCAGCATGGCCGCACAAGAAGGCCTGTCGCAAGCTGAACTCGACCAAATCGACGGCTCGGGCCAAGAAGGACGCGTGACCAAGCACGACGTCCTTGCCTACCTCGCCCAGCGCGCCAGCGGCGCCCACCGCACCGCAGTCGCAGCTACGGGCCCGGCCAGCGAGGCTTCAGCGCCAACCCCTGCTCCGGCCGGCGCTGCCGCCCCCAAGTCCAGCGAAGCGGCCCCGTCAGGCCATGGGTTTAAAGCTCCGGCTCCCACCATCTTCCCAGGAGACGAAATCCGCGAAATGGACCGCATGCGCAAGCTCATCGCGGACCACATGGTGATGAGCAAGCACGTTTCGCCACACGTTACCTCGTTCGTTGAGGCCGACGTCACCGCCATCGTCCGCTGGCGCGAAAAAGTAAAGTCGGGGTACGAAAAGCGCGAAGGCGAGAAACTCACCTTCACTCCGATTTTCATGGAAGCCGTGGTCAAGGCCATTAAAGACTTCCCCAACATCAACGTCAGCGTCGACGGCAACAACGTAGTGTACCACAAGCCCATCAACTTGGGCATGGCCACGGCCTTGCCGAGCGGAAACCTCATCGTGCCCGTCATCAAAAACGCGGACCGTTTGAGCCTGAGCGGCATGACCAAGGAAGTCAACGAACTCGCCAACCGCGCGCGTTCCAACGCCCTGAAGCCCGACGACATTCAAGGCGGAACCTACACGGTGACCAATGTCGGCAGCTTCGGGAACATCTTGGGAACCCCGATCATCAATCAGCCCCAGGTGGCCATCTTGGCCTTGGGCGCCATCCGCAAAATGCCCGCCGTCGTCGAAACGGCTGAAGGCGACGTGATTGCCATTCGCCACAAAATGTTCCTTTCGCACTCCTACGACCACCGCGTGGTCGACGGCGCCCTGGGCGGAATGTTCGTGCGCCGCGTGGCGGACTACCTCGAGCAGTGGGATCCGAACCGCGAAATCTGATGCGGCTCACCCGACCCCTCTGCGTATTTGACATCGAATCCACCGGAGTCAACGTGGTCCACGACCGCATCGTGGAGCTTTGCGTGCTCCGCGTCCTGCCCGACGGAACCGAAACGGTGAAAACCTGGCGGGTGAACCCGGGAATTCCCATTCCGCCGGCCGCCACCGCCATCCACGGAATCAGCGACGCCGACGTCGCCGACGCCCCCTCCTTTGCAGGCATTTTGCCTGAACTCGTGCCCTTTCTCAAAGGCAGCGACTTGGCCGGCTACAACAGCAATAAATTCGACATTCCGCTGCTGGCTGAAGAACTGCTCCGCGCGGGCAGCGATTTGGACCTCAGCCTGTCGCGCAGCATAGATGTTCAGAACATTTTTCACAAAAAAGAGCAGCGCACCCTGAGCGCGGCCTACCGTTTTTACTGCGGGTCGGAGCTCCAAAACGCCCACACCGCCGAAGCCGACGTGCGTGCCACCTACGAGGTGCTGCTGGCCCAACTCGAGCGCTACGAGGACCTTCCCCGGGAAGTTCCCGCGCTCAGCGACTTCAGTACGATGCACAGGGCCGCTGACTTCGCGGGCTTCATCACTTACGACGAACAAGGCCACGAGCAGTTCAGCTTTGGCAAGTACAAGGGCCAGCGCGTGAGCCACGTCCTGATGCGGGATCCCGGCTACTACTCCTGGCTTCAAAACGCGGACTTTCCGCTGTTTACCAAGAAAATCCTCACCGCCATTCGGCTGCGGCAGTCATGAAAATCATTTGCGTCGGACGCAACTACCGGGCCCATGCCGAAGAGCTGGGAAACGCAGTCCCCGAAGAACCGGTGATCTTTTGCAAGCCCGATTCGGCCCTGCTCCCGCCGAGGAATCCCTTCGTGATTCCGCCCTGGACCAGCGACGTGCACCACGAAATCGAATGGGTGGTCCGGATTGGCAAAGTGGGCAAGTACATTGAGCCGCGCTTCGCCTACAGCTACCTCGACGCGATGACGGTTGGTCTGGATTTCACCGCCCGCGACCTACAATCCAAGCTCAAAAGCCAGGGCCTCCCTTGGGAGCGCGCCAAAGGATTTGACGGAAGCGCCGTACTGGGCAGCTGGGTTGAGCTCCCCGCTGAGCCTCGCGCCCACGAAATCCGACTCGAAAAAAACGGCACCGAAGTGCAGCGGGGAAGCACCGCCGACTTTTTGCATTCCGTGGAAGACCTGATCGCCTTTGTGAGCCAGTACTTTATTCTGAAAAAAGGCGATGTTTT
>VFQT010003423.1_pt1 | contig 14454 bp, 14 predicted proteins | sample 3512381 | NCBI WGS metagenome assembly VFQT01 (sample SAMN10412376, study PRJNA504923) | tailings metagenome | isolation source: Relicate 2 Philex TSF3 active mining site | place: Philippines: Tuba, Benguet | collected 2017-08-29 | reverse complement strand
TGTTTTCTTTTTGGAGCGCATCACGCTCGGCCATCACCTGGCGCACATCCTGTGTGCCTGCCCACCAATCCGCTGCTGACGTGTTGATCTGTTGCAGACTATTCAACAACGGTGTCATGCGGCTAGTGATGTAGGTGCGCACAGGCGTGAGTACCCCTTGGTAATCCAAGAGCAACAGCAACAATGCCACAAATATCAGCACACCAAACACCAATGAATTACCGCGATACCCACCACCTGCACGAAATGATGAACGATCACGCATAACCCATTACTCTCTTCTAACAATCAACAGTGCTTAATACTTCACGCGACGCGTGCGTTGTGTTGCCAACAAAATCTCGCGGAAGATAGGATTGGTGAATTCTTCGACCATCTTCCCTGCCCCACGAGCCACACACGACAACGGGCTTTCAGCAACATAGACGGGCATGCGCGTCTCGGCAGCAATGCGCCTGTCAAGACCACGCAACAAGGCACCACCACCAGCTAGCACAATCCCGTGTTCCATCACATCCGACAGCAACTCGGGTGGGGTTTCTTCAATGGCCGAACGAATATCTGCCAAAATCGTGTTGATGGGACCCTGAATCCCCTCGCGCAATTCTACGCTCGAGATTTCTACCGATTTGGGCAAACCCGTCAGAAGGTCACGACCACGCAAGACCACCTTGAGCTCTTCTTCGAGGGGGTACGCACTGCCAGCAGCGACCTTGGCACGCTCAGCCATGCGCTCACCAATGTGCAAGTTGTACTCACGACGAGCAAACTCAATGATGGCTTCATCGATTTCGTCACCAGCAGTACGGATGGAGTGATTGACGACAATACCACCCAACGAAATCACTGCCACTTCCGTGGTACCACCACCGATGTCGATAATCATCGATCCAATCGGCTCATCAATGGGCAAGCCAGCCCCAATGGCAGCTGCCATGGGCTCTTCGACGACATACGCTTCACGCGCATTGGCGTTGAGGGCAGCATCACGAGCAGCTCGCATTTCGACCTGTGTCACCCCTGATGGCACCCCGATGACCACGCGTGGTCGTGGCGAAATCATGCCCCACGAGCCGTCATGGGCTTTTTCGATGAAGTGCTTGATCATCTTTTCGACGACGTCAAAGTCAGCGATGACTCCGTCTTTGAGGGGACGAACGGCAATAATATTTGACGGAGTACGCCCCACCATGGCTTTGGCTTCGGCACCTACCGCGATAACTTCTTTGGTCTTACTTTCAATGGCAACTACCGAGGGCTCACTGATGACAATCCCGCGGCCGCGTACATGCACTAGAGTATTGGCCGTGCCAAGGTCAATGCCCAAGTCACGCCCAAACGCGCTAAATACTGCATTCAGTGGATTGGAGATTCGCACAACATGCTCCTTGATTGCGCAACTCTAGCGCACACACAACAACACTCTGTCTGTATTATACCGTAGTACCACTCCTCCATGAGTGATACAATCACTTGCATTTTACTGAAATTATTCTTCAAATACCGCTTTGACACGGAACATGCCCTGATCAGTGGCCGCACTATTAGCCAAGACATCGGCACGGGGCAACGAATCACGGTTGACGTCAGCCCGCAATGCGTTCACCAAATCGGTCACTTGTGCCGTCGGCTCGACCCCAGTCACATCGACGCGTTGCAACGCGCTCACATGCTCCAAAATTCGCGACAGCTGTGACTGCATGGCGTCGATTTCGGCATCACTCAACTGCAACCGTGCCAAATCTGCGACACGGACGACTTCTTCACGGGTTAATGACATGACGTCCCTCTCACTGGTCAGTTCGACTTTATTCACAACGCACTATCGGCTGTATAGTACCAGAAAGCCCGCAGATATGCATCAATTACCGTCCGTATCATCGTCGCCCCCGGGCTCTGCAGGAACCACATCTTCACCAACCACCGGTGTCAGTGTGGGGTCTTGGAGCCCGTAGCGCTCACGCAACTGTGCGAGTGGGATTTCGCTCAATACACGCACATCACTGGGGACACGAATGGTAATATTCCGGAACGGACTATCGGCATTCCAATCACCCACAGACACTTCAGCCGCAAACTCCCCTTGCAACTGCCGTTGCAACGCGCTCCCACTCAATACCATGTCAAGCACGATACTCCGTGGTGACACATCAAATATCTGATTCTCGGGCACATCTGTCAGCACAATCACCACCGGCAACTGCACGCGCAGGCTCTGTTCGATGGGGGCCACCCGAATACCCACGTTCACCAAAGCACTTGGATTATCGAGCAACGAAATATTGGGATCAACCTGCAACGCCACCGTACGCGTAATACTACTGCTCAGGCCACTCACGTCAACGGGGAGCGTCTGTATGCTATCGGTGCCTTCCACGATGTCTGAACCACCGCTCACCGACACCGTCTGCGGATCGACCACCAACTCGACGATGCGATATCCTGGCGACACATATCCCGTCACACGGGGCAATACTACGACCTCTTTGATGCCAATCTTGGAACGAATATTGACCTGCAAATCCACGGATGCAGGCTCAATGTCTACCCCCGTCATCGGGTTGCCAGCCGCATCACGAATCATAACCTCAGACACCGTGCGATAACTGGCCGATACCGGTCGCACCATCACATCTACGTACGCATCTCGCACTTTGTCGACCACGGTGGCTGGCCCAGAGATCGTCACTGTACGGACGCCGCCATTCACAAACTCGATCTGCGGTTCTTCGGTGGTAATGTCGGTCAATTCCGAACGCTGCGAGCGAATTGCCACCGGCAATACTACCGAGCGCCGTTCGTCGATACGCACATCAATCACGGCCGGATTGGCCACGATTTTCACGTACCCCACATCGCTGCGATTCAACACCACTACAACACTCACCTGTTGCAGACCGAGCCCCGCCTTCTGGACATCAGCCGTCACTGTCAGATCACTCTGACGAATACGATTCAGTGAATTTTCGTCGCTATATATCTCGAGGCGCACCGACGGCACTTCGGCCTGCTCGATGCCGTTTTCGTCCACCACAATATATTCACTGTCCAGGTTGATGATTTGGACAGGCATATCCTCGAAGTCACGCCGACCATCGGGATTTTGGGTCAACTCCAAAAACACCCACAACGAAACGGCTGCCACAAACGCCAACAATAAATGCCGCCCCACCAACGAAAAGCGAATCATGATTGAGCCTCGCTTTCGTCACTGTCAATTTGGAGCAAGTTGGTGAGGATGCCCACCACACGTTCTTCATTGAGCTGACTAATCATCTGCCCGTCATGCACAATCGTAATCGCACCGGTTTCTTCGGACACCACCAACACCACCGCATCTGTCTGCTCGGTGATACCACGGGCGGCTCGATGGCGCGTACCATATCGCCGCGCACCGCCCATTTCTTCGCTGAGTGGCAATACGACGTTGGCCGCCAATATTCGTTCACCGCGAATCAACACTGCCATGTCGTGCAATGGCGCATTGGGGTGAAAAATCGCCATCAGCAACGGCACACTCATGCGTGCATCCAGATGCACACCACGATCGGCATATTCTTGCAGGCCACTGTTGCGCTCGAATACAATCAAGGCACCGATATTTTGCTGTGACAACAACTGCGCCGCTCGGGCCGTAGTCTTCACCATCGCCATGCGATCTTCGCTCTGCGTACGCCGACGGAAGTTGATCCCCCAAAAACGGTTGGTCTGCCCCAACGACTCCACCAACCGGCGCAACTCTGGTTGGAATACCACCGGTATCGCTACCACCAACGCTGGCTGTAAGACCGTCTCGAAAATCCAACGCATCGTCGTAAACGGCAACACCGAGCCAAGAATCAACATCATCACCAAGATGACGGCAATCCCCTGCAACAACTGCACCGCTCGCGTGCCCCATAATGACCGGAATAACCAGTAAAACATCCCGGTTACCAAGGCAATATCGAGCCATGCTTGAAAGTTTTGGATGGGGTTCAACGCCTTGAGCAGACGCTGGATGATGTCCCATACGCTGGAGTTTGTCAGCATACGCGTGTCCCTGTATGACGCTAGTGCCACTTCGTGGACGTACTACGAATTGTAGCACGAAAACATCTGATTAACGGCGTGGGCGTGGAGTCTTACGGCGATGGCTGACCGGCAAGCGCCGATAATCCTCACCATCCATGATGATCCATTCATCGCAGATAGCGCGATCGCTCATGCGTGAGAAGACACGTGGCTCGATTTCTTCGGGGCGACGATTACTCGTAAACACCGTGGGCAAGCGACCGTTGTAGCGATGATTGACGATTTGGAACAACTTTTCACGGGCCCACTGTGTGGTATTTTCGGTGCCCAAATCATCAAGGATGAGCACCGCCGAATCGCGAATCATCTCGAAGCGCTGATCATATTCAATTTCGCTGTGTGGCCCAAAGGTAGCACGTAAGTGGTCGAGCAAATCCGGGACCACCGCAAACAGCACCCGATAATTTTGTTTGAGCAATTCATTGGCAATCGCACTCGCCAGGTGTGTTTTGCCGACACCATAATTGCCAAACAACACCAACCAGCCTTCGGGGCGGCGAGCAAATTCCATGGCACGGCGATAGGCACGCATCACACCACGCACCTCTGGGTCAAATGTCTCGAAGGTTTTGTCTTGGAAAGCACTCAGGTTGCTCATTTCCAACAGTTCATGCGCCTTGCGGTGTTCACGTTCGACGAGTTTACAACGACATGGAATCAACACACCAAAGCGTGGATGCCCGTAGGGCACCGATTCTTTGTAATAACCGACTCCACCGCATAGTTGACAGTTATTCGAGGTCACTGGTGTCACTCCCTCGTCGGAACAAATCGCCGTAACTTCCATCCGTATAGCGATTCACATCGATGCTATCACGAGCCACTTCGCCACGACCCGCACTTGCCCAGCGTGCCAAAATCTTGGCCACATAGCGCCACGAGCGCACATTGGCGAGCACCGCTTCGCGGAATGCCTCGTGTATCCATTCACTCGGATATTGCTGTTCGGCACGTTGTAGCTCTGCCAAAATCATCGGCGTCACCACGCCGATATGCTGTTCGTACAGCCCTACAATCGTCGGTAGCAGTACATCCTGCTGTGGTGGCTCGATGTGGACCTGTTGCTCGGCCCATTTTACATTCGCCGGAGTACAGGCCAAGTACCAATTCACCATGCGCCCATCGTGGTCCGGGCGTGCTACATGCATCAACGACCCTCGGCGCACTGCCGCAGCCAATCCTTCGTTGAGTGTATCCACCACCCGACCATGCGGATTGAGCAGGCGCAAGCTTGTCGCCACTGTTTCATCGAAGGCCAGCATCTCCCAACTGACTCGCCGTGGGCGATTGGTCTGGCGCGCCACAGCTGCAAAAAAGTGCAACGTCACTTTGAGCTCAACAATATTGGTAATTTGCGGGAGTAGCCGCTCTACAAAATCAGCAGGGAGCAGGTACGGTGATGACGGCGCCATGAGCGTTAATATCCTTCGGGCGAACGATACGTCAAATCCGAAAACCGCGTCGTAGCCGGGTCAAATCGCATATTGACGACACCTACTGGCCCATTACGGTGCTTGGCGATATGGATCTCGGCGATGCCTTTTTTGTCGCTTTCTTTATTGTACAACTCGTCACGATAAATGAACATCACGATGTCGGCATCCTGCTCGATCGACCCAGACTCACGTAGGTCGCTGAGCATGGGCACGTGGCTCTGACGACCTTCGACTGCACGTGACAGCTGTGATAGTGCGATTACCGGCACGTTGAGCTCACGTGCCAACGCCTTGAGCCCGCGCGAAATCTCGCTGACCTCTTGCACGCGGTTTTCGCGGCCACGCCCCGACATCAACTGCAAATAGTCGATGATAATCAAATCGACCCCGTGTTGCGATTGCAGGCGTCGAGCCTTGCTCCGCAGGTCCATGATGCTAATCCCCGGTGTGTCTTCGATGAAAATCGGCGCCTGTGCCAAGCGACCCATGGCATCAAACACCACCTTCAGCTGATTGTCGGGGACCTGCCCCAAACGCAGACGATGCGTATCAATCTGCGTCTCCATGGCAATCAAGCGCTGTACCAGCTGCTCACGGCCCATTTCTAGGCTAAACACGGCTACCGTGTGACTGTTGTACATCGCCACATTGTAGGCGAGGCTCATGGCAAACGAGGTCTTGCCGGTACCAGGGCGCGCTGCTAAAATAATCAAGTCGGAGCGTTGCAGACCCCCAGTAATCTGGTCGAAATCGCGATAACTCGTCTGCACCCCCATGATTTCGCCCCGATGCTCTTGCATGTACGTGAGCTGATCAAAGTAGGTGTCAACCACTTGGGCAATATGCACGAAATCCTGGGTCGAGCGTTTTTGGGCAATATCAAACAACAACGTCTCAGCCTTGTCGATGGTCTCATCGATTTCGCGCTGCTCGTCATACCCCAACGCCGCAATCTGAGCACCCGTGTCAATCAGACGCCGCAGAAGCGCGGTCCGTTCGACGGTTTTCGCATAAAATTCGATGTGATACGACGTCGGCACCGCCTCGATGAGCTCACCGAGGTACATCACACCACCCACTAGATCCAATTGGCTACGGCGTCGGAGTTCTTCGGACACAGTGCCAGTATCGGGTGGTACGCGGTTGTTGAAGCAGGCCAACATGGCTTCGTAGATTTGCGTATGCCGCTCCAAATAAAAGTATTCTGGGCGTAACCAGGCCGCAATGGCGGCCAACGCGTCACGATTCAACAGAATCGAACCCAGCGTCGCACGTTCGGCGTCAATACTATGAGGGAGAGCAGGCTGAGTCATACCGAATGGCCCCTTGCGGTGAAACGACGATCAATATGGCAGCGGATGATTTTTCTTTTTGAGGATGAAAATACCGACGAGAATAACAACGTGCCATGCGTATCGCCAAGGAACGCATGGCACGTCAACTCAAACGAAGGAGTGCTTACTCTTCGGTGGTGGCGTTGACCACAACCTTGACGGTCGCAACAACCCCCTGCATGACACGGTACTGCACGTCGAACTCACCCAAACGCTTGATGGGCTCGTCCAAAATGATGTGGCGCCGATCGACACCTTCACCCAACTGTGCCTGCAACTGCTCAGCAATATCGCTGGTCGTCACCGAACCAAACAAACGATCACCTTCGCCAGCACGCTCGCTGAACGACAAGGTGATACCAGCAATGCGCTGTGCGAGCACTTCGGCCTCGGCACGCAATGCGGCCTGGCGCTTGTGCTGGGCGGCCAAACGCTCTTCGGCCTGCTTGATGGCACCACGGGTAGCAACCACTGCCATGCCCTTGGGCAACAAATAGTTGCGGCCGTATCCGCCGGAAACTTCTTTGATTTCACCTGCTGAACCAAGCAAATCGACGTCTTGGGTCAACAATACCTTCATCTTTGTCGCCACAATTGGCTCCTTGTTCACACAGGCATCGACACTGGGGTGCCGACGACATGCATACGGGAATCCCCGTATTTGGAATACTACGCTCATAGCATATTACCACAGCCACGCACAAGGGTCAAACATGGTAATGAAGAAATCTGCACATCACCACATCCCCAATTATCTACTATGATTGACTACAACGCATGTATGTCCACATCGGGCACACAGTCACACCAAATGGTGGTGTCATGTCTGATACAGTACTCGCACATGTGCCAGCATTGCAATGGTCGCTGGCCGACGTCCATACCTTTCTGACCACACAACCGACTGGCCTGGCGGTCGTCACTACGGCACAGGGTCGGCCGTGTGGCATTGCCGATTGTACGACCATTGCTCATGCCCGCGAGTTCGGGCATGTCGAGCTCGACGACGCATTACACCTGTGGCCATTGCCGCGCCGCCACCACCCACCCATCATCATCGCCAATCAATGGCGCGTGCGCTCCACCGACACGGGCGACTATGTCGCATCGCCACCCATACCCCAACCCTGCACGCACATTGCATGGGACGACATTGCGGCACTCATCGACCCGCGCACCGTCGTCGTGTTGCGGAGCCTCACCGCCCTCGCAACCATCCACGCAGTACAGGTGTTTTTGGTGGGCGGCGCCGCCCGCAGTGTCTTTGACCGCCGCCCCATCCACGATATCGACTTGGCCATTACCGGACCTTTACCAGCGTTTGTAAATGCTGTAGCCGCTACCCTGCACGGCCAGGTCGAACATCATGCCCCATTGGGCACGGCCAGTGTGATATTTGCTGAAGCCCAACACATCCAATACGGCTTGTCACGCCTTGATTTCGTGCCGACACGCCGTGAGGTGTACCCCACACCAGGAGTACTGCCGAGCGTACACCCCAGCGATATCATCACTGATGTTGGCCGCCGCGATATCACCGTCAATGCGATTGCCATTACCCTCGTACCCGATGGCGACTGTGCCGTATACGACCCCTATGCCGGTCGACGTGCGCTGCGCAGACGGCAGGTGCAAGTACTACATCCGCTGAGCTTTTGTGATGACCCCACCCGCGTCTTGCGGATTGCCCGCCTCGCCAGCCGCCTCGATCTACACGTGGGCAAGCGAGTGGTGCGCATGATGCAACAATCGAGCTTGTACCCCGCATTTGCGCATGTTTCACCGCAACGCTGGTACCAAGAAATCCTCAAAACGCTGGCCGAAGCCGATCCCTGGCCTGCCATCCAGCGCATGCAACGCTGGCGCTTGTGGGCGGCTATTCATCCGGCCTTCGCTCACACTCGCCCTCAACTCGCTTCTATCCGGCATGTCGCGGTCGCAGATCGTTTTGCTGTGCTCGTATGGGGCGCGAAACCAGAGCTACTGCAGGCGCTAATTGCACAGTGGCACCTCGTACCACAGCTCTTGCGCCAACTGATTGCCCTCAAAGGCATTCTGGCACAGCCCAGATCGGACTCTGCAATCAGTGTTGGTGCACTCACTGTCGCCTGCAAACCCTTTGCCAGCTCGTTGCTGACCAGCATCGCCCTCATCGATCCGTCGGTGCGGCAACCGATTGCACGCGTATTGCATGCCCGTGACCACGCTGATACGCCAATGATTACCGGGCACGATCTACGCGCGCTGGGGATTGCTGCTGGCCCCATCATGCGCGACATCCTCACTGCCCTCGAAATCGCCCTGTACGCAGGCATCCTGATTGCCCCCACTGCCGCCCAACAAATCGCCTGGGTGCGGGCACACTATCCAGACCAGTGTACAGACACCTAACCGAGGTACAGACCTGTATGCCATGGTTGGTTGCGACAGTACCATGCTCCATGCTATAATTAAAGACTAAAGTGCTTATCAGCAGACAGGGAGAGGCACCACCATGGATGGCAAGCAGATAGTATTCGGCGAAACCGGATTTGACGAACTTCTTGATACGCTCCGCGCAGCCGGCACCCCCCAAGACATTGCTTGGCTCGCAGAACAATACATCGAGATCCTGCGTACACAAGCGCAAACACCAACGCAGACGGAGGAGCAAGAATGACAGAGCAGATTACCTTCAATGGGACGCCAGCCGAGCGTGCGCTCGCTGAGCAGATTCACGAGGTGATGCGCTTACAGGGGAAGTTTTTTGCGGCTAACGCACCGTTGCGGCAATACCTCAACAACATCGTGGCCCACTTTGCCACTCGTCGCAACGAAGCTCCCGATACCGTTCGTCAGGCCGTCAGTGCTGCGCTCAACGCCAATGGTGATGTTTTCACCCAAGAAGTCGACGGCGACGACGTCATCATTATCACGGGGAAACGAGGTGGCTACATCGCCGCCAAAGTCGATCGCTCACACAGCTTGGGGGCACGTCTATATGAGCCCACCAACCCACTGCCGGTCGACGATATCAGCGTCGTGATTACCACGGTACGCCCAACATTGCCCAAAATTGAGCCCATATATGTATCTGATTATTGGCTCAATGGCGGTCAGGACTCCGTTGAAGGTGAATACACCACTGCTGACGAATTCGGCGGTGTCATTGCCGACCACGGTGAGGCTGCTCCAGAGCTCATCGGCCGATCTGTGCCACGCCGTGGCGATATGATGCGCATCAACCTGCCACAGGGTATCAGCATCGATTTGGCTCAGAGCACTGACCACATCATGACATTGCATGGTGAGGCCATTATTTCGGCATTGCGGGCCACCATCGAAAAAGACTCGTACAAACGTATCGCCATGTTTGGCGATTTCGTGGCTGTTGAGCAGGACGTGCGTTCGTTTAGCAAAAACGAAATCCGCCAAATCATCGAGTACATCGAAGACGAAGTCCAAGAGCCAGTGACCGATCAAGACATCCTGGTCAACATCCTGCGCGTCAACGCACGAGCCGTCGACTTCGAACAACAGCGCTTCGCACTGAATTATCGTCTCATCAAAGACCTCGAATTCGTGGGCAGCGCAAGTATTAATTTGTGGTCTACCCGCAAATTGCTCGACAAAATCGGCTCCAACAAACGCTTCAAGGCTGCTGACATGGGAGCCCTGTTTAGCTACCTCGAAGAAGGCTTCGACGATCGTGTGACGATTACCCCGGTCGAGACCATCCAAGCACGTGGCTACGTCGATCACACGGTTACCTTTTTCGAGTGCGATTACGGCGTATTGCCGCTCACCAAGGCGCTGGCTGCGATTTTGCCAAGCCCCGTCATCAATCGCCAAACATCAGCGGTGCTGACAGTCGACATGCCACAGTTGTCGTACCAATTCAAGGTGAATGTACGCTACCCGGCCGCCAATCGTGGTGGGTGGATCCAGGGTCTCGACATCTTCCGCGATGCCTTCGTACCTGGAGCCATCATCCGCATCGCCCAGACTGACGCTCCCAATGTCGTCACCATCACTTACAACGAAGCCGACGAGCGCGTCGAGAAGCTGCTCTTTGTCGACGACTCCAAGAAAAAGAGCAAATTCGCCTTTGCCGAGCGTTCGTTCGCATGTGACATCGACGAAGACATGCTGACCACGGTCGAAAGCATTGGTCGCATTCGCCAAATCAAGTTCTTGGAGCTCGGTGATCGGCGCAACGTGGCTCAACTCATCGAGCGCGTGTTCGCTGCCTTCGGCGAAGAAGTGGGCACCAAGCACGCTCCTGCTTACCAACTCGCGTTCGAGCCACTCTACATGGTAATTACCGCGTATCGCAGCATCTCACGCGATTACTTGCGCCAGACCATCAGCGACATGGCAAATTGTGCGCTGGTCAACAACGCGTCAGGAACCTGGGAATGCCGCATCAGCGATGAAGAAGACAACGCCGGCGACGACAGCGAAGACGAATAGTGCCCTACGTTTACGTAATCCACAACGAGGGGTTGAGCGTCTGCTCACCCCCTCGTTCCTATCATTGGCGGATATGATATGACCAATCCAACCACGCTCACCGATACACTGCAAATATTCCGCAAAACCAGCGAGGTCACGCGCGCACGGTTGCGCGTGCTTTCTAACTTACGTGAACGCGACTATGCAGTGTTTTGGACTGAATGGCAAGCCTTACCGATAGCATCACGCCAGCGTGCAATGACCCTCATGAATGAAGTCAGCGAAGATCACATCGACTACGACTTCAAACCCATTATGCGCTGGGCCCTAGCTGACCGCGACGCCACTGTGCGCCTGCAAGCCATCGAAGGTCTCCACGAAGACGAAAATCCCCGTGTCATCGCACCACTCCTCACCGTGTTGACCAGTGATCCACAATTCGATGTACGCAGTCAAGCTGCTTTGGCATTGGCTCGCTTTTGTGAATACGCGGCCCTCGAAGAGCTCGACGAACCGGTCGCCGCTGACCTCATTGCCCAGCTCAAACAGGCAGTCACCATCAACAACGAGCATACCGACGTGCAACGACGCATCATCGAGGCCCTCGGCTGGGTCGCCGATGACGACGTGCATGCACTCATCACCAGCGCCTGGCAACACAGTGCCTTGCCCATGCGCGAAAGTGCGCTGCTGGCCATGGGGCGTACTATGGATGAGCAATGGTATGCCACCATCAAATCGGCGCTCGACAACGGCCATCCGTCGCTACGCTACGAAGCCGCGCGTGCAGCCGGCCTGTATGGCGACGAAGCGCTCACCTGTTTGCCACAACTCATCAATTTGGCTCAAGACGACGATATCGAAGTCGCCGAGGCGGCCATTTGGGCCCTCGGCCAAATCGAAGACCCACGTTCGCGGCGCGCCCTCGAGCAACTCAGCAAATCCCGTGATCAAGCCAGGCGCGAGGCCGCCCTCGATGTCCTCGGTGCCGAAATGGGCACTGACGATGTATTTGGCAACTGGCGCAACGCTTTCCGCTCTACAGACGATGATGATGATGATGACGACGAGGAATAACACACCATGCAATACGTCGACTACCATGCTATCAAGCAAACCTATGACCTCGTCTGTGTGTCACCACACCTCGACGATGCCGTCTTGTCGTGCGCTGGTCAACTCATCAATGCCCGCCGCCGTGGTCTACGCACGCTGGTGGTCACCGTCTGCACTGCGGTACCTGCCGCCAGTGCCAGCTACAGCGACTTGGCGGTGGAGTTTCACGGCGAATGGGGCCTAAGCGAGAGCGAAGCGGTAACCACGCGCTTGCGCGAAGACCAACGCGCCATGCAGATCCTCGGCGCCGATTTCGTGTGGCTCGACCTCGACGACGCTATTTATCGCATGCCCGATCACTACCACTCGCGCGAGACCTTGTTTGCGCCGCCGCATCGTGATGACCAACTCGCCGCCCAACTGGCCCCCATGTTGAGCCACCTCCTCAATGTCACGCAGGCCCCGCGTTGGTTGGTGCCGGCCGGGGTGGGCATGCATGTCGATCATCTGGCAGTGGGGGATGCCGTACAGCAGAGCATCCCCGTCGCTTGCCGCGCACTCTACGAAGAAATCCCGTATGCGCTTGATGCGGGCGAAGTACAGACCCGGCGAGCCCAGCTCCCCCCACATACGGTAATCAGCGAAGACATTGGCACCGTGCTGGCCGCCAAAATCGCCGCCATTGGCTGCTATGCCAGCCAGATGGATGCGCTCTTCAAACAAGGTGGCCATACCATGCCACCACTGGTCACGGCCTACCATCAACAGGTGGGCGGCGGTCATCCTGCCGAATGTTGGTATCACATCACCGCGTAGTCAGGCCAGAGGAGGAGACACCATGTCCATGCCCGTGTTGCGAGTCGCCCACCCCGACGCCCACAGCTGGGATGCCTTTGTCGATCAACACGACGAAGGCCACCCGTTGCAGAGCAGTCGTTGGGGTCAACTCAAAAGCATGACTGGGTGGGAGTGTCAGCGCATTGCCGTCTACGAAGAAGGCGAGCTGATGGCAGGCGCTCAGGTCCTCATCAAACGACGCTTCGGCCTGGCCGCCTGCTATGTGCCACGTGGCCCGCTGCTGTGTGGCGACCGCCTGGTCAACCAAGCTGTCGTGGCTGCCGTCAACGGCTATGCCAGTACGCAGCGGGCAGTTTTTGTGCGCTACGAGCCCAACAGTCTGGTCGACAGCACCAACGCACTACTCTACACGCAGGCCCTGGCCACCAGCCAGGCCCAGGTCGGCACGACCCTGCAGCCCCAACACAGCGTACATACCCCGCTCGCATCAGACAGCGACATCCGCAAGCAGTGTAGCAAGGGGCATCGGGCCGACATCAAAAAAGCCGAAAAGTCGCTCGTGCAGATTCGCATTGCCCATCACGACCACGACATCGACACTTTTGCCGACCTGATGCAGGCCACCGGGGCCCGGGCTGGCTTCGCCGTGCACAGCGCCGACTACTACCGGCAGGTATGGCAGCTGTTTGGCAGCATCGACCGCGTGGCGCTCTTCATCGCCGAACAAGACGACACCCCCATTGCGGCTGCCATGGTCGTACGCGGCGCCGAGCAGGCCTGTTATTTGTACGGCGGATCGCAGGCTACGGCCTTTGCCTGTGGCGCCAATCATCTGCTCCAGGCGCATGCCATGGAATGGGCCCAGAGCCACGGCTGCCAGATCTACGACGCGTGGGGCATCCCCTATCGCACCGACCAAGACACACCACCACCGGCCGACGACACCAGCATGCAGGGCTTGATTCGCTTCAAAAAGGGCTTTGGTGGCTACGAAGTCAGCTACTTGCCAGCGTACACACATGTGCTGATGCCCCTGGCCTATCGCCTGCTCCAATCCCGTCTTTCACTCTAAACCAGAGGAGTCTACTCGTGTCAGATCTCGAAACCCAACTTGCCGAGGCCCAGCGCCTGCAGGAATACTACAAACGCGAGCTCGAACGCCAGCGTGCCATGAATGCCGAACTGCGCAAGGCGGTAGCCGACATGGCCCGCACCTTCCAAGAAACACTGGCCGAATCGGTGGAGGCCGCCGACAGCGGTGATTTGGCCACTGTGCGCCGCATCGCCTACGCCAACCGCGAAGCCTGGCAGGCCTACCTGCA
>VFQT010003422.1_pt1 | contig 14455 bp, 12 predicted proteins | sample 3512381 | NCBI WGS metagenome assembly VFQT01 (sample SAMN10412376, study PRJNA504923) | tailings metagenome | isolation source: Relicate 2 Philex TSF3 active mining site | place: Philippines: Tuba, Benguet | collected 2017-08-29 | reverse complement strand
GCGGCTGATCGACTACATGGGCGACGACGGCGCGGTGGTGCAGGCGGCGCGGGTTCGGGCTTTGGTGGTGGTTTTTCTGATGCCTTCGTCGACATCTTCGGCGATATTTTTGGTGGCGGTGGCCGTCAGCGCGGTGGACCGCAGGTGTACCGCGGTGCTGATCTTCGCTACAACCTCGACATCACACTCGAGCAGGCAGCGAATGGTTTCGAGACCACCATCCGCGTACCGTCATGGGACGAGTGCGAGACCTGTCACGGATCTGGCGCAAAGCCGGGTACCTCGCCCACCACCTGCGCTACCTGCGGTGGCCACGGTCAGGTACGCATGCAGCAAGGTTTCTTCAGTATTCAGCAAACCTGTCCGAAGTGTCATGGCTCGGGTAAGGTAATTCCCGATCCCTGTAACCCGTGTGCCGGTTCAGGCCGCGTCAAGCGCAACAAAACACTCGAAGTAAAAATCCCGGCCGGTATTGATGACGGTATGCGGATTCGCTCGACCGGTAATGGTGAGCCTGGTATGAACGGCGGCCCTCCCGGCGACTTGTATGTCGAGATCCATATCAAGCAGCATGGGGTGTTTCAGCGCGACGGTGATGATCTGCACTGTGAGATGCCGATCTCGTTTGCCAAAGCCGCGCTCGGAGGCGAGATCGAGGTACCAACGCTATCGGGTAAGGTGTCGTTCAGCGTGCCTGAAGGTACACAAAGCGGCAAAACTTTCCGCTTGCGCAGCAAAGGCATCAAGGGCGTGCGCTCCGGATTTCCTGGCGATCTGTTTTGTCATGTCGTGGTAGAGACGCCGGTCAAGCTCACCGACAGACAAAAAGACCTGCTGCGTGAGTTTGATCAACTCACTACCGAGGGTGGTGCTAAGCACAGCCCGCAGAGCAAGAGCTGGATGGATAAGGTCAAGGAGTTCTTCGAGTAAGCGAGGCCCTTGCGCACATGTTGCGCAATCTGCATAGGGATGTGCACATTTCAATTACAACGCGAGATTCCTGATCTCGAGCGATAGACTGGCCGCTTCCTTAGTCATCCTAGGTTTCAACCATGGTGATGCAAGAAGCAAGCGCACTGCCAGTGCTGAGCAAGCCCCTGCGTCGTTGTTGGCAAGCAGTGGTGCTTTACCACAAAGGTCGACGTAACAGCGAGCTCGAACAATCCGTCGTAAGGATTTTGATCGGCGCGATGCTGATGTACTACTTCGAGTACATCAGCGACTCGATAAAAATGGCGACACCCAAGCTGAGTATTGATCTCTGGTTGGTGGTCGCCTTTTTCTTATTTGCCTCTGTATCGATTTGCGTGAGCATTATGCTCAAGCCAACAGAGGTACCGATTCGCCGCGCATTCGCTATTTTGTTAGATACCGGCGCACTGACGCTGTTGCTCACGGTTGGTGGCGTGCATGCCGCGCCACTGTACTTTCTATATCTCTGGATAATTATTGGTAATGGCTTTCGCTTCGGGCAAAAATATTTACTGATATCGCTGCTGTTTACGCAAATCGGGTTCGGCATTGTGATTTGGATCGAACCTTACTGGGCTGCCGAAAAAAATCTTTCAATCGGTCTTTGGCTCGGCACGTTGTTAATCTCGATGTACTTCAATTTGCTGGTCGGGCGATTATTCGCCGCCTTGGACCAGGCCAACAGCGCCAACCTGGCAAAGCGCCAATTCATCTGTGCCGTCAGCCATGAGTTGCGTACACCGCTGAACGCAATTATTGGTATGGTCGATCTACTGAAAAGTACCAAGATCGATCGCGAGCAGCGTGACATGCTCGACTGCATGACGACGACGTCGCAGCTGATGCTATCTCAAATTGAAGACGTGCTTGATTTCTCAAAAATAGAAGCCGGAAAAATGGGTGTCGAGCAAGTCGAGTTCGATCTTTATGCGTTAATAGAAAATATATTAACGGTATTTAGCTACCGCATTGATCCGAAAGCAGTGCGTCTGATACGGCAAATTGATTGTCATGTTCCCCCGCTATTGCGCGGAGACCCCCATCACCTGCGGCAAATACTCATTAATTTGCTGGGCAATGCCGTCAAATTTACCGAGCAAGGCACTATCGCGCTGAGGGTTCGCGTACATACGCTGCGTGCAGAGAGTGCCGAGCTGTATTTTGCGATTGAAGATACCGGTATCGGCATTCCGGAGCCGGTACAAGGCCAGATCTTTGAGAGTTTCACGCAGGCAGACAGTGCCACCGCAAGGAAGTACGGTGGTACGGGGTTGGGAACAACAATCTGCAAGCAGCTGGTCGAGCTGATGGGTGGCCGCATTGGCCTTCGAAGCCGTCCCGGGGTAGGCACGGAATTTTGGTTTGAGCTTGGGTTTGGTCGAGTGTTAGCCACCGACGACACCTGCCTGCTCAGCCGTGCCCCGAGCATGATTATTGACCCTGAGGGGGCTTGCTGGCGGCTGGCCAAGGATCTGGCTTTTCTGGGCAAAGTACTACCGCGAACCGTGCGCGATCTGGATGAGGCAGAGTCGGTTTTGACGCAAGCGCGCTTGCATGGCGCACCGATCTCCATGATTTTTTTGCGTGTATCTACGATTAGCCACAGCGACGGTCAATCTTATCGCGCCTGGATGAATGAGGCTGTTCGGCGGCTTATGCAGTACGACATTGATGGCTCGTTGATCTTGGTTATGGTGCCGACCGCAGATCTATCGATGGATGAGGCAAGCTGCCTTGCTGAACAATTAGGGTGCTTCACGGTATTGCCCTTGTTATTCAGCCTGGATCATCTGCGGCATCTACTTCATGCGCAATCGGCTGCATTGATACCCGAGGCCAGATTACGTCATACCAGCTCAGTAGCAGTACCCGCTGTCAGTAATGGTAATTCGTTTGCTTTTGACGAAACAGCAGACAGGCCGTATCAAGCTGATCGTGATGGTTTATCTATATTGATCGTGGAAGATAATCCAACAAACCGCAAAGTTTTACAAAAAATATTACAACGCGCTGGTCATCACTGTGTATTGGCCAATGATGGTGAAGAGGCGCTTGACATCATCACTTCCCGGCACTTCGATGCCATGGTCATCGATATGAATATGCCGAAGCTCCCGGGAACTGAGGTGGTACGTTTTTGCAGAATGATGGGTGGTGTTGTCGCCAAGACGCCTATCATCATATTTTCAGCGAGCGTCACACAAGACGCCCGCGAGGAGAGCTTCGAGGCCGGTGCAGATGCTTTTATTTCAAAGCCAATCGAGGTTGCAAAATTTTTAAAAACCCTCGATGACTTGGTGCGAAGCCGCCGTGATCATGACAAGAGCCACGATAAGGAATCTTCGTTCAATGAACCCGCTAAATCACCTCATCATTCAGCATCGATGTCCGAGCCAATAACGGCTGACATATCCAATCTGGCCCCCGATAAGCTTATTTCCGAACGGATAGGTAACGATTCACGCGCTAATGCAGTTGCCACGCCGCGGGTTTTGGATCTGAATAAGCTGGGTAATTTAGAGACGATGAGTCAAGATCCGGCATTTGTGAGCGAGCTTATTACCGAGTTTATCGAGGAAGGTGAGCGCTTGATTAGTAATGTCGGCAATAGCTTGCGACGATCTGACTTTGGACATGTCGCATCCTCCATTCATGCCTTACGTGGTGCCGCACTCAGTATCGGCGCTGATGCGCTAAAGCAGTTTTGTACCCAGCTTGAGAAATTATCGGATGAGCAGCTATTGGAAAGAAACGTAGAGATACACCGGCAGCTTGAGTCGCATTTTCAGCAACTTCGGACCGAACTGATGTTATACGAGCAGAGCCGAGGCAGTCAGCGGCTAACCGTGTCTTGATGGTGGTTGGGCAATCGCACATGAGCGAGTCCTGTCAGATGCGCGTAATTTTTCGAGACAAGATGGATATTCACAACCCCACCGGAGATATTCATCAATGAAAAACATACTTAATCAAATAACCGAACGGCACCGGCTTCAGATTGAAGCGCTACCGCAGTTACGATCCATGCTCAGTGGTAGTTATTCAAAGGCTTCGTATACCGAGTTTATGTTGCAACTTTATCCTATCGTTTCAAACTTTTGTCCGTTAATGGCGACCGCGGCGGGGCGATGCGCAGATCGTCATTCATCACTGCGACATTACCTGTATGAGCATATTGCGGAGGAGCAGGGCCATGAGGCTATGGTACTGACTGATCTGAATCAGTTGGATTATCCCTCAGCGAATGTACCGAACCAACGACCCAGTGCACCGGTACAAGCCATGCTTGCCTTTAACTACTATGCGATCGACCGAATCGATCCTCATTGTGTTCTTGGAATGATTTATGTACTCGAGCTCACTTCTGCGGGCTATGGCGCCAAAGTAGCACGGTCGGTAGCGCAGGCTATTGACCACCCGATTGAGCGCGGCTTTACGTTCCTGGATTCACATGCAACCCTGGACGATGATCATCTTGCTGAATTAATTGGCTTGATTCAGTCAATCGAAGCGCCACTGTTGCAGGAAAAAATTATTGAGAGCATTAACATGAATTTTTACTTACTCGCTCAAATGATTGGTGCACTTCCAAAGGCGTAAAGCAAAGTTATTTTTAGTGTGGAAGCAGCACCGTACGATTATTGCCGGCAGTACTATGCGTCGAGATCAGTCAGCGCCGGAACTCAATGACAGAATTCCAGGCGCTGACTGGTCTAACCTATTTAATGGATAACCTGCACTACGCACAGCTAGGCAAGCAAATCGAGTAAGACAAAGTTTGGAAAGCAATCTGGGTAAGGCAAATAGATTAAAACAAACCAAGTAAAGCAAACCTATGCGGCGATTCTCTCGGCTTCTTCGATGGGCTGGGCTGATTGCATATACCGGTAATGCGCATGCTGAACGGTTTGTGCCTTTAGCAGGCGTGTCATCATACGTAGGTCTTTATCTTGGATTTTTAAGGCAGCATCTACCCACATCACTGCAATATCGGAAAGCTCCTGGTGAGATATCGGCCATACGTGTCTGCGGCAGTCATAGATAGTTCGCAAGCCATTAAGCTGGTGATGACGCTTACGTATCCAGTTTTCTACGTAACGCTCACCCTCGCCTGCGGGCGCTACGATATCAACCACTCCTAACTCGGCAAGCTTTTCGGCAGTATAGATATTACCGCTCAGGAGCATGGTCTCGGCATCGCGCGGGCCTATCCGTCGAGCCAGAAAGCTGTAGGCTCCCATGCCAGGAAACAAGTTAAACAGTATTTCTGGAAAGCCGAGCCGGGTGCCTGCCTCCGCCACGATGACATCACTTGCCAGCGCGAATTCAAATCCGCCACCGAGTGCATCACCTTGAACGAGCGAGATCGTGACGGTGGATGCGTCATAACCTCGTACCCGCGAATAGATACCATCAATGCAATACATCGCATAATTAAGCAAACCCTCCCGGTCTTTTTCTCGAATCAGATTAAGAAACAGCATCAAATCGCCACCAAGGTTGAATACACTTTCTCGGCGAGATGCGATCACAGAGTAATCAACCGCGACCCACTCATGGCCACATACGGTATGCCCTTGATGGGAATGGAGCTCGGAAAACAAATGGTGCAGCTCTTCAATCATATTTTGGTTGAAGCAGGGTACGCCGATCGGCTTCATGTAGGTCCAGAGTACGCGCATGCGGGGGTCGTAGCTCACATCAACTTGTTGCATCATGCGGCGAGGCCAGACTGGCGATGCTGGTGAATCAGAGAGTCGTTTTGCATAGCTGACTTTTTCAGTTGTCATCAACATGGTGTTCTCCTTGATTGGTAGGGCTGCAAACATCTCTGCTTGATTTTTCCTAGAACTTTGAGCGATGCTGTTTGGTTTTGCTCAATGTTTTCAAGCGCGAGCTCAGTTTAGGAAGTTCGCGCTGTGATCGAATAGCTATTAAGGTTTTTTTATGAACAGCTAATTTTGCTTGTGTATAAATCCGATTTTTGGCTACTTAAAAAATAAAAATTGTTAAGTTGCAGGTCGAAAATATGGCGTGATGCGCGTACGCGAAACAAGGTAATGCATGAGCACGAGACAATTCATGCGCAGTCGGCCACGCATCTGCAGAACACAATCGGGTATTGTTGGTAGCCTTTTTAGGGCATACTCGGCGAGCAGCCGAAAAAATCAGGATCGGGAAAAGTATGGCGACCAAAAATCCATTTGATAAAGCGCTGGGTCAGCTGGTAGAAAACAACCGGCAATGGGCGGCGTCGATGCTTGAGCAAGACCCTCAATTTTTTAGCAACTTGGTATCGCAACAAGCGCCAGAGTATCTCTGGATTGGTTGCTCTGACAGCCGGGTACCCGCTAACTCGATTGTGGGGCTGGATCCGGGCGAGCTTTTTGTGCACAGAAATGTAGCGAATGTTGTGGTGCATACCGACTTGAATAGCTTGTCGGTGCTGCAGTTCGCGATTGATTTACTCGGCGTAAAGCATGTCATGGTTGTGGGCCATTATGGCTGCTCAGGTGTGCACTGTGCGATGGCTGGAAAGCGAGTCGGCCTTGCCGATAACTGGCTGCGGCATGTGCAAGATGTGTTTCATAAGCACGCCGATCTATTACCGGATTCAATGCCGGATGAGCAGCGGCATAATCGCCTATGCGAGCTGAACGTGATCGAGCAAGTCGTTAATGTGTGTCAGACCACGATAGCGCAGGACGCGTGGGAGCGTGGCCAGGATCTGACCATCCATGGCTGGGTCTACAGTTTGGATGATGGCTTGGTGAGAGATTTGGGTATGTCAGTGAGCGCGGCGGATGAGGTGGTGCCACAGCTACGCGCATCACTTGCGCAGTATCAGCGCTGATTTGAAACCTTGCGCAGCTATAGTATTTAAAAACTATGCTCCGCAGCAGGAAAGCTTCCCTGCTTTACTGCGTCAACATACGCGCGAATCGCCGCTGCGACACTGGTCTGTCCATGCATGAAGTCACGCACAAACTTCGGGCGATTTCCAGGGAACGTCCCAATCATATCGTGCATCACCAATACCTGGCCTGAGCAATCTACACCAGCGCCAATGCCGATGGTGGGTATCGACAATGTCGAGGTCACCTCGGCAGCCAACTTGGCCGGTATCGCTTCTAGCACCAGCATGGCAGCGCCGGCATCTTGCAATGCAAGCGCATCAGCGATGAGCTGTTGCGCAGCTTGTTCATCACGCGCCTGTACTCTAAACCCCCCGAGTTGATGTACTGATTGCGGCGTCAGGCCTAGATGCGCGCAGACCGGAATGCCCCGCTCGACCAGTGCGTGCACGGTAGGCACCAACCATGAGCCACCTTCAAGCTTCACCATCTCGGCGCCTGCGCGCATCAGCACGGCAGCGCTATCCAATGCCTGCTGTGTACCGAGGTAGCTGCCAAACGGCAGATCAGCAATCAGTAGTGGCCGCCGCGCGCCGCGCGCTACGCAGTCGGTGTGGTACGCGATATGGTCGAGTGTGACCGGTAAGGTTGTGCTGTGTCCTTGCACTACCATACCCATCGAGTCACCAATCAGCAAAGTATCGACACCACTCTGATCCATCAGCGCTGCAAAGCTGGCGTCGTAGCATGTCAGCATGGTGATTTTTTCACCGCGAATGCGCATTTTTTCCAGCAATGTAAGCGTGACTTTAGGTAATGCTGATCCGGCAGGGTACGACATGATTACTCTCCGCGATTGAAGAATTCACGCTTTCCGCGCATACCGGCAATACGCTCTAACAGCAGCGCAAAATCATCACTGCGCTCAATCGGATTGAGATGCTCGGCATTGACCATCAGTAAAGGCGAGGTATCGTAATGGTGAAAGAAGCGACTGTAACTTTCACATAAGCGCTCCAGGTAGGATTCTGATATGCCGGATTCCATCGGGATACCCCTGCGACGGATACGTTCGGCCAGCGTCGATGGTGCGGCCTGCAAATAAATCACCAAGTCGGGACGTGGTGATTGTTGCGTCAGGTGATCGAACATCTGACGGTAAAGATTCAGCTCGTCATCTGCCAGTGTCAGTGTTGCGAAAATTGGGTCTTTCTCGAGCAGGAAGTCAGATACCACCGGCGCCGAAAACAGATCCGTTTGCGCCAGGTCGCGAAGTTGGTGCATACGCTGGAACAGAAAGAACATCTGCGTCGGCAGCGCGTAACGGGTCGAGTCGCGGTAAAAGCGCTCCAGGAAAGGATTTTCCTGGGGCTGCTCGAGCAGCGGTTGCGCGCTGGTCTCTGCAGCGATACGACGCGCGAGGCTGGTCTTGCCGACACCGATCGGCCCTTCCACAACGATATATCGGTATTTTGACAAACTCATAGAGATCGATAATACGACATGCCCGGCGCAACCGTTACCCGCAACCCTCAACCACAACCCTCAACCACAACCCTCAACCGTTACCTTCAACCGTTACCTTCAACCGCAACCGGCGAGGCGCGCTAGCGACTCAGAGCGCCTATAGCAATTTTTCAATCGACTGATCACGCACATGTGCAAGCAGTGGTTCGATCTGTCCCAGGCCAGGGATGGCTAATTGCGGGTTTAGCTCGTACAACGGCAACAGCACAAAGGCACGGTTACCCATACGTGGGTGAGGTACCTCCAGTACCTTATCCTGAATGACGGAATTACCAAACACGAGTAGGTCCAGATCAAGCGTTCGGGGCGCATTGCGAAAAGGTCTGGCGCGACCGAAATCATGCTCGATACGCTGTAATTCTCGTAGCAGAGTATGCGCGTCCAGCGTGGTTTCTAGTTGCACAGCAGCGTTGACAAAGTCATCTCCCGTTGCATCGATTGGTGCGCTCCGGTAAAGCGATGAGCAGCCGCCGATCGTCGTATTAGGTAGTTCGCCGAGCAGATGAATAGCAGCCCGTACCGATGCCGCAGCATCACCCAGATTAGCGCCAAGGCCGATATAAGCGTTCACGCTTACGCTCATTCGAGAACGCCTTTGACAGGAAGCTCAGTACTGCCTTCTGAATCCGCTTTGCCACGCCCGCGACCACCGCGCCGTCGGCGTCGCTTGTTGGGCGTCTGATCGGTTTCTGCAGGCTTACGTGACAGTAGTGCCTCTCGCTCAGGCCCATCAGCGGCCATGAACTCTGTCCACCAAACACCAATCTCGGGATCAAGTTCGCCCGAGGCACAGCGCAGCAGTAAAAAGTCGTAGCCAGCGCGCAGCCTCGGGTGCTCAAGTAATTTATAGGGTGACTTACCGATGCGCCGCTCGAAGCGTGGCTGCATAGCCCAAATATCGCGCATATCGGTAGCGATGCGGCGCTGAATCGCTAGCTGCTCAGTCTGACCATCCAGCACATCATCGGCAGCTAAATGCAAGGCCGGAATCGGCGCCTCACCCGCTGCCTTGTAGGCATTCCATCGCTCTAGCACTTGATGCCACAGCAGCGACGCGAACAAGAAGCCGGGCGATACTGGCTTGCCTTCGCGTACACGTTCATCGGTATTGCTGAGCGCCAGCGCGACAAAACGCTCACCCAGTGGCTGCTCTAACACCACATCAAGTAAGGGCAGCAAGCCATGGTGCAGACCCTGCTTGCGCAATTGATGCAAGCAGGCCATCGCATGCCCGCTCATCAGCAGCTTGAGCATTTCATCAAATACACGTGCTGCGGGTACATTATTGATTAGCGGTGCCATCACCTTGATCGGTGAGCGGGTTGGTGCCGCGATCGCGAACCCAAGTTTCGCTGCGAAACGCACCACGCGCAGCATACGCACCGGGTCTTCGCGATAGCGTGCCTCGGGTACGCCGATAATGCGCAGGGTCTTGCTGCGAATATCTTTCATACCGCCGTGATAGTCGAGCACCTGCTCACGCGCCGGGTCGTAATACATCGCATTCACGGTGAAATCCCGGCGCTCGGCATCTTCATGCTGCTCGCCGAAGGTGTTATCACGCAATACGCGGCCGTGCGCATCTTTCGGTGCTTCATCGGTTGAGGCGCCGCGAAATGTCGTTACCTCGATCAAATCCTGACCAAACATCACATGCACGATTTGAAAACGCCGACCGATAATGAAAGCACGTCGGAACAGTCGTTTGACTTCTTCCGGGGTGGCATTGGTAGCAACATCGAAATCTTTAGGGCGAAATCCCAGCAGTAGGTCGCGTACTGCGCCGCCAACGATGAAGGCCTTGAACCCGGCATCTTGCAAGGTCTGAGTCACCCGCATCGCATTCGGTGAGACATCATTCAGCGCTATACCGTGCGCTGATTTTTCGTAGACCTTGGGCTTAACCTTGCCGGCACTCTCTGACCCGGCACCAAGGATTCGACGAATCAATTGTCTGATCATGTCTCGGCCGGAAATAGTTGCATCATCGGCCAGCCATTCTGCTCGGCATGGCGCGCCAACGCGGCGTTCGGGTTGGTGGCAACCGGATGCGTTACCGCAGACAGCAACGGTATATCGTTTTGCGAATCGCTATAAAAAGTACTGCGCTCAAAATCGCTCAGCGTTTTACCCAGCGAGCCCAGCCATTGCTGAAGATTAGTGACTTTACCAGCGCCAAACGGCGGGTTACCGACCAGGCGTCCGGTAATCTCGCCCTCCGGGCTAATCTCGGGCTCAGCCGCGATCAGATGCTCGACCTTGAAGGCGTGCGCGATCGGCCCGGTAACAAAGCGATTGGTGGCAGTGATGATGACCAGTAGATCGCCTTGCTGCCGGTGTGATTCCACCAAATCACGCGCCTTGTCATGAATAGCAGGCTGTATGACTTCCTGCATGAATTGTGCGTGCCAAGCATCCAGCTGTGGCCGCGGAAAACGCTTCAAGGTACCGAACGCAAACTCGAGATACTCCACAGGGTTGAGCGTACCCGCCACATACTGCTGATAGAACGCATCATTACGGGCGGTGAATGCGTCACGCTCAACCGCCCCTACACGACACAGGAATTGGCCCCACTCGTAGTCGGAATCGATAGGTAGCAAGGTGTTGTCGAGGTCAAACAGCGTGAGGTTCATGGTTGAGTCGTGTAGTCGCTGGTTTGCAGTAGTTCGCGTAGCAGCGGTAGCGTAATCGGGCGCTGGGTCTCGAGTGAGTAGCGATCAAGTGCATCAAGCATAGTGGATAGTGACTGCATATCTCGCCGGAAATGAGTCAGCAGGTAAGGCACCACACCTGCTGACAGTGACAAGCCGCGTGCTACCGCAGATTGACTAAGTGCATCAATCTTCTCTTCATCCGACAAACCGTGAACCTGGTACACCAAGCCCCAGCCTAAGCGTGTTCGTAAATCCTCGCGCAAGTCCAGCTGCAGCGGGGCTTGCTTTGCCGTAGCTACCAGGACACCACCATTATCGCGTACCTGATTAATCAGATGAAACAGGGCTTGCTGTTGAGCAGGGTTCAGCCGATCGCAGTCATCGATCAGATAAAGCAGATAGTCTGCCGACCACTGCAAACTCTCGGGTGGGCTTGAGGGTGTCAGCAATATCGCAGCGGTATGCATAGCAAGCGCGCGCAGCAGATGTGATTTACCAGCGCCCGCTTCGCCCCAGATGAGTACTTGCTGGGCAGTTCGGCTAGCTGCAGCGGTTTGGGAAATCTGGCGCAATACCGAAGCCAGCTCCTGATTTTTCCCGGCCACAAAGTTTTCCAGAGTCTGTGGCCGTGTCGCACCCCAATCGAGCAGTAATTGCTTCATGGCTGATTATAAAAATGGCTGCTCAGGTAGTGACGCCGCAAACGCCCGAAAGCAACCGACAGAATCGCCGACGCGGGCAACGCCAACAGCACACCAACAAACCCAAATAGCTGGCCAAACGCCAGCAGCGCGAAGATAACGACCAGCGGATGCAAGCCTATCCGCTCGCCTACCAACCGAGGGGTAAGCAGGAAACTTTCCAGAAACTGGCCGAGGCCGTAAATAACAGCGACGGCAATCAAACCGTCCCAGGCACTAAATTGCAATAAGGCGGCGATGATCGCCAGTACCAGCCCAAGCCCGAAGCCCACATACGGAATAAACACCAGCAAGCCTGTCAGCATACCCACCGGTAGCGCAACATCGAACCCGGCAATCGTCAGCGCAATCGAGTAATACGCGGCCAGCAGAAACATCACCAGCAATTGCCCGCGCAGATATTGCGCCAGCAGAGCATCGGTTTCTACCGCCATCTCAGCCACCAGCGCTGACCACCGTCGCGGCACAGTCTCGCCAATACGCCGGATTACACGATGCCAATCCAGAAGCAAGTAGAACAAGACAATCGGTATCAGAAACAGCGTGCCTATCCAGGCGATTAACGCGCCGCCGCCGATGCGCAGCCAGTTCAGCAAGGCGGTTGCAGAGCCGTCACCGGCAGCGAGCTTGGCGGCAATTGCTTTTTGCAGCGCGATCAGGTCGAGCCGACCACCAATACCCCACTGCCGCAGCGTCGGACCAAAAGCAGCGTCCATGCGCGACAACAAGACAGGCAGTCGCTCGCGCAAGACAGGTAACTCCTCGGCCAGTATCGGCAGCACAATCAGCGCCAGTGCCGTGACCACAACGAACACCGACAGCATGGCCAGAAGTACCGCCAAGACCCTGGGCAAGCCACGCTGGTGCATCCAGTCGACGCCAGGATTCAGCACATAGCCGATGATAAAAGCTGCCACAAAAGGTGTCAGCACCGGGGTCAGTAGCCACAGCAGGGCAAGAAAGCCAAGACTGATCGAAAACCACAGCAGATTTTGGCGGGATTCGGGCCCGATCAGGGGGTTCATTGGCGCGATTGGCGGGGCTGGTTTGATAAAATGGTGGGCCCCACAGTTCTTGTCATCAGGGCAAGCACTGATTCTACCGTTTCCTCAGCCTATCCCGCCTATCCTTTTATGTCCTCCCCTTCCAAGGTTTCACTCTCTTATCGCGATGCAGGTGTTGACATTGACGCCGGCGATGCATTGGTCGAAGCGATCAAGCCCTTTGCCAAGCGCACCATGCGCGAGGGCGTACTGGCCGGTATTGGTGGCTTCGGTGCGCTATTTCAAGTCAGCAAGAAGTTCAAAGAGCCGGTGCTGGTGGCGGGTACCGATGGTGTCGGCACCAAGCTGAAGCTGGCGTTTCATCTCAACCGCCATGACACGGTCGGCATTGATCTGGTCGCGATGAGTGTCAATGACATTCTGGTGCAGGGCGCCGAGCCCTTGTTCTTTCTGGATTATTTTGCCTGCGGCCGGCTGGATGTGGCGGCTGCAACGGATGTCATCAAAGGTATCGCGCAGGGCTGCGAGCAAGCGGGCTGCGCACTGATTGGTGGTGAAACCGCCGAGATGCCGAGCATGTATCCGGACGGCGAGTACGACCTCGCCGGTTTTGCGGTTGGTGCGGTTGAAAAATCAAAGATCATCGATGGGCGCAAGATTGCGCCGGGCGATGTCGTGCTCGGGCTGGCGTCGTCCGGCGCGCATTCGAATGGCTATTCGCTGGTACGTAAAATTCTCGAGGTAGCCAAGCCTGACTTGAGCGCCGATTTCCATGGTCGACCACTGGCGGATGTCTTGCTCGCGCCAACGCGTATCTATGTCAAGCCCTTGCTGTCGCTGATGAGTACGATCGAAGTGCACGGTTTAGTTCACATCACCGGTGGCGGATTGGTCGAGAATATTCCGCGTGTGTTGCAGCCGTATCTGACGGCGGAGTTGCATCGCGATGCTTGGACCATGCCGCCTTTGTTTACATGGTTGCAGCAGCATGGTGGCGTTGCTGATGACGAGATGCACCGCGTTTTCAACTGCGGTATCGGTATGACCGTGATTGTGTCGAAAGAGAACGCAGATGCTGCCGAGGCTGAACTCAAACGCTTGGGTGAAACCGTGAATCGCATCGGTGTGATTCGCGAACGCCAAGGCGACGAGCCGCAAACCATCGTCATCTGATCCACTGCCGCCCTTGCCGCTACTGCGGCTGACCGCGTTGATCTTGTTGTGCCAAGGTCTGCAGCTGCGTCGCTTTGGTTTCACCCTTGGCCACGGTGTTAGGTGGCTGCACGCGAACAGGCTGATTGTGATTGGCCGCGCTCGACAGCACATTGGTTTCGGTGTTCAGCGCGGCATTCCACACCGGATCGGGTATGCCTTCAAACACGTGCTTCAACTGCTGGCCCCAGGTTGAACGGATCATCTGAAAATACTGATTACGTTCGTCCACCGTCACAAAGCGGCCCACCGATAAGGCATCTTTTTCATACACCAGCAAATCCAGCGGAAAACCAACCGAGATATTTGAGCGCAGGGTTGAATCCATCGATACCAGCGCGCACTTGGCGGCCTCATCCAGCGGCGTCGTCGGAGTGATGACCCGATCAATAATCGGCTTGCCGTACTTCGCTTCACCAATTTGGAAGTAGGGATTTTCATCGTGTGATTCTATGAAGTTACCTGCCGCGTACATCTGGAACAGCCGACAACGCTCGCCTTTGATCTGTCCACCAAAAATCATGCTT
>VFQT010003421.1_pt1 | contig 14465 bp, 12 predicted proteins | sample 3512381 | NCBI WGS metagenome assembly VFQT01 (sample SAMN10412376, study PRJNA504923) | tailings metagenome | isolation source: Relicate 2 Philex TSF3 active mining site | place: Philippines: Tuba, Benguet | collected 2017-08-29 | reverse complement strand
GGGCTCGACGTGTCCGAGTGGCGCGGCATCCTCGACCATTTCCACCCGATCCACTTCCTCATGTGGCTGACCTACAGTTCGACACAGCGCATCCAGACGCTGAGCTCGGGCGTCAGCGCCAAGGACGCAAAGAAGAAGGCGAAGGAGCGCGAGCGTCTCACCGAGGAGTGCCGCCTCAAGTACCCGAACCGCCAGGTCGCCCAGCAACTCTCCGAGCAGGGAGATGCAGAAGCGGGCAAGTGCTTCGACTTCCTCACCGACGAGGACAAGTCGGGCTCGACCCAGGAGGTCGTGGACACCTCCGAGCTGCCCGACGTGGAGCTCCTGAAGGAGTACCTGAACGAGTCGGATCAGGGAGAGTGGAAGCGGGTCTCGGACGAAGACGAATAGCGCGGAGAGGGCGCCCGAGCTCCAGGCAGAGCACGCTGTGGCCCGCCAATGGTGGGCTCTTGCGCGGTCAAAGGCCGGAACGGGGGAGCCCTCTCATGGAAGCCTTGCGTAATCGATCGGGCTGATATACGGTCCGCGAGCTTTCGGACGGGGCGACCCGAATGAGGGCCGCGGTAGCCGGCATACGGCCACCGATGGAGGAGTGGCCGAGTGGTTGAAGGCAGCGGTCTTGAAAACCGCCAGACGAGAGTCTCGGGGGTTCGAATCCCTCCTCCTCCGTCCGCCGCTCTGATGCGGCAATCGCTTGAAAATCGAGACAGCGGGAGATGGCCCGCGACCTGTAAGACGAGACCGATGAGGTCCCGTCACCGTTTCTGGAGACATGGCCGAGTGGCTGAAGGCGCACGCCTGCTAAGCGTGTATAGGGTCAAAAGCTCTATCGAGGGTTCAAATCCCTCTGTCTCCGCCAGCGCCCATGTCCGGTTCGCCGGGCATGGGTCCTCTGGAACTCAAATCGCGTAAGACTGCGCCTCTGGCCAAGTTGAGCGCCTCGATTGAAAAACAGAAAATCGGTGTTGACAGGTTCGAAAGCCGCCCCTAATGTCCGCCCCCGCTGCGCTGGTAGCTCAATTGGATAGAGCATCGGTCTACGGAACCGAAGGTTAAAGGTTCGAGTCCTTTCCAGCGCGCTCCCCTTCTTTCAGGGAGCGCTTTTCTCGCCTCCCCTGTAATCGGCTGCGGCCGATGTCAGGGGGACAAGGTTGTCCTCGAGAGAGGACCTTGGTCACGGCGGGTTAACGGCGCCCCGTCGCTTGAACGAAGATCTCTGGAAACACCAAGAACGAGATTCGACGCACACGCGGACTCGACCAGACTGTCCGAGTTCGACCTTTGCGCTCTCGAAGAAGCGTTTCGTCTCGCCGCTCAGGTGGGGCGCAGCGGGAACGTCCCTGTAGGGGCCGTCGTCGCCATCGGCGACAAGATCATCGGGCGCGCAGGCAACCTTCGCGAGACCCTTCAGGACCCAACAGCTCATGCTGAGCTGCTCGCCCTGAGGGAGGCAAGTCAACGCGAAGGAAAGTGGCGACTTGATGACGCGACGCTCTATGTGACGCTCGAGCCCTGCGCAATGTGTGCAGGCGCGATCGTGCAGGCTCGTATCAGCAGGGTGGTCTACGCCGCGAAGGAACCAAAGACGGGTGCACACGAGAGTGTTCACCGTCTGTTCGAAGGTACCGCGACCTGCGTCGAGCAGCATGAAATTCACGCATCGCGATCTGTCGCCCTCCTCGGAGACTTCTTCGAGCGGGTGCGGACTCGCGGTCGCTGACGAATCATTTGTTCGCCTGGCGAGAGCCTAGCGAGCTTGTGGAGAGGTGGCCGAGTTGGTCTAAGGCGCTTGACTCGAAATCAAGTGTACCTAACCGGTACCGGGGGTTCGAATCCCTCCCTCTCCGCCGCGAACCCTCTGCCCATCATCAGGGCAGGGGGTTCTTCGTACTCGCGTCCGAGCCCACCGGGTTCGGGCAGCGATCGGCCCTCGGCACGGGGCCCACCCTTGGAGAGGTGACCGAGTGGTTGAAGGTGCACGACTGGAAATCGTGTGTAGGGTCAAAAGCTCTACCGAGGGTTCGAATCCCTCCCTCTCCGCCAATACGTGCTTCAAGGTTCCTCGTGGCGGCTTCGCCGACGATGAACCTGAATTGGGCGCCGTTCCAGCGGCGTTCTCTATGGTCGGGACCTGCGATGGGGGTGATGCGAACTCCGCCAGGTCCGGGAGGAAGCAACGGTAGTGTTGCTCTCATGTGCGGGTCCCGGCCCTCCTTTTCTTCGCTTCCAGCTGTCGCTCTCGTTCTGGTGATACCTGCCCACTCCCGATCGTCCGCGGGGTTTGCGCGGTCGGTGCGATCTGCTAGAAGCCTCCGCGGAGGTGTTCCTTGGCGTATCTCGTTCTTGCCAGGAAATGGCGGCCGCGCGGCTTTGACGCGATCACGGGCCAGGAGCATGTCACGCGTACGCTGAAGAACGCGATCACGCAGGAGCGGGTCCACCACGCGTTCCTTTTCTGCGGCGCGCGGGGTGTCGGAAAGACCTCGGCAGCCCGTGTGTTTGCGCGGGCGCTGAACTGTCGCAACGCCGACAAGGCGACGGTCGAGCCCTGTGGCGAGTGTCCGGCATGCACCGAGATCGCGGCCGGCACCTGCGTCGACGTGTTCGAGATCGACGGTGCGAGCAATCGTGGCATCGGTGAGATCCGCGAGCTGCGCGATGGCGTGGCTTATGCGCCTCAACGCGATCGCTACAAGGTCTACATCATCGACGAAGTCCACATGCTGACGACGGAGGCTTTCAACGCCCTCCTGAAGACCTTGGAGGAGCCGCCCCCGCATGTGAAGTTCATCTTCGCGACGACCGAGCCGCACAAGATCCCGGTAACGATCCTCTCGCGTTGCCAGCGCTTCGACTTCAAGCGCATCCCGCTCAACATCATGTCGCAGCGCCTGAACGAGATCCTCGTCGCCGAGGGCGTAAGGATGGATCCCGCTGGCTTAAGGCTCGTGGCTCGCGAGAGCGAGGGTTCGATGCGCGACGCGCTGAGCCTCCTCGACCGCATCATCAGCTTTGCGGGGACCGAGGCTTCCCATGAGGCCGTCGCGAGCGTCCTCGGTGTGGCCGATCGCGCCTGGCTCCAGCGGCTCGTCAGCGCGGCGCTCGACAAGGATATCCCCGCGGCCCTCGCGGTGGTCGGTGAGGCCTTCGACTATGGGCTTGATCTCAAGAAGTTCGCGAGCGATTTCGTCCACCATCTGAGAGACGCAGCAGTCCTGCAGGTCGCTGGAGAAGGGGCTCCGACCGACCTCTCGCGGGAAGAGCGTGACTCGCTCATCGAGCTCGGCAAACGCATCGCCCCCGAGGACCTGCAGCGCCTCGTGAGGCTCTGGACCGAGACCGCAGAGCGGCTCGTCCAGGCGAGCTTCCCGCGCTTCGAGGTCGAGATGGCGGTCATTCGCATGTGCCGCCTACGCCCGATGCAACCGCTCGAGCAGCTGCTCGGGCGGCTCGAGGCGATCGAGCGTCGCCTCGCCTCTGGCGTGCCTTTGCCTCCACTCTCCGCTGAGGCGCCTCCGCGCCCAAAAGCTGAGGCCCAGGCCCCGCGCCTGGGCGAGGTCGTCACGCCTCAGGGCGTATCGCAAGATGTGGCGCCAAAGGCTCTCGCGGTATCTGCCCCCGAGCCCGTGGCGGCATCACCGGAAGCCCATCCTGTCGAGACTCGCGCGGTCGAGCAGGTAGACGCTCCTCGTGTCGAACCTCCTCAGCCAGTCGCTCCTCCTCCCGAACGCGTGGAGGTTAGAGCACCGAACGTCGAGACATCCCTGCCGGACGCCCCACGCGTCGAGCTCATGGAGACTCGCCCCGAAGTCGAGTCATCCGTGTCGCCCGCGCCCTCCGTCGAGACCGTCGAAGTGCCTGCAAGCGGAGTCTTTCCGCCCGAGCCAGAGGCGCCAACCCCCGCTGAAGCCAGTCCCGAACCGCCTCAAAATGCGGCGCAGTCAGACGCTGAACAGGGCGTCACGGAACAGATCGTTGCAGTCGACATCGAGTCGGTCTCTGCGCCTTCGATACTGCCCGCACCTTCAGTCGTCACCGCACCTTCTGTGGTCGAGGCCGCCTCGCCGAAGCCTTCGAGTACAACACGTGAGGAAGCCCCAGCGAAGAAGGGCAGAGGCCGAGCCTCGGCCAAGATCTCCGAGGCTCGGAGCCAGGAGCCGAAGGCCGCTGAACCTCCATCGCCGCCCGCGCCCGTGGAACAGCCCTCGAAGTCGCGAGGCCGGACGCGTGCGAAGCCCGATGAGGGACTCGACAATAAGCTCGCGCCCACGGGTCCCTTCGATGCCGAGGTCTGGGAGGCGATTGTGGAGCTCATCCGCCCTGAAGATGCCGTCCTCGCGGGGATTCTCGACCACGCGCGCGTCAGCGGATTCGAAGCAGGCACACTCGCTCTCGAAGTGGCGGGTGAAGTGACGGAAAAAAGGTTGCTCTCGAAGCTCGACGATATTGCCGCACTCGTCCGCGCCCTTCGGCCAGAGGTGAAGCAGGTCCGGATCGGGCGTGTGTCGACCGTCGCAAATACGCCCCACATGAGGCGAGCTGAGAGGCGGACGCGCGCGGAAGAGGCTCGCCGGCGTGATGTCGAGAAACATCCGCTTGTCCTCGATCTCATCGAACGTTTTGGCGCGACGCTCTCGTTCGTCGAGGTGGATGACGCTGAAGTGACGAGAGAGCGGGCCTGAGAAATTTCTTCGAGGACTCGAGAAAAGACATACAAAGCGACGGGAGAATTTCGATGGATGAGCTCTTTGGCGGCAAATTGGGAAATATCCTTCAACAGGCTCAGGTGCTGCAGAAGCAGGTCGCAGAGGCGCAAGAGCGGGCTTCGCGTCGTGAGGTGACGGGCGAGGCGGGCGGCGGGCTCGTCAAGGTCACCGCCAACGGGGCCATGAACATTACGAAGGTGACCCTCGATCCCATCACCGTCACCGACATCGAAATGCTCCAAGACCTCATCACGGCCGCCACCAACGACGCTCTCAGAAAGGCGAAAGAGGCCGTGAGCCACGAGATGGGACCGCTTGCAGGCATGATGAAGGCCGCTGGACTCGGCGGACTCTGATGCTGCCTCCCGCCCTCGACAAGGTCGCAACACTGCTGTCGAGGCTGCCTGGCGTCGGCAAAAGGACCGCGATGCGGTGGGCCTTCCACATCCTGTCCGAGCCGCCGAGCTATGCCGAGGGCCTGAGGAAGGCGCTCGGCGAGCTCCTCGAGCATGTCCATTTCTGTCGACAATGCCATCACCTCGCCGAGACCGAGGTGTGTGGAATCTGCCGGGACCCTCTGCGGGATATGAGCCTCCTCTGCATCGTCGAGGGCGTCGTCGACCTGCTCGCCATCGAGAGGACGGGCTCGTTCCGGGGGCGATATCATGTGCTGCATGGGGCTCTCGCCCCGCTGAAGGGGGTCGGCCCATCCCAGCTCCGACTCGAAAATCTCGAAGAGAGGGTTCGCGGCGGAGTGACCGAGGTCATCCTCGCAACCTCGGCTGACGTCGAGGGCGAGGCCACCGCCCTCTATCTCGCGCAGCGCCTTGCACCTCTCGCGGTCTCGGTCTCGCGTATCGCCACTGGTATACCGATGGGCGGCGAGCTCGAATACCTCGACGATCACACGCTCTCTCGCGCCCTCGCGGGGCGGACCCGTCTGACCTGACTCGACTACTCCTGGTCGGTCTTTTTCTGAACTGCCCAGGTCATTCGCCCTGGCGCTGAGAGTGTTGCCTAAATTGATGCGATAATTGCGCATCATAATTAGGGGCGATTCTGATGCGAATTGTCGTGTCGCCGGATATTGCGGGGCAGATACGGTTTGTGGGAGACTGCCGCCATTCTTCCGTCCGGCGTGAACCTGGGGTCACGCAAAAACTCTCCGTGTCGAGGTGAGGTCTGTCATGAGCAGCTTGAAGCGGTGGTCGTGGGCCCTTTTTTGTGCGTGGTGGGGGATTGCCGCTTGCGGAGCACCTACCGAAGGGGCTCGCATCTCGATTCAAGTCGCCCCTCTCGGGCTCGAGGACCTCGACAAGGTCTGTTGGGACCTCGCTGTAGAAAATGGGGCCGGCATCGTCTGGCAGCGGGGCGATCCGAAAGTCACCGCAGGTGGCGGCGACCAGGCCCCTGACGATGGCTTTCTTCCGGACTCTCCGGATACGCGGACGATTTGCAGTGACCGATACGGCAGCACCGTTTCGGGAGGTATCACCTTTATCGGGACCTGCGACATGGGGGCAGACACGAACCCGAACAAGGCAGGTGTCCAGAATCGGGTTCGTCTCTGGATCGATGGCCTCTACCCCGGTGAGGCACCTGCGGAAGGTGAGGGGGGGCCACCTGAGAGGAACGGTTGGAACGACCCCTGTCCCGAGGGGTGTGTCACAGAGGCCGATTGCGTCGAGAATGACGACACCCGTGTCGACATCAACCTGAGTATCATGCGCGAGACGCCCTCCGCCGTGCTCGCGGCGACCGTCGAGATCGTCAAGTACGAGAGCTGCGCCGCGGTCTTCAGCTCGTGTACGGGTAACGAGCCCAGGCGATTGCTCCTCGGTCTCGATGGCGTCCCCGACCCCACGGCGGTCTTCAGTTTCGGTTGCTTCTTCAGGGACAACGCTCCCTCCCCTCAAATCTTCTACGGTAGCCCGACCATCACTTGCGACCAAGGGACTGCGAGCCCGCTCGACGACGTGGTATTCGAACTCGCTACCCAGTGCACCAATGACAGTCTCGGAGTGACCGTTGGCGGGACACAGCTCGAATATCGCATCTCCAATCGAAACGAGCCCGATGTGTGTGGGGTCGCAGGCAGCGTACCATGTGACGCGGCGACGAGCACCTTCGCCGTGAACACTTCGACCCTCGCACCGAACAAGAACTGCAGGATCGCCGCGGTCGCGACCATCGCAGCGGTCGGTGATTTCGTCGCGGGTCTGCCTGTCCCAACACTCGGGCTTTTTCCCTTCATGGTCCTCGATGCTCCGCTCACGGATGCGACCGGGGCACACGTGTGCACCGACGCGACCCTCGACGAGACGGGAGGAAGCCTCGTCACCGAATATCGGGGCCCTCTCACGGGGACCTCCTATAGCCCGATGTGTGCTCTCTACGAGCCCGGACATGTGACCATGAGCGATACGGGGGCGTGCGCAGCGATGACTTGCGAAACCTATCAGTCCTCGAGCTGCCTTGATGGCGTCAAGAACGGGACCGAGACCGATGTCGACTGCGGCGGCTCATGCCCGGCCTGCAGCGGTGGGGAGACATGTTATCTCGGCGGCGATTGCCAGAGTGGGGACTGCGAGCAGGAGACCTTCACCTGCACGCCCATGCCAATCGGCCCCGAGGTCCTCGGAGGCGTGACGGTCTACAGTGTCGTGCGCGAATCGGAGGGATACCGGCGATGGGCTGATGGGACCTACGCGACGAGCTGCGCAGCCTATCGTAATGGGGACGCGAGCCACTATTACCGAGGCCAGACGGGGAGCGGCCGCTATCGCATCGCGCCGACGAGTGGTGCCTTTTATGACGTCTATTGCGATATGACAAATGATGGGGGCGGCTGGACCCTGGTCATGAAGATCGACGGCAACGAGTCGACCTTCGCCTACAATTCGAGCCACTGGATCACGAACAGCACCGTCAGTCCCGAGTCGGTCATCCTTGATGATGTGGAGGCGAAATTCCAGAGCTTCAACGAGGTCGGCTTCGGCGAGGTCCGCGTGTCGATGCTCGGTGGGGGCAGTGTCACCTTCCCAAAGAGCGCGAGCTCGATGAGGCAGCTCATGGCCGCTGGAACCTACGAGGCGACGGCGGTTCCCGATTCGAGTTGGCTCGGTCTCGTTCCGGGTTCGTCGATTCAGAGCGGCTGTCGGCGTCAAGGCGTCAACGTCGACTGCAACGGGACGAAAGTGAGGATAGGCATCGTCGGTGACGACCAGGTCGACTGCTCGAGCTGCGAGTCCCGTCTGGGCTTCGGCGCCGCTGGTTCGGCGGGCGGCCAAGGCGCCTCCAACACCTGCGGCAACGAGACGCGCAACAACGGTCCTGCTGGCAATCGGTCGCTTCGTACCCTGGGCTTCATCTTCGTGCGCTGAAGCCTCGATTGCGCGGACATCGAACGCAGCCCGAGATGGCTCGAGTCAGGCCCCGAAAGGGTCGAGCACGTCATGATTTCAAGGACAAATCCCGCCGTAAACCTTGAGTCCGGTCGTGCGAATATCGGCCTCGTGCTCGAAACAGACGGCTTCATCGAAGTCGGTGTATCGAGTGGCGATATGGGGATTTTCCCCATCGAGCAGATAGGTCGGGTGACAGATGTCCGACTGTGTGCCGATGTCGAGGTCCACATCGATGACCGGATACTTTGTCCCGAGCGGGGTCGTTCGCTCGACGAGCGGCCCTTCGGCAGCCGTCATTCGGGTTCTCAGGCGGCAGCTCGAGGCATCCTCTTCGAGTGCAAACGCTAGATTCCAGAAGCCCTTTCGATAGCCTTCGAGCTCCTCGTTGTCGCGATAGATGGCCCAGGCCCCAATGGGTGCAAAGGTTTCTTGATTGCCCTTCGGGCCCCCGGGGTCGAGCCAGATTGGGGCCATCCCCTGACATTCGAGGACGAGATCACTCATGTAGAGGCGGGTGTTGGACCCGAGTCCCGCCGTGCAGGCAAAACCGAGGATATGGGTCTTTCGGCGCTCTCCCCCGACGAAGAGGAGTTGCTCTTTGCAGGATAGGGTGGCAGAGCAAAAAATATCGGAAATTCGGACCGCAATGTCGAAAAAGCCTTTTTTCGCTTTGATGATGATGACGAGCTTAAACTCGGTGATGTGGGTCTCGTCCTCGCTGCAGAGCGCCTCCTTGATGCAAGGGTTGCCTGCAGGACAGGGATTTTCGTAGTCATTGGGATCGAGCAATGTCGGAGGATTTCCCGTGTAGAGTGCGTCGAGGACGAGTTCGAAGGTCCCATGCGGAGCGCCCAGGTCGCAGGAGCCGAGGTAAGACAAATCCCCAGAGCCATTTCCGAAATTGTCTGATTCGATGGTGTTGCTCCAGACCTGGTCGCCGTTCTCGTTTTTCAGGGTCAGGGTGTATCTCGCATTCGTCAGGTCGTCGTAGCCCAGAGGTCCAACAGCGGCCTTTATGCGGCCCCTGGGTGGGGGCTGCTCCACAATTGTGGCGCTTTCGTCGCAACCCCACGACAGCCCGGAAAAGACGAAGCCGAGGAACCAGAGGATTAGAGTGTGGGACGAAGAGCGCATTGCGTGTCTCTGTAAGATCCCGGTGACGGTCCTGGTGATTGGGAGCCAATCAAGTCGACCAGGACACGCAGTCGTCGAGCTGCATCGGAGCCAGAATGGTTCCGGAGCGCTCGCGCGGCGGGTGTCAATTGACTGTCGACCTGAAGACAGGATGGACCAGCTGCGATGCGCTAGACAAGAGCCTCGGCATTAGAGTTTTCGCGCAGTATTCCTCGTAATCCGACGCAGGTCGAATTCGGGTCACTCGGCGGCAATTTTTAGGTGTTTTTCTGCGACTATAGGCGCAATGGCTACGCAGCCCTCGGCTGCTTAGGTGGGGGCCCGGTCTCAGGGCAAGCGGTGTGCGAGGTAGAGCGTGACGAGTCCACCGTGAAGAGGCACCGAGCGACATGGTCCCAGACCCGCGTCGCGAACGAGCTTGACGAAGCGTTCTCGGGAGGGGAATGCGGCGACGGATTCGGGTAGGTAGCTATAAGCAGCGCGAGACCCTGAGACGAGGGCTCCGACCTGGGGCAGGACAACTCGCGAGTATATGCGGTGTCCAAGGGCCAGAAGGGGGTTCCTGGGTGTCGAGAGCTCGAGGATGGCGATGAGACCGTTCGGGCGTGTCACCCGTCGAAGCTCGATGAGACCTTGCTCGAGTGATTCGAAATTGCGAATGCCAAAGACCACCGTCGTGGCGTCGAAGGTCTCATCTGGGTAGGGCAGACTCTCTCCGCGTCCAAGCCGGAATTCGATCACCAGCGAGGCTTCACGGGCCTTTGAACGCGCGAGCTCGAGCATTGCTTCGGCGGGGTCGATGCCTTCGACGCGCCGCACGCCAGACTGCGCGAGTGCGATGGCGAAATCCCCCGTGCCCGTGGCGACATCGAGGACACGCTCTGGTCTCAGGCGAAGGACCTCATCAAGGAGACGCTTGCGCCACGAGCGATCGAGCCCGAGGGAGATGATCCTGTTCAGGCGGTCATAGGTCGGGGCGATGTGGTTGAACATCGCACTGACCCGGCTCGCCTTGTCCTTCCCTGAGTACGCGGGCTGCACTTCATGTGTCTTCATGGCGAAGTGTCTCCTGTATGGCCCGAGACGCGGGCCTGCGCACCGTATCGACAAACGGGATTGGTTCAAGAACAAATAAGATGTTTTTGATGTTCAAGATGTCTTGAACTGAATGAAAGTGTGCCGAAGGTGGCGGAGGGCGAGGTGTCCAGCCCGGAAAGATAAAGGAGAACCCCATGGATGAAGGCCGAATCTCTCAGCTCTTTGCAGCCATCGACGCGATGAATGCGGATGCATTCGTGTCGTTTCTGACCCCAGATGCGATCTTTCGATTCGGGACGAGCGTGCCCGTCGTCGGCCAGGGGGTTGTTCACGCCCTCGTCGACGGTTTCTGGCGCTCCATCGCCGGGTCGTCGCATCGACTCGTGAAAGTCTGGAGGGACGGAGACGATCTCGCGATCCGCGGAGAGGTGACCTACACGCGCAAGGACGGCAGAACGGTCGAGGTTCCCTTCGTCAACGTCTTCAAGATGAGGGCAGACAAGATTTCCGAGTATCTCATCCACATCGACAACGGGCCCTTGTTCGCCCCCTGATGGAAGGCTCTTCGGGCATGGAGGATGCGCGAAAATGGAAAGCGGGTCTACGCGAGTTGCCGAAAGAAGCCGGGTCTTGAGACTTAGTTCTCCAGGCCTGCTCGAGCGAGTTCAGGTGGAGCTTCGGGTGACGCTCGAAAAGTCCGGAGGCCTCGGTGAGGTTGCCGCGCCGATGGTGCTGTCCGCGAACGCGAAGCGCGCGAGGACGCGGATCGTCGAACTCGTTGGCCGTTCGGTGGCCGCTGACCTTTTCGACCTCGTGGATATCGCGGTGGCGGTCGAGCTCATCCATGCCGCGAGCCTGCTTCATGATGATGTCATCGATGGGGCCTCGGAGCGCCGGGGCCTCCCGACCGCCAACGCTGTCTCCGGTCCAAAGCTCGCGATTCTCGCGGGCGACATGCTGCTCGCCCTCGCGCTCGCCCGCCTCCGCCCCATCGGGCCCCAGGCCGTCGACCTTGCGACCGATGTGGTCGCCGAAATGGCGTCCGGGGTCGCTCGCGAGTTCATGGCGCGAGGGCGACTCGATCTCGGTCTCCCTGCTTGGCGCGAGATTGCAGAGGCGAAGACCGGAGCCCTGTTCGGCCTTTCCGCGCGTCTTGTTGCGGCACGGGCTCGGATGGACGACGCGGCGCTGAGTCTCGACCGCGCGCTGAGGCGACTCGGCGTCGCTTTTCAAATCGCCGATGATGCGGCCGACTACCTCGGCGCCTCGGGCGAAACTCCGCTTCAGGACCTGCGCGACGGTGTCCCGAATCTCCCAGCCCTCGTCGCGGCCGAGCGCGTCCCAGGGCTGCGCTCCGAACTCGAGGCGATCGTGACCGCAAGCGCCCTCGGTCGGCTCGCTCCCCTCGCGCTCGAAAGCGCGGCTTCGAAGATTTTACGCAGCGGCGCGGTGGACATCGCCTTGTCAGAGGTTCGCAATGAGATCGAATGCGCAAGGTCCGAGGTCTCGCATCTGTCCTGGCATCGCGAAACAAACCATGGCATCGCCCAGGTCTTCGAGTGGGCCGAGGCGCTCGCGACCGACCTCGAGTCGCGCCTTGCCCGCTTCTTTGGCGACCCCGCGTCTCGCGAGTTCCATAGACGCTAGGCATCGACATGGAAACCGTGCATCTTTTACGGCGTCTCGAGACGCGAGAGTGCAAGATGAGAGGATTTTCGACGCGTGATGATGCCGCCGATGAGTTCGAGAGCCCGGGGAATCTAAGTGCCTGGGAGGCTCTCGTCGTCGATGCCGTCGGTAACGTCATCGACTTCTGGCAGTTTAAACGAAACCAGGGGCGAGTGTGGGCCCTCCTCTACTTGAGAGGCAGACCACTTGCTGCCCAGGAACTCCAGGATGCGCTCGGTCTCTCGAAGGGGGCCGTGTCGATGCTCGTCAGGGAGCTCGAACAGTGGGGCGTCATCCATCGCGTCAGAACGCCCGCGGATGCCCTCTGGCGATACGAAGCCGAAAGCGACCTGATGAGGATGGTGCGCAAGGTCATCGCCGAACGGGAGGCGACCCTCGTCACGCGAGTGAGGCAAGACCTCGAACGCGCCGAGGATATGGCCCGGTCCGAGGGCGCGCCGAAAGAGGTTCGTCAACGGGTCGAGCGCATGAGGCGGCTCGCGGGGCTCGTCGAGAAGGCGTTGCTCGCGTTTCTAAAGACCGCGCGCCTCGATGTGTTCGGGGCCTTCCAAGTCCTCGCTGGGAGGGTCTGATGAGACCCAGGGCGAATGCAACAGGAGAGTGACATGAAAGAAAATCAGGCAAATGTGTCGGTTGGGGGATTGGGGCTCTGGGCGAGGGCTGTGCGCGCCCCGAGTCTCTCGGCCACAGGAGCGCCCTGTGTAGCGGTTCTGCTCCTCGGACTCTTGCAGGGTTGGTCGGTGAATCCCCTGCTGGCTTTTTTTTCGGTCCTTGGAGTTCTTGCAGTTCAAATCAGCGTAAACCTTCTGAACGACCTCGAAGATTTGAAACGACGCATCGACGTCGAGGGCACGCTTGGAGGCAGCGGAGTCATGCAGGAGGGACTTCTCCAACCTCGCGAAGTGCAGCGTGCGGCGATTATCTGTCTCGCGCTGGGCATTCTCTTCGGGCTCCCCGCCGTCTTCGCACAGCCCCAACTCCTGTGGCTCATCGCCTTCTCGGGGGTCGGTGCGCTCGGCTATAGCCACGGCCCAGCGCTGAAATACCGGGCCCTCGGAGACCTCGCCGTCCTGCTCCTGTGCGGACCTGTGCTCACCATCGGGTTTTCTCTCGCGGCATTCGGTCGCTTCGATGCGCTCGTCCTCGCGCTCGGCATGGCCTTCGGGTTTGCCGCCGTCGGCATCCTCCACGTCAACAACTTCCAGGACATCGACAACGACAAGCGCGCCGGAGCGGTCACGGTGGCTCGCCTTCTCGGGGTCTCAGGTTCGCGGGTCTACCTTGTATCTGTCTACGCGCTTGCCGTCAGCGTGTGGCCCATCGTCGCGTCCGCTGAAGGGCTTCCCCTTCTTTCGGTTCTCGTCCCCTGCCTTGGGTTCATCCCCGCCTTCTGGCTCACCCGGCGGCTGTGGACAGCCTCGCGCCAGGGACTCGAAGGACTCGGACGCCCAGAACTGCGCCTCGTCCGGTTCGATGCGGCCAAGGTTCACCTGGCGATAGGCATCTGCGTATCGGTCGGTCTCGGCTTGTCTTTGCTGGGCTCCTGAACTCCCGGCGACGGAGGTCGCAGCCTCGGATGTTGACTCCGAAGGTTCCCAGGGCTTAGTTTGACCTCCGAACAAAGCCTGTGAATGATCCACTCCCAGCCCCCCGTCCGCTCCTAGAGGTCACTGACCTCGGGAAAACCTATGCGCGGGGGGGGCACGGGGGAGCCGCCTTGAGGGCGCTCCACGGGGTATCGTTCCAGCTCCATTCCGGCGAAGCCCTCGCCGTCGTTGGAGAGTCGGGCAGCGGAAAGAGCACCATCGCGCGGCTCCTCCTTCGACTCGAGGCCTCTGACATGGGCCGCATCGCCCTCGACGGTGACATTGTGCCACGCGGGCCTGTCCCACTCTCCTTTCGAGCCCGCGTCCAGCTCGTCTTCCAGGACCCGTTCGGCTCCCTCAACCCCCGCGACACAGTCTACGAGCACCTCGCGCGCCCTCTCCTCATCCATCACCGCGCAACCCGGCAATCCCTGCGCGACGCCGCCCTGAAGCTCCTCTCCGAGGTCGGTCTCGAGCCCGCCGCCGACTACCTCGACAAGCTTCCCCACGCCCTCTCCGGCGGCCAACGCCAGCGCGTCGCCATCGCCCGCGCCCTCGCCCCCGGGCCGTCGCTGCTCGTCGCCGACGAGCCCACCTCGATGCTCGACGTCTCCCTCCGCATGGGCATCCTCAACCTGCTCGCCGCCCGCAAGCGCGCCGGTCTCGGCCTCATCCTCATCACCCATGACCTCGCGAGCGCGCGCTACCTCGCCGATCGCGTCCTCGTCCTCTACGCTGGCGAACTCGTCGAGCTCGCGCCGACCGAGACCCTCCTCGAGCACCCCCGCCATCCCTATACGCGCCTCCTCCTCGAGGCCGCCACGCGCGGCCGCCGCCCGCTCGACACCCCGCTCGCATCCGCGCCGAGCGCCCCGATGTCATCGCTTCCCTCCTCAGGCTGCGCC
>VFQT010003420.1_pt1 | contig 14467 bp, 13 predicted proteins | sample 3512381 | NCBI WGS metagenome assembly VFQT01 (sample SAMN10412376, study PRJNA504923) | tailings metagenome | isolation source: Relicate 2 Philex TSF3 active mining site | place: Philippines: Tuba, Benguet | collected 2017-08-29 | reverse complement strand
CGCGGATCCCACCACCGCTCCTCCACCGGCCACGGCCCCGCCCAGGCGACCACGTCGTAGCGATGCTCGCCGATCGTCACTCGCGCGGGGTCGCCACTCATCGTGTGCCGCGCATCGACGACGACCGAACGACCGGCGGAATCGACCACGGCGATCTCCGGTGCGTCAGGGTGCGAGCCCTGCGCGGTGTCGAACACGATCGACGGCGACGGCGACGGCAACGCCCCGCGCCAGTCGCGACCCGACAGGTTGCTGGCGCCGCCTGCGACACCGGCACCGCCCGCAACACGATGCTCCAAATCGACGGCGTCGCTGCGCACGAACTCGAACGACCGCGCCGGGTCGCGATCGCCGCGCCACTCCGGCACGGTGACCGACTCGGCACCATTCATGTCGGCGACACGGCGCACCGCGCGCTGCGCGTGACGATCTCCGTCGCGCACACCGCCCCACAACGCCGCTTGGCGTCCCGCGTCGGCGACGAGTTGCTCGGGCGAAAGACGCAACGACACCACACCGCTCGTCGGAGCGTCGCGGGTGATCCATGCATCAAGTTGCCAGCGCACGCTCTCGACAATCGAGCGGGCAGTGAATCCCTCGGAGCGGTACCACATGCGTTCGCTGCGCTCGCCGTGGTCGGAGTCGATCAACACGTGCAGGCGCACGACTGCCAATCCGTCAGTCGCGAGATGATCGACGAGCCCGGCGGCAAGTTCATCGCACGCCGCCACCACGGCATCGCGCGACTCGACGGGCGTGTCGAACTGCAGCGCGCACACGCGATCGGGCGGCGGCGCGACGGCGAGCGGCGGATGACGGTCGAGCCCGCGCGACAAGCGCGAGAGGTCGCGGCCGAACGCACCAAAGCGCGCGATCAGGTCGGCTTCCGACAACGACGCCACATCGCCGAAGCAATACAACCCGAGCCGCTCGAGCAGCGACACCACGTCGCGATACGAGGAAACGTCGTCGGCGCCGGGCACCGCCGTTCTCGCCGCTCCGGTGACTGCGCCGATCACCTCCACGCATTCCACGAGTGCGCGCACCGGCGCCGCTGCCAACCAGCGCGCCGACTCGGCGGGCGCCACGACGAGCGGCTCACCCGCGTGCAGCGCGCGCAGTGCCGCGATGCCCGCGGCCAGACGTCCATCGGCGACACCGACCCCGAACGCGGCATGCGCAGCGTCGATCGGCGTGCCGCGCGCCGCGACAATCATCGCCTGCACGGCATTGCGCACGGCCGACTGTACGAGCGCGGCAAGTTTGTCGTCGCCGCCCACGTAGCGCGACGGGCCGCGCGTGGAAAACACGATGATGCCCGGCGCGGCGACTTCGACGAGCGGCACGTGCGCCACGACGCACGACACGATCGGCTCGAACGCACTGCGCGCACCGCGGCCGAGCACGCCGGCCAGCGATGACCAGCGCGGGAACCAGACGACTACGACGCGGGTGGGTGCATCGAGCATGGCAAGTCGACCATCGCTTCGCGCGGCGACGCGCAACGACGACCGCCGACGCGCACGCGCACGGTGCGCTGCGTGATGTGCGAGCCGCCGCGCTCGATGCCTGACCACGACACCGTGTCGGCGTGCACGTCGAGATCGCACGAGAACACGCTGTGCGCATCCGACGACAATCCGCCCGCGGCACCCGGCCCCGACACGGCGGGCAGACCGACGACGACGAGCACCGACTGTCGCGCGAGGATGCGCGACTGCAATCGTCGTGCGTCGTGTTCGCTCAACGACGGCGGCGGCGCGACGACGAGCAGGTCGAATCCTTCGACGAGTGCAGCGACGGTGGTGATCCACTCGCGGCTGGCGCGCGGCGGTTGCGCGAGCACGATGCGCTCGACGGCCACGCCGGCTTCGATTGCCGCCGCCACGCCGAGATTCGGCACGCCGACCACCGCCAACCACGACCCGGCGCGAGTGGCTGCCGCCGACAACGCGAGCGCGGCGCTCAACGCGGCATCGCCCGAGCAGGCGACGGTGCGACCGCGCACGAGACCGCCCTCGACGAACAACGACGACAACGGAGCAGCAACGGGCAGCGGGGCGCGCGCGACGGGGGCGCCAAGGCGGGCGCGCAGTTCGGTAGTCACCCCCTCACCATAGCGAACAGGTGTTCGCCCCCGTCAAGGGGCGGCTGGGCACAAGGAAACGGCAGGGTCGCGGGTGCGGATTATTTGGCGGGGTTAGTCAACGAGGTGCAACAGGCCGTAGACGAGCGACTCTTCGAGCGCGCGCCACGAGGCCTCGATGATGTTGGGCGACACGCCGATGGTGGTCCACGTGCGGTCGCCGTCGGTCGCGTCGATCAACACGCGCGTCACGGCACCGGTCGCCGACGACGAATCAAGGATGCGCACCTTGTAGTCGGTGAGGTGCACGCGCGAGAGCTGCGGATACTGCTTCAGCAAGCAGGCGCGCAACGCCGTGTCGATCGCATTCACCGGGCCGTTGCCCTCCGAGGTGTGCACCTCGCGCTTCTCCCCGACCCACACTTTCACCGTCGCTTCGGTGGTGAACGCACCGCTCGTCGACTCGTCGGTGATCACGCGCATCGACTCGACGGAGAAGAACTCCTGCTGCCAGCCGGTCGCGCGGCGCATCAACAACTCGAGCGACGCGTCGGCTGCCTCGAAGTGGTAGCCCTCGAACTCGAGCCGCTTCAGTTCGTCGAGAATCGAGCTCAGCACCGCGCCGTCGACTTTCAACTTCAACTCTTCGGCCTTCATCGCGATGGTGGCGCGCCCGGCCATCTCCGACACGAGGAAGCGCGTGCCGTTGCCGACCAAGTCGGGCGACACGTGCTCGTAGGCGTCCTTCGCGCGCGCGATCGCCGACACGTGCAGGCCCGCTTTGTGGGCGAACGCCGATGCGCCGACGTACGGCGCCTGCGGGTTGAGCGGACGGTTCAGCACTTCCGCCACGTGGTTGCTCACCGCGGTGAGACGCTCGAGTCGGCCGGCGGGCAGGCACTCGTATCCCATCTTCAACTGCAGGTTCGGGATGATCGTCGTCAGGTTCGTGTTGCCGGTGCGCTCGCCGAGACCGTTGAGCGTGCCCTGCACGTGGCGTACGCCGGCGCGCACGGCGGCGAGCGAGTTGGCGACCGCGCAACCCGTGTCGTCGTGGCAGTGGATACCGATGATTGCGTCGCTGCCGACATGCTTGGCGACCGCGGCGACGATCGACTCCACTTCGTGCGGCAGCGAACCGCCGTTGGTGTCACACAAGACGAGATGCGTCGCGCCGTTCACGAGCGCCGCCTCAACCACGCGCAGCGAGAACTCGGCGTTGCGCTTGTAGCCGTCGAAGAAGTGCTCGAGATCGACCATCACCATGCGGCCGTGGCCGTCGAGATACTTCACCGAGTCGGCGACCATCGCCACGCCCTCGTCGAGCGTGGTCTGCAGCGCGGTCTCGACGTGGTAGTCCCAGCTTTTGGCGACGATGCACACTGCGCCGGTTTCTGCGTTGATGAGGTTGCGCAGTGTGGCGTCGTCGTCGACCTTGCCGGCCGGGCGGCGCGTGCTGCCGAAGGCGACCAGTCGCGAGGTGCCAAGTTTCAGTTCGCGCTTGGCGCGGGCGAAGAACTCCTCGTCTTTGGGGTTCGCACCGGGCCAGCCGCCCTCGATGTAGTGAACGCCGAGGTAGTCGAGCTGTTCGGCGATGCGCAACTTGTCGACCACGCTCGCCGACACGCCTTCGACTTGCATGCCGTCGCGCAGCGTGGTGTCGAACACCTCAACATGGTTGGCGGGAAGAACGAGTCGCGCGGTCATCGTGTTCGCGCTACTTCGCCAGTTCGCACCAGTGGGAATACTTCTTTTCTTGGCCGCGCACGGCGCGCGCGTAGGTGGCGGCGATCGCGCGGGTCATCGGGCCGGGGCACGGAACCTCGCGCTCGTCGACCGAGCGCACCGAGCCGACTTCGGCGGCAGTGCCGCACACGAAGATTTCCTCGGCGATGTACAAGTCGCTGCGCGCGATGTTGTCGACGCGCACTTCGTAGCCGAGGTCGCGCGCGATCGTGCTGACGCTCGATTGCGTGATGCCCTCGAGCGCGCCGGCTGACAACGGCGGAGTCAGGATCTTGCCGTGGCGCACCACGAAGATGTTCTCGCCGGTGCACTCGGCGACGAGCCCGTTCGGCGCGAGCATGATCGCCTCGTCGTACCCGGCCTTCAATGCTTCCACCTTTGCGAGTGACGAGTTCACGTAGTTACCGACGGTCTTGGCCGCAGGCGGCATCGTGTTGTGGTCGTGGCGAGTCCACGACGAGATCTTCATCCGCACGCCTTTTTCCACCGCGTCGTCGCCGAGATACGCGCCCCACGGCCAGCACACGATGGCGACATCCACCTTGCACGGCAGCGTGTTGAGGCCCATCTCGCCGTAGCCGTAGTACGCGATCGGTCGCACGTAGCAGGCGTTCAATCCGGTGGACCGCACGGTGGCCTTGGTTGCTTCGACCAGTTCTTCCACCGAGTACGGCATCGGCATGCCCATGATCTTGGCGCTGTTGTGCAGGCGCACCATGTGGTCGGTGAGACGGAAGACCGCCGGACCCTTGTCGGTCTCGTACGCGCGGATGCCCTCGAACACGCCAGTGCCGTAGTGCAGCGTGTGCGTGAGCACGTGGATTTTGGCGTCGGCCCAATCGACAAGGTTGCCGTTCATCCAGATTTTCGGCGTCGGCGTGATGGGCATCGCGGCTCCTTGCGGTGGCTGTTGACGCTATCTGTGCAGGCGTCGGCAGATGTCGTCGCCGACCGCGACTGTCGAGCCAGTTGCTGGCGCGGCACACGCGGCACGGATCGCGTCGGCGGCGCGCGACTCGCCGAGGTGGTCGAGCATCAAGGCCGCCGAGAGAATTGCCGCGACCGGGTTGGCAACGCCCTTGCCCGCGATGTCGGGCGCCGAGCCGTGCACGGGTTCAAAGAGCGACGGCCCGGTGCGCGCCGGGTTCAGGTTCGCCGACGACGCGAGGCCGATGCCCCCGCTCACCGCGCCGCCCAAGTCGGTGAGGATGTCGCCGAACAAGTTGTCGGTCACGATCACGTCGTAGCGGTGCGGGTCTTGCACGAAATAAATGCACGCGGCATCCACATGGTTGTACGCCGTCGCAATCTGCGGATACTGCGCCGCCACCGCGTCGAACGTGCGCTGCCACAAGTCGCCGGCGAAGGTGAGCACATTGGTCTTGTGCACCAGCGTCACGTGCTTGCGCTCGCGCTTGGCCGCAAGTTCGAACGCGTAACGGATGCAGCGCTCCACGCCGTGGCGGGTGTTCACGCTGCCCTGCGTCGCGACTTCGTGCGCGGTGCCCTTGCGCAGCACGCCGCCCTCGCCCGCGTACGAACCCTCGGTGTTCTCGCGGATCACCACGAACTCGTGCGGCTTGGTGTGGCCGGGTGCAGTACCAGAAAAGGGTCGCTGATTGATGTAAAGGTCGAGGCTGAACCGCAACTTGAGCAAGAGGCCGCGCTCGATAACGCCGGGTGGCACGCCCGGGGTGCCGACTGCACCGAGGAGAATCGCGTCGAATCCGCGCAGCGACTCGAGCGTGTCGTCGGAGAGCACCTCACCATCGCGCAGGTATCGCGCCCCGCCCAAGTCGAAGAACGTCGTGTCGAGCTCGACGCCGGCGGCGCGCACCACCTTCAACGCCTCGGCGACCACTTCTGGGCCGATGCCGTCACCGCCGATCACCGCGACGCGATGCGCGCCCGTGCGTGCGCTGCGCGATGCGACACCGTTCACTTCGTTCAGGCTACGGACGCACCACCGTCGCATGCCCGCTCGGTAACCTGACGACGTGCCGACTCATCGCGTCTCTGCTGGCGCCCTCGAACGACTGCGCGCCGAACACCTCGACCTCACTACGCGCGGGCGCATCGAGGTCGCTCAGCGCATCGGTCGTGCCCGCGAGATGGGCGATCTCAAAGAAAACGGCGACTACCACGCCGCCAAAGACGACCAGGGCCACATGGAGGCGCGCATCCGCCAGATCGAGGCGATCCTCGAGAATCACGAGGTCGTCGAAGTGGTCGACGACGGCAAGGTCGCCGTCGGCTGCACCGTCACCGTGCTCTACGACGGCGACTCCGCCGACCAAGCCGAGCGCTACCTCATCGGTCACCTCGAAGAACAACCCGCCGACGACGGCGTGCAGGTGATGAGCCCCACTTCGCCGCTCGGGGCCGCGCTCCTCGGGCACGCGGCGGGCGACACTGTGTCGTACAAGGCACCCAACGGCACGCTGAAAGTGAAGATCGTCGCCGTCGAGGCGTGCGCCTGACGTGATCCGCCGCACGCATCCTGCTCGCGACGGCTTTCCGCAAGGTCACGAGGTGGAACTGATCGGGCGCGGACGCACCTTCGTGCGCGAAGTGCCCGGGCCGCGCGGTGCCCCGACGCTCGTTTTGTTGCACGGCTGGACCGCGACCGCCGACTTGAACTGGTTCACCTGCTTCGAGGCGCTCGGCGAGCACTTCCGCGTGCTCGCCCCCGACCACCGCGGGCACGGTCGCGGACTGCGACCCGCGAAAGGTTTCCGTCTCGAAGACTGCGCCGACGATGTGGCTGCGATTGCCGACGTGTTCGGTGTCGGCACGTTCATCCCCGTCGGCTACTCGATGGGTGGTGCAATCGCCCAGCTCGTCGCCCAACGCCACGAACAGCGCGTGCGCGGTGTGGTGCTCGCCGCCACCGCCGGATACTTCTCGTCGTCGCGCGACGAGCGGATGAACTTTCTCGGGCTCACCGGCCTCGCGCGGCTGTCGCGCCTCACCACGGCACAGGCGCGTGCGTGGGTGACCGAGCAGATTTATCTGCAGCGAAAGACGCAGTCGCTCGCCGACTGGGCGGTGCGACAGATTGCGAGCCACGACTGGCGCCACATCCTCGAAGCCGGCAGCGCAATCGGCGACTTCGACTCGCGCCCGTGGCTCTCGTCGCTCGCGATTCCGGCGGCGATGATCATCACCACCAACGACCAGGTCGTGCCGCCGTCGCGCCAAGAAGAACTCGCCGCGACGTTCGCCCAGCCGGTCTCGGTGTCGCGACTGGCCGCCGCGCACGACGCGGTATTCGCCGCGCGCGACCAGTTCGTGCCGCTCTTGCTCGACGCGTGCCGCGGCGTGACGCAACGCTCGATTGCGGCCTGACGCGCCACATCATCGCCGCCTGACGCGCCGCGTTACTTCGGCGGCGACTTCTTCGTGCGTCGCTTGCGTGTTGCGGGTGCCGCTGGTGTCGCAGGCGCCGTCGGCATCGCGGGCGTCGTCGGTGCAGTCCGGTCGATGACCGGAGCCGCCTCTTGCCACAAGCGCTCCACCGCGTCGGCGAGCGACCCTTTGGCGTTGCCGGGATCAGTCACGATCTCATCTGGCGTGTCGGCAAATCGCAGCACCGAACCGACGCCCGGGTTGCCGACCACCACGACGAGCCGCACACGCCGGCGCCGCGGGTGCACGCTGGGCGGCAGATCATCGTCGTCACCGCCGTCGTCGACCGGGGCCGCCCACCCGCAGGTGAGCACCGCAGCCGCATCGAACATGCGTGCCACCGAACTGCTGCGCGCTTCGAGCAACTCGTAGACGTCGCCGTGCTCGGCGAGAAACGAGATGCGAAGCGCTCCGTCGAGGTTCTGTTCGACGCCGCTCGGATCGACGATGTTGATGCCGTAGAGCCGAGCGCGCTTCAAGTCGAAACCCGAGAGGGAGAGATTGAGGCTGTGCTCGACGCAGGTCGCGAGAGCGACTGGGGAAATGGTGGAAGTGTTCATGCCCGGCTGTGTGCGGCGACCCGACAAATCGGAAACGAAACTTTGGCGACGATGCCGCGAGCGGTGTGCCGTCTAGCGTCAGGGCGTGACGACACGCGCCGCGCGACATGCCGCCTTGTTCGGAGCGGGACTCTTTGCCCTCTGCATCGCCTGGTTCGCCGTGCTGCCGCCCTTCAGCGGCCCGGACGAGCCGTCTAACTTCATCAAGGCGGCGGCACTCATTCGCGGCGAGCTCGTCGGCACACCGATTGCACCCGAGCCGATTCACGTGATGTGGTCGTCGTACGTCGACATCGACGAGCGCTTCAGCACCGCCCAGCAGGCGCCGTATTGCTTCGTCGGCAAGGCGAGTGAGCCTGCGTCGTGCGCCGAGCCGATGGAGCGACTCCCGATTGTGGAGCCCACGCGCACACAGATGGGCCGGTATCCCCCGCTCGGGTTTCTTCCCGCTTCGCTGGGCACGTTAGTCGGCCCGAGCGATGCCGGCGCGCTTGCTGCACGCATTACTTCAGCGGTCGCATGTTGCGCGCTGTTCGCGCTCGCCGCGTGGCTGCTGCGACGCAACTTGCGCTCGCTCGCACCGCTCCTCGTCGCCGCGACTCCGGGTGTCGTGTTCCTCTTTTCTGTCGACAGCCCGAGCGGGGTGGAGATCGCCGCGGCGCTCACCGCATGGACTGCGCTGTGGTGCGCGGTTGCCGACTCGTGGCAGCGACGCGACAACGTGATCGTGTTCGTCGCCGCAGCGAGCGTGCTCGTGCTCGCGCGACCGGCGGGGATGCTGAACATCGCGGTGATGTTCGCAGCCGCGGCAATCGCCGATCATCGTGCCGTGCTCGCCGCGCTGCGCCGGCACGCGCGCTGGCTGGTCGTGCTCGGCGGCGCTGCGGCAGCGTCGCTTGCCTGGTACGTCACCGTGTACGACGCCAACTTCGGCACGCGATTCGAACTCGACTACCGCGTCACTGAATTTGACGTGATCTTGCGGCGTACCATTACTGACCTGCCGCGTCACTTCGCGGACTCCGTCGGCAACTTCGGCTGGCTCGATACGGCAAGCCCGACCTTCGTCGTGTGGATCTTCGTCGCGCTCACTGCCGCATTCGCCTGGCGCGCGATCGACGCGGCCGGTATCCGCCGTCAAGTCGCGGTCGCGATGGTGGCTTCGAGCGTCGTGGTGTGGGCGGTGGCGCTCAACGTGAACTACCAAGACCTGATGGGCACCTTCGGCGTGCAGGGCCGGCATCTCACGCCGTTCATCGTCGGCATTCCGCTTGCCGCCGTGATGCGCCGCGCGGCACGGCGGTCTGATCTCGTCGTGGTCGGCATCGCCGTTGTCGTGCACGCATGGTGCGTGCTCGTCGCGATGCGGCGCTACGTGCGCGGCACGGCCGACGAGAGCCTCACGAACTTCCTGCACTTTCCCATTTGGACCCCGCCACTGGGCATCACCGGCACGCTGATTGTGGTGGCGCTTGCGCATGCCGTCGCCTGGTTCGCGCTCACGCATGCCGCCTCAGCAAGGCCGGTCGCCCACAGCGTCGGCTGATTCGGCGACAGCGTCGGCAGAATGGAACGGTGACGCACCTCAGCCTCCCGCAAAAAGTGTGGGACCGCCACCTGGTGCACCGCGACGCCAACGGCAACGAACTGCTCTACATCGACCTCCACCTCGTGCACGAGGTGACGAGCCCGCAGGCATTCGACGGATTGCGCATCAACGGCCGGCGCGTGCGGCGCCCCGATCTCACCGTCGCCACCGAAGACCACAACGTGCCGACCAAAGACATCCACCTGCCGGTCGCCGACCCGATCTCGGCACGCCAACTCGAAGTGATGCGCAAGAACGCCGCCGAGTTCGGCATCACGCTCTACAAGATGGGCGACGCCGGGCAAGGCATCGTGCACGTGATCGGCCCCGAGCAGGGTCGCACGCTGCCGGGCATGACCATCGTGTGCGGCGACAGCCACACCGCAACGCACGGCGCATTCGGAGCGCTCGCGTTCGGCATCGGCACTTCCGAGGTGGAGCACGTGCTCGCCACGCAGACGCTGCCGCAGTCGCGACCCAAGTGGATGAGCGTCGCCGTCGAGGGCACGCTGCCCGCCGGCGTGACCGCCAAAGACGTGATTCTCGCCGTGATCGGTCGCATCGGCACCGGCGGCGGCATCGGGCACGTGATCGAGTACCGCGGCTCGGCAATTCGCGCACTGTCGATGGAAGGCCGTATGACGATATGCAACATGTCGATCGAAGCGGGCGCGCGCGCCGGGCTCGTAGCGCCCGACGACACGACGTTTGCCTACCTCGAGGGTCGCGAGCACGCACCGCGCGGCAAGGCGTGGGAAGCCGCGCTCGACGACTGGCGCACGCTGCGCAGCGACGACGACGCCGCGTTCGACAAGAGCGTCGAGATCGACGCTGCGACATTGACGCCCCACGTCACTTGGGGCACGAACCCGGCACAAGTGTCGAGCATCGACGCTCGCGTGCCGTCGCCCGACGACTTCGCCGACGCCACCGTGCGCGACACCGTCGCGCGTGCGCTCGACTACATGGGGCTCACGGCCGGCACGCGCATCCGCGACATCGCAGTCGACACCGTGTTCATCGGTTCGTGCACCAACAGCCGCATCGAAGACCTGCGCGCCGCCGCCGACGTCGCAAAGGGTCGGCGCGTGAAGGTGAAGCGCGCGATGGTGGTGCCGGGCAGCCACGCGGTAAAGCAGCAAGCCGAACGCGAAGGACTCGACAAGGTGTTCGTTGCCGCCGGATTCGACTGGCGCGAGCCGGGCTGCTCGATGTGCTTGGCGATGAACCCCGACAAGCTCGCCCCGCAAGAGCGCGCCGCGAGCACGAGCAATCGCAACTTCGAAGGCCGCCAAGGTCGCGGCGGTCGCACGCACCTCGTCTCCCCCGCCGTCGCCGCCGCCACCGCGATCGCCGGCACCTTCGCGGCACCGGAGGACTTGTCGTGAAGCAAGTTCGCGTCGTCTCGGGTCGCGGCGTGCCGCTGAAGCGCAGCGACGTCGACACCGACCAGATCATCCCCGCCGAATGGCTGAAGCGCGTCGAGCGCACGGGTTTCGAGAAGGGGCTCTTTTCCACTTGGCGCGACGACCGCAACTTCGTGCTCAACGACGAGCGCTACGCCGGCGCGAGCATCCTCGTCGCGGGGCCGTCGTTCGGCGTCGGCTCGTCGCGCGAGCACGCGGTGTGGGCGCTGCAGCAATACGGCTTCGACGTGGTGATCGCACCGAGCTTCAGCGACATCTTCCGCAACAACTGCACCAAAAACGGCCTCGTGCCGGTGGTGCTCGACGCGGGAGTCGTCGAGTCGTTGTGGGCGGCGATCGAAGCCGACCCGCGCACCGAGATCGTCGTCGACGTCGAGCGTCTCGTGGTGGAAGTTCCGTCGTCGGGTGCCGTGCATGCGTTCGTGCTCGATGCGGCGACGCAGGAGCGATTCGTGAAGGGCCTCGACGACATCGGCATCACGCTCGCGCACGACGCAGCAATCGGCGACTACGAGCGCCGTCGCCCCGCGTGGCTCACCGCGAAGAAGTAGTCGCGCTCGTTCAACCCGTAGTGGCGGGCGCCAAGAAGCTCGCCAAGTCGCCGAAGCGCTTGTCGTTGGAGAACACCTCGATCGGCGGTTGCGGCTCGAGTCGGAGGCCGCGTTGGATGATTCGGCACGTCGTGTGCTGGTTGTATTCCGCGAGCGTGACCGCCCAACCGTCGCGCCCGGCGCGTGCGGTGCGGCCCGAGCGGTGCAGATACGTCTTCACGTCGATGGGCGGCTCGTAGTGCACCACGGCGGCCACGTCGTCGATGTCGATGCCGCGCGCCGCGACGTCGGTGGCGACCAGCACCGTGAGCGTGCCATCGGCGAACTTGGCGAGTGATTTTTCGCGTGCTGCCTGCGACATGTCGCCGTGCAGCGCGTCGGCTTTCACCTTGAGCTTCACCAGCGCGTCGGCGACCTTGTCGCACAGTCGCTTCGTGTCGCAGAACACCACCGTCTTGCCGGCGCCGGCGGCCACTGCGGCGACGACGCGGTCTTTGTCCATCCGATGCACCGCCAGAAACAGGTGCCGCATCGTGCCCACCGTTGCGGTCGGCGCGTCGATCGACACTTCGCGCGGATCGTTCATGTAGCGGCGCACGAGGTTGCCGACCTGGCCGTCGAGCGTGGCGGAAAACAGCATCGTCTGGTGCGCGCCCGTCACCTTGCGCAGCACCCACTCCACCTGGGGCATGAATCCTTCGTCGGCCATGCGGTCGGCCTCGTCGATCACGACCACCTGCACGTCGGCGAGGGTGAGCTCGTCTTCCTTCAGCAGATCGATGAGCCGCAGCGGGGTGGCCACCACGATCTCGGTGCCGGCCTTGAGGGCCGTGATCTGGTCGTCGCGCGACGCACCGCCGTACACCGCGAGCACGCGGCGGTCGCAGTGGCGGCCGATGGGCTCGAGCACCTCGGCGACCTGCAGGGCGAGTTCGCGGGTGGGCACCAAGACGAGCCCGCGCGGGGCGCGCACGCGGGCGGCAGCATCGACGCGGGCGAGCATCGGCACCCCGAACGCGAGCGTCTTGCCCGAGCCGGTGCGGGCGCGGCCGCAGAGGTCGACGCCGGTGAGAGCGACGGGAATCGCCTCGGTCTGGATGGCAAATGGCGCGGTGAATCCGGCGGCGGCGAGCCCGGCATCCACGCGCGCCGGCACGCCGAGTGCGGCGAACTGCGTGGATTGCGACATGACTTCGTTCAACGCTACTTGCGGCGTCTTGCACCGTTCACCTGCCGTTCGTCACTTGATACTGACTCGTGAGTCAGTATCGGCTGACAGGTCAGACAGTAGACGGCACTGCCGAAAATCGCTATGGTGCTACTTCGCAATTGCAATCCACGGAGGTGACACGATGACCGCTCAACACGCCAACACCACGACCGCCAGTCGAGTCGTGCTCGACGACGCAAGCATCAACGGCCGCAAGGGCCCGTCGTACGACTGGCAGTCGGCGCTCGTACCGAGCGACACGGTGTTCGAAGCATCGCTGCAGATGATGCTCGCCGCGGCCCCCGTGACAACTCGTGCGCGCAAGTCGCGCCGCCGCTCGTGACCATCGATCTCTCGCGGGTCGGCAAACACCGGCCTGCACGAACGCTCGTTCTTGGTTGCGGTTCGGTCGCGCAAGCGACGGTGCCGATCCTCATTCGTGACGTGAAACTCGCCCCGTCAAGCATCACCGTCGTCGACTTCGTCGACAACCGCAAGCGCATCGCCGACGCCATCAAGGCCGGCGTGAGATACGAGCAGGGTCGAGTGACCAAAGAGAATCTCGACGAGTTCCTCTCGGCGCGCGTGAGTGCGGGCGACCTCATCCTCGACCTCGCGTGGAACATCGACTGCCCGACGATTCTCACCTGGTGCCGCGAGCACGGCGTGCGCTATCTGAACACGAGCGTTGAATTGTGGGACCCGTACTACGACATGCACAACACGCATCCGCTCGAGCGCACGCTGTATGTGCGCCACCAGAGCCTGCGGCGCATGATCGAAGCGTGGCCCGACAATGACGGCCCGTCGGCGGTGCTCGAGCACGGCGCCAACCCGGGCCTCGTCAGCCACTTCGCCAAGCGCGCGCTCACCGAAATCGCGACTGCGCTGCTGAAAGACAAGAAGGCCGGCGACCGCGCCAAGTTCATCGAGGGTGCACTCGCCGAAGGGCGCTTCAACACCCTCGCCATGCTGACGGGCACCAAGGTCATCCACATCAGCGAGCGCGACACCCAGATCACGAGCCAGCCCAAGCGCGTGGACGAGTTCGTGAACACCTGGTCGATCGAAGGCTTCTACGAAGAGGGCGTCGCGCCCGCCGAGATGGGCTGGGGCACGCACGAGCGCTGGCTGCCGCACAACGCGCACGTGCACGACGACGACGGCCCGTGCAACCAGATTGCGATCGCGCAGCCCGGCATGGAGACGTGGGTGCGCTCGTGGGTGCCGTGCGGAGAAATTCTCGGCATGGTGATTCGCCACGGCGAGGCGTACACGATGAGCGACCACCTCACCGTGTGGAACGAAGACGGCACCGCGAAGTACCGCCCGACCGTGCACTACTCCTACTGCCCCACCGACGCCGCGATCATGAGCGTGCACGAGTTGCGCATGCGCAACTGGAAGATGCAGTCGGGTCAGCGCATCTTGAACGACGAAATCGAGTCGGGTCGCGACGAGCTCGGCGTCTTGTTGATGGGCCACGACTACAAGTCGTGGTGGACGGGCTCGCTGCTCAGCATCGACGAGGCGCGCGCCATCCTGCCCGGCCAGAGCGCGACCACGTTGCAGGTCGCCTGCTCGGTGGTCGCCGCCACGTGCTGGATGTTCGACAACCCCAACGGCGGCGTGCGCGTGCCCGACGACCTGCCCTATGAAGACGTGCTGAAAGTGGCGTACCCGTACCTCGGCACGTTCCACTCCAAGGCGGTGGATTGGGACCCGCTCATGACGCGCAACGACCTGTTCCCCGGGTTCGGAAACGGCCCGACGCGCCTCGACCCGGCCGACCCGTGGCAGTTTGCAAACTTCATCGTGCCTACGCCACGCGCCGTCTAGACGGCGTGCCGAGCGCGGTCTGAACCGCACCGATACGCTGGCGTCACGATGA
>VFQT010003419.1_pt1 | contig 14472 bp, 7 predicted proteins | sample 3512381 | NCBI WGS metagenome assembly VFQT01 (sample SAMN10412376, study PRJNA504923) | tailings metagenome | isolation source: Relicate 2 Philex TSF3 active mining site | place: Philippines: Tuba, Benguet | collected 2017-08-29 | reverse complement strand
ATGGACATGCTCCTGCCCATCGTGAGCGAAGGACAGTCGGACAGCGCCAGCCTCGATAATGTCATCGAACTGCTCAGCATGACCGGCAGATCACTGCCCCATGTCATGATGATGCTCATCCCGGAAGCATGGGACGATAATGACATGATGGACCCCGTCCGGAAGGCATTCTACGAATACCACGCCTCGATCATGGAACCCTGGGACGGCCCCGCCTCCATCTCCTTCACCGATGGACGCATCATCGGCGCCACCCTCGACAGGAACGGCCTTCGCCCTTCGAGATACTGTGTCACGACCGACGACCGCGTCATCATGGCCAGTGAAACCGGCGCACTCCCGGTGGATCCGGCGCTCATCAAGGAGAAAGGACGCCTGCAACCCGGCCGCATGTTCGTCGTCGACCTGGAACAGGGACGGATCATCAGCGATGAAGAGATCAAAAATGATGTCTGCAACCGGAAACCTTATGCAGACTGGCTAAATAAATATAAGATCAGGCTCAACGAATTGCCCGAACCCCGCGTCATGTTCACCCATCTCGAACATGACCAGGTATTCAAATATCAGAAGGCCTTCGGATACAGCCGGGAAGATCTCGAACAGATCATCACGCCCATGGCACTCGACGGCAAGGAACCCATCGGTTCGATGGGAACGGATACGCCCCTCGCCGTGCTCAGCGACCAGCCACAGCACCTCAGCAGTTATTTCAAGCAGCTCTTCGCACAGGTGACCAACCCGCCGATCGACCCGATCCGCGAACGCCTCGTCATGTCGCTCGCCACCTTCGTGGGAAGCAATGGCAATATGCTCATCGAAGACCCGCAAAGCTGTCATACCGTCGCACTCAAACATCCGGTACTCAGCAACCACGACCTGGAAAAGATCCGAAGCATCGACACAGGCATCTTCCAGGCCAAGACCCTGCAGTGCTACTTCCGAGCGGACGGGCATCCTGGCAGACTAAAATCCGCCCTTGACCGGATCTGCCGTTATGCCGTGGACGCCGTGCAGGATGGATTTGAAGTACTCATCCTCCAGGATCGTGCCATCGACTCAGACCATGCACCGATCCCCTCACTGCTTGCCACCTCCGCGATACATCACCACCTCATCCGTAAAGGATTGAGGGGAAAAGTTGGCATCGTCGTGGAAGCCGGGGATGTATGGGAAGTACATCACTTCGCCTGCCTCCTCGCCTTCGGAGCCACTGCCATCAACCCATACCTCGCACTGTCGACCATCCGCGACCTGCGGCAAACGGGCAGACTGAAGACAGACCTGGAGCCGGATCAGCTCAAGAAGAATTATATCAAGGCCGTCAACGAAGGCCTGCTCAAGGTCTTCTCCAAGATGGGCATCTCCACCCTCCAGTCCTACCAGGGTGCGCAGATCTTGGAGATCATCGGTCTCAACCGCGAAGTGGTGGATCACTACTTCACCGGAGCGGTCTCCCGCATTCAGGGAATGGGCCTGGATGAGATCGCCCGCGAGGCCCTCGCCAAACACGGCAATGCCTTCAGCAAGATGGAGATCCCCTACGATCAGCTACCTGCCGGCGGATTTTATCAATGGAAGCGAAAAGGGGAGGCACATCTGTTCAATCCGCAGACCATCCACTTGCTCCAGCATTCGACGCGCACGAATGACTACACCTCGTTCAAAAAATATTCAAAACTGGTGAACGATCAGGCTGAAAAAGCCTGTACGCTGAGAAGCCTGCTGGATTTCAAGAAGACCCGTACCTCGATTCCGATCGACGAGGTCGAACCGGAAGAAAGCATCTTCAAAAGATTTGCAACCGGCGCCATGTCTTTCGGATCCATCTCCTGGGAGGCACATACGACCCTGGCCATCGCCATGAACCGCCTCGGTGCCAAGAGCAATACCGGGGAAGGCGGAGAAGATGAACTGCGATACGAACCAATGGAGAATGGTGATTCCATGCGGTCCTCCATCAAACAGGTCGCTTCGGCACGCTTCGGAGTAACAAGCCTATACCTTACGGAGGCAGATGAACTCCAGATCAAAATGGCACAGGGTGCAAAACCCGGAGAAGGCGGACAACTGCCCGGCCATAAGGTGGACGACTGGATCGGACGCGTACGTCACTCCACACCGGGCGTGGGACTCATATCCCCGCCCCCGCACCATGATATCTATTCCATCGAAGATCTGGCGCAATTGATCTTCGATCTGAAGAATGCCAACCGCCAGGCCCGCATCAGCGTAAAACTGGTGTCCAAGGCCGGGGTAGGTACGATCGCCGCCGGGGTGACCAAGGCCAAATCCGATGTCGTCCTGATCTCCGGGTACGACGGTGGTACGGGCGCCTCTCCGATCAGCTCGATCCGACATGCCGGACTTCCCTGGGAACTCGGACTGGCGGAAACCCACCAGACCCTCGTTCGGAACCGGCTGAGAAGCCGCGTGACCGTGCAGGCTGACGGGCAAATGAAGACCGGACGTGACATCGCCATCGCCACCCTGCTCGGTGCAGAAGAATGGGGCGTGGCCACCGCGGCCCTCGTCGTGGAAGGCTGCATCATGATGCGGAAATGCCATCTGAACACCTGTCCAGTAGGCGTGGCCACACAAGATCCAGAACTGCGCAAGCGGTTCTCCGGAGCAGCAGACCACGTCGTCAATTTCATCCGGTTCATGACACGGGAACTGCGTGAGATCATGGCGGAACTGGGCTTCCGGACCGTCAATGAGATGGTAGGACAAGTGCAGAACCTGGGTGTCAGAGATAATATCACCCACTGGAAATACTCCAGGCTCGACCTGTCTCCCATCCTTTACCAGGAACCCGAAGCACGATACACGGGACTGTATAAGCAGGAGGAACAGGACCACGGACTACTCGGCGTACTCGACTGGCAACTGCTGCAGGCCGCCAAGCCTGCGCTTGAAAATGCAGAACCTGTCCGCGGTGCATTCCAGATCCGAAACATCGACCGCACCGCCGGTACCATCCTCTCCAATGAGATCACCAAAAAGTACAGGGCCGCGGGATTGCCGGACAATACCATCCATTTCAAGTTCACCGGGACAGCAGGTCAGAGTTTCGGGGCCTTTAATACCCGGGGTATGACATTGGAGCTGGAAGGAGATGCAAACGACTATTTCGGCAAGGGCCTGAGTGGCGCGAGATTGATTGTATACCCGGACCGGAAATCCCCCATCGTGGCAGAAGACAACATCGTGATCGGAAACGTCGCCTTCTACGGAGCTACTTCAGGTACAGCCTTCATCCGCGGTAAAGCGGGCGAGCGATTCTGTGTCAGGAACTCCGGTGCCACTGCCGTGGTGGAAGGCGTGGGAGATCATGGATGTGAATATATGACCGGCGGCACTGTGGTCATCCTCGGTGAAACCGGACGAAACTTTGCCGCCGGTATGAGCGGGGGCATCGCCTACGTGTATGATGTCAAAGGCACTTTCAGGGAACAATGCAATCCGGAAATGATCGATCTCGATCCGCTGGGTGAAGAAGACCTTGAAATACTGAGGTCCCTGATCTCAGAACATCACCGGCTCACATCAAGCACCGTGGCAGGCTTCCTGGTCTCCGACCTCGAAAACCAGGCAGGCAACTTCATCAAGGTGTTCCCGAAAGATTATAAAAAGGTACTCCAGAAAAAGGCCGCCGCCGCAAAAGTGAACTAAGGTCGCATCGCCTGAAAAGCGAAAGAGACATCGGACAAACATCAATATTGATCCAGCAAAAGACATCATAAACATGGGAAAACCCACCGGATTCATGGAGTTCACCCGGGAAATGCCCGGAAAGAAGGCTCCGGCTGAACGCATCTCGGACTACAACGAATTCACGAAGCCATACGATGCAAAAAGCCTGAACCAGCAGGCAGCCCGCTGCATGAACTGCGGCGTACCCTTCTGCCACAGCGGATGCCCCCTCGGCAATGTCATTCCTGAATTCAATGACGCCGTGTACAACGAACGCTGGCAGGAAGCGTACGAGATCCTGAGCGAGACCAACAATTTCCCCGAATTCACAGGCAGGATCTGCCCCGCCCCTTGCGAAAGCGCCTGTGTACTGGGCATCAACCAGCCACCGGTTGCCATCGAAGAGATCGAAAAACATATCATCGAGATCGCCTTCGAAAGAGGATATGTCAAACCCCGTAAACCCAATATGCGGTCCGGGAAAAAAGTAGCCGTGGTGGGATCCGGACCCGCAGGACTGGCCGCCGCTGCTCAACTGAATTATGCAGGCCATACCGTCACGGTCTTCGAACGCGATGACAAACCCGGCGGACTCCTTCGCTACGGAATCCCTGATTTCAAACTCGCCAAGGAAGTCGTCGATCGCCGCATTGCCCTGATGGAAGAAGAAGGCGTTCAATTCAAATGCCACGCCAATGTGGGCGTGAATGTGAACATGAACGATCTCCTCCGTGAATACAACGCGGTCGTACTCTCCGGCGGATCCACCGTTCCCAGGGACCTGACCATCCCCGGCAGACAACTCAATGGGGTTCACTACGCCATGCCCTTCCTGAAGCAGCAGAACAAACGCGTGGCCGGCCTGACTCCGCTCAGCGGCCGGGAAGTCGAAAGCAATATCCTCGAATCTGAGATCACCGCTGCCGGCAAACATGTGGTCGTGATCGGAGGCGGTGACACCGGCAGCGACTGCGTAGGTACCTCCAACCGACAGGGTGCGAAAAGCATCACACAGTTCGAACTGCTCCCCAAACCTCCGGAAGGACGGACACCTCTCATGCCCTGGCCAACCTATCCCATGGTACTCAAGACCTCCACTTCACACGAAGAAGGCTGCGAAAGACGCTGGGCGGTTGCCACAAAGGAATTCATCGGGGATGAGTCCGGAAACCTCAAAGCCTTGCGCATCGTGGAATTGGATTGGAAGATCGCAGAAGACGGCAGACCCGCACGCTTCGAAGAACGTCCCGGATCCGAATCCGTGATCCCCTGCGATCTTGCCCTGCTCGCCATGGGCTTCACACACCCGCAGCAAGAGGGCATGATCCGCGAACTCGATATCAACCTCGACGATCGCGGAAATGTAAAGGCCTCCGAAAAAGACTTCCAGACCAATATCACGCGGATCTTCAGTTGCGGTGACATGCGCAGGGGACAGTCACTCGTCGTCTGGGCCATCAGTGAGGGCAGGGAATGCGCCCGGAAAGTGGATGAATACCTCACCGGGCATTCATTGCTCGAATCCAAGGACAAGAGTATACTCGTACCCTGATAGAACAACCAACAACTCCAGCCGACCATCCGTGTACCCACGGATGGTTTTTTTTGTGCCGAAATACATATTATTTATTTTTTAATGTATTTTTTGAAATTAATACATCGTTTGGACATCAATGCAAATTTTGCATTTTAACATTGATTGTCAATCTTTTAAGAGGTTTTTCGCTCGTCTTCATATCATATTTTATTTATTTATATGTTTATATTATAGCGACTAATCTGATTTTTTTATGGCTTAATTAAGTTAAACTTGCATAAGTCACATAGCAATCACTCAACTAAACCTGTCGAACATGAAAAAAATCGGATTCAAAGAAGCAGCACCCTTCGTCCTGCTCGTGGCGCTGGCAGTAGCCGCCATCTTTACCCCTGTTCTGCCCAACTTCGATGACGCCGGAAAATACAGTGCAGCAGATATTTCCTGGATACTCGTTGCGACCGCGCTTGTATTTCTGATGACCCCTGGCCTCGCATTCTTCTATGGCGGAATGGTGCATAGAAAAAATGTTATTTCCACCATGATCAAAAGTGTGGTAGCTGCTGGTGTTGTCAGCGTTATTTGGATCGTTTTTGGTTTCAGCCTGGCCTTTGGTGATTCGATCGGAGGATTTGTAGGCAATCCATCGACTTTCCTCTTCTTCAAGGATGTTGCCTCCGGCGAACCCTGGAGTCTGGCGCCGTCAATTCCCAAATCACTTTTTTCCATGTTCCAGTTGATGTTCGCTATCATAACTCCCGGCCTGGTGGTTGGGGCGGTAGCTGAACGGATACGTTTCAATGCGTACATCCTCTTCACCGTCTTATTTTGCATCCTGGTTTATGCACCTCTTGCCCATTGGAGCTGGCACCCGGATGGATTTCTCTTCCAGTGGGGTGCGCTGGACTTCGCAGGCGGCACGGTCGTACATATCTCTGCAGGATGCGCAGCACTGGCCGGCGCCCTCGTTCTGAAGCGCCGTCGTGTTCACATGGAAGGAGAAGAAGTTCCTCCTGCCAACGTTCCCTATGTACTCATTGGTACCGGACTACTTTGGTTTGGCTGGTTTGGATTCAATGCAGGATCGGCACTTGGCGCCAATGCACTGGCTGTATCTGCCTTCGCTACCACCAATACCGCTGCAGCCGCCGCAGGTCTATCCTGGATGTTCTTCGACGTGCTTAAGGGTAAGAAACCCTCCGTACTTGGATTCTGTATCGGTGCTGTGGTCGGTCTCGTAGCCATCACTCCGGGCGCAGGATTCGTTGGGATTCCCCAAAGCATTTTCATCGGTGTAGTGGCTGCGATCATCTCAAATATCGCTGTCTACTATAAGTCGAAATCAAAATTGGACGATACATTGGATGTGTTTCCCTGCCACGGTCTCGGCGGCATTGTAGGCATGCTCCTCACAGGGGTATTCGCTTCCAAAGCTGTGAACGGCGCAGGAAATGACGGGCTTTTCTATGGCAATGCAGACTTCTTCTTCACTCAGCTCAAAGCCATGGCCATTGCAGTCGTTTACAGTTTTGTTGTATCCTACCTGATCTTCAAGTTCATCAATTTTATCCTGCCACTGCGCGTATCTATGGAAGAAGAGGAAATGGGACTTGATGCCACGCAGCACAACGAAAATTATGTACAAGGTACCCTCCTCGTTAAAAACGAGTCAAAGGGTGTTCTTGAAGAAATGGAACCCTGAACAAAGTAACGCCCCGTAAAAAGGGCACAGCAGACGAAGACCGATCGTACCAGGATCGACTTCACCACTGCACCCCATTGTAAATAAAAAACCATAACAATGTTACGAAAACTCTGTGTGATGGCAAGCGCCATCAGCCTCTCTCTGCACGTCAGCGGTCAGGAATCTGCAGCATCGGATGCCAAAGAAGAAAAAGGAATTGCTACCTTCAGCGGATTTGCAGATGCCTATTTCCGTTCAGACTTCATGAACACTGCAGGTAACAACCGGACCAGCTTCACCAACTCCCACAACTCCTTTGAATTGGGCATGGCCTCCATGAAAGTAGATTATACCAAAGGAAAAGTGAGTATGACAGCAGACATCGGGATCGGTAAAAGGGCCCAGGAATTCTCGTACAATGAATCCGGCCTGACCTCTGCGATCAAACAACTGTACATCAGTTATCAGGCTAAAGACTGGCTCAAATTCACCGCAGGCAGCTGGGCCACCCATGTCGGTTATGAACTGGTAGATGCTCCGGCTAATCGCAATTACTCCATGTCATACATGTTTTCATACGGCCCGTTCTTCCATACGGGAGTCAAAGCGGAGATCACCACCGGCAACAGTGGTTTCATGTTCGGCATTGCCAATCCCACCGATTTCAAGACCGCACCGATCAACAGCAGTAAATATTTTCTGGCTCAATATTCCGTTGCACTATCTGACGACGTGAAGGCCTATGTCAATTATGTAGGAGGTAAGAGATTTACAGACAGTGCAAAAACAGGTCAGTTCGACCTGGTGTTGACCGCCAAGGCCAGTGATATGTTCAGTCTCGGTTTCAATGGAACGGTCGCATCCAACCGGTTTCAGCAAAACAGCAAATACGACGAAAAGTCCACGAAATGGTGGGGGTCGGCCCTCTACTTGAATCTGGACCCCACACCGGGCTTCGGGCTGACCCTCCGTTCGGAATATTTCAGCGACAAGAACAGCCTGGCTGCCATGTCATTGGCTCCGGAAGGAGCCTCGGTTTTTGCAAACACTCTTTCAGGCAATATCCGAATGGGAAGTCTGACGCTCATCCCGGAATTCAGGGTCGAAAATGCATCCGGAAAGATCTTCAGCAACAAATCAGGTGCAACAAGAAATGGCGACGCCAGTTTCCTGCTGGCAGCAGTATATAAATTTTAGGCAGTCATACGTTGGGTCGATTTTGCCACGGGGCGGCTTTTCAGCCGCCCCTCTTTTTTAAATTATTCAGGCTACCCCCTTGCATCTCAGAAATTTGCGTGATATCTTGCGAGCATGCCGTTCCTGTGGAATAAAAAATCCAAACCTTCTGATCCGGAGGAGGCCGATAGTGCATTTATCGGTCAGGGTACCGTGCTGAGTGGAAAAGTAGTCAGCACAAAGCCCCTCGTGGTAGATGGAACCATACACGGAAACGTTGATTGCTCATCTATTGTCATCGTTGGCGAAACAGGGGTGATCATCGGAGAGATCCACAGCCCCTTGGCCAGGATCAGCGGGAGGATCTACGGGAACATACATACACCCAAGAACGCATCTCTATTGGGTAGCGCAAACGTTCAGGGTGACATTTTTACGGGCAGCCTTCACATCGAACCATCCGTGATCTTCAACGGCAGATGCCATATCCCTCAGAATGTTTCCTCCATGACGAAGGAAGAGGTGGAAAAAGCCGCCACAGGAGCGGCTTGAGCCGACCTTACGCTGAGTTCCGCCCTGCATTGATGATGCCGAAGGAGCAGCGCATGACCAGTTTCTCATAGACCTTCTTATCTGGTGATTGCAACATCCGCTCTTCAAGTTCCCTCACCTTTGTAATGGCATATTGCTGGATCGTTGTCAATGGCAGCACGATCCGCTCCCGCATCTGCACAGACAACTGTTCCACCGGATAATCCGCCATCAATTCCGACTTTCCTGATAATTGGAAAATATATCGACGAGTCAATTCATACTCCCCATGGATCATATGCCAGATCTCGCCGTAGACAGGGTGTTCACTCAGAAATCTGGTCAGCGGGAAATGACATTTCTGCATGGCCATCTCACAGTTGTCGATCAGGGTCTTGAAGAAAGGAGATCGCTGAAACAAACCCTTCACCTCCGGCAACCTTCCGGCCTCGTCCATCTTTCTCAACGCTGTTCCCACGCCGTAATAGCCGGTCACATTCTGTTTGAGCTGGCTCCATGCACCTACGAAGGGAATGGCCCGCAGGTCTTTCAGACTCAACCGTCCGGCTGCCCCGCGTTTCGCAGGCCGACTGCCGATGTTTGTTTCTGCATAGAATCTCAGCGGACTCGCATGGCCTAAATAATCCAGGAAATGAGGGTGCTCCCTCAAAGCGACATAAGCCTGATGACCGATCACACTGAGTTCCTCGAGTAAATACTTGTCTGCAGCTTCCATCGTGACGGGATGCGCTGAAAGCAGATCGTTGCTCAGACCCGCATGCAACAGTTGCTCTATATTGAACTGAGCAGCATCGATCGTACCGAAATTTGAACTGACCGTCTGCCCTTGTACTGTCAACTGTATCTCGCGATTGGCGATGTTACGACCAAGGGAAGCATAGAATTTGTGGGTCTTGCCGCCACCACGGGCCGGCGGACCTCCGCGGCCATCGAAGAACACCACATCGATCCCATATTGCCGGGAGATGCGCGTCAACTCCTCCTTGGCCCGGTAGATGCTGAAGTTCGCCATCAGATAACCACCATCCTTGGTGCCATCACTGAATCCCAGCATGATGGTTTGCCGGTCGCCGCGGCGGGCAAGATGCTCGCGATAGGCCGGCAGACTGTATAAGGCTTCCATGATGCGTTCAGCACGCAGAAGGTCGTCAATGGTCTCAAACAATGGAACGATGTCCACCGAGATGGAATCCCTTTCCCAACCCGCCAGCACAAACAAGGCCAGCACCTCCATCAAATGTCTTGCACTGTTGCACTGACTGATGATATACCGGCCGGCTCCTGCTTCGCCGTTCAATGCCTGAATATGGCGGATCGCCCGGATCGAAGCCAGGGTCTCACCTGCCATGCCCTCCACGACCAGATCCTCCGGAAGACCTGCCGAAAGTGAAGTCAGACAAGACTCCTGTTCTGCGGCAGACATCCCGGCAAATTCCCTGGGAAGCCCAAGTCCCAATTCAGACAACTGCTCCAGCACCTTGCCATGCACAGAACTGTCCTGACGGATGTCAAGCGAAGCAAAAAACAGTCCAAAGAGCTTTACCTTATTCATCAAACTGTCCACCATCGAGATGAACAGCCCATTGTGCTGGTACAACATGGTTTCCCTGATCTGAGAGAGGGTCGAAAGTATCTCTTCCTTCGACAATTCCGTCCTCATTCCGGGAATGAAAATATTGTCGTAGAGTTTGCGCTCCAACTCCTGCAACGGAGCTTCCACGCCCTCGAACGTGAGCCGGCGCTTAAGTCGCCGGACTTCCATATAGTAACACTTGATGATGCTCCCGCGCAATGCTTCAGCAACGCGCAGGGTGGTCTCCGCGGTTACAAATGGGTTACCATCCCGGTCGCCGCCCGGCCAGAAACCCATCTGGATGACCGGATTCCCATCGTCCGGCAATGCATCCGGGAACTGGTTGCGCATCTGCGTAACGATCCGTCCGCAAGCGGGATAAAAAACATTCTCCAGATACCAGATGAGACTTACTGCCTCATCATAGGGCGTGGGTTTCTGCTTTTTGAAGAACGGAGTCTTGCCCAGCTGTTGCAAGTAGGTATTGATCTGCCCGACATTATTCTCGGACACCGCCCGGGACAGGTCGTTGATGATCCCCAGCACCGATCCGGGATAGAACTGGGTGGGATGTGCGGTCAACACCAGCCTGACGGCAAAATCCCTGAGCTTTTCCTGCAATTTGTCTTCCAGTTGCGACTGTCGGACTTCCGCCTCCAGCTGCTTGAGTGTACCGGCTCCGGACATATCGTTCACATCCCGGAACGCGGCATCCTCCAGTGCATCGAAAAGCACGACCTGCCGCTCCACATACTGCACAAATCGAAAAAGCAGATCAAGCCGTTCCTGCGTAGAGGCATAGGTCGTATGTCGCTCGAAAAAATCTTCGATGATCTGCACGGGACTCAGATTCCGCCGATAACCCTCCTCGCAGTTGGAAGACAATAGAGACAGCAGTATGCCCGTTTTTTCTATCCGGTGGAAAGGAAGCGAAGTGAACAGGCTATTGTACAATTGATACTTGATGCCTACCTGCGTCTTGAACTGCTGCAGGGCGGCGTTCGGGTGTACACTCATCTTGGTTGAGATTTGGGAAATGACTCGGCACAACGGATGGCAGGCAATGATTCGAAGATAATACAAATTCCGGAGTTGCTTTGAAATCTCGAGGACAGACCTTAACTTGCAAGCACAAAGATGAGATCACTCCTCACATATCGATTTGCTGCCACTTACCGGGTCATCAACATGACCACCACCATTATTACAACCCGTTAAGGGTTGCACATACACATATCATCCCATCGGGCATTGGCCCAATCAGCGAATCGAAAGTCATTCCATCTTACCCCTTCCAACAAAAACATGAAACAGGTCTTGAAATTCGGCGGCAGTTCCGTCGCCAGCGCGGATAATATCCGCAGGGTCATCGACATTGTTAATGCGCGTCTTGACCGTGGTCAGGCCATCGTTGTGGTCTCCGCACTGGGCGGCATCACAGACACGCTGCTGCGCTGCGGAGACCAGGCCGCAACAGGGTCCGAATCATTCCGGGAAACCCTGGCCATCGTGGAAGACCGGCATATGCAAGCCGTCAAGTCGCTGCTCCCGGTAAGTCAGCAAAGCGGAACCCTCTCACTCGTCAAAAAACACTGCAACGACCTGGAAGACATCTGCAACGGGGTATTTCTGCTCGGAGAATTGTCCACCCGCACCCGCGACCGCATCGTCAGCTACGGAGAACTGCTCTCCTCCCGGATCATTGCAGCGGCCTTTCAGGCACATGGCACCAGCGCAACCTGGGCAGATGCACGCGAATTGATCCGGACGAATACCGATTTCGGACATGCCACCGTGCAGTTTGAAACAACCAACGATCAGATCTCTAACTGGGCAAACATCACCCGGGAAGATGTATCCGTGGTGCCGGGCTTCATCGCCGCAGAAGCGAAAGGAGCAACCACCACACTCGGCCGCGGAGGATCCGATTATACCGCTGCCATCTTCGCAGCGGCCCTCGACGTTCAGATACTGGAAATATGGACCGACGTCTCAGGAATGATGACCGCCGATCCGCGTTGGGTGAGCAACGTAAAGATCATCCCTTCCATCTCCTACCAGGAAGCCATGGAACTCTCCCACTTCGGTGCAAAGGTCATCTATCCTCCGACCATTCAGCCGGTGATGTCCCGAAACATCCCCGTCTGGGTGAAGAATACCTTTGCCCCGGAAGATCCCGGCACAGTGATAGAAAACCGGAATGCCCCCCAGCATGAGATCGTCCGCGGCATTTCAAGCATCAACAACATCGCATTGCTCAGCCTCGAAGGCAGCGGTATGGTAGGTGTACCCGGTTTCTCGAAAAGACTTTTCGAAGCCCTCGCCCAGGGCCAGATCAACGTCATCCTCATCACCCAGGGTTCTTCCGAACACAGCATCTGCGTCGGGATAGACAATGCCCGCAGCGAGGATGCCAAACACCTGGTGGATGATGCATTTTCGATCGAGATCGCCCTCCAGAAAGTGGAACCGCTCCGGATCGAAAAAGATCTGTCCATCGTAGCCCTCGTGGGTGAACAGATGAAAAGTCACCCCGGCATCAGTGGACGGATGTTCGGCACCCTTGGTCGCAATGGCGTCAATGTACGCGCCATCGCGCAGGGATCCTCCGAACGGAATATTTCTGCCGTCATATCCACCGCCGATGTGCGAAAGGCCCTCAACATCCTGCACGAAGAATTCTTCGAAACGACATACAAGCAGGTCAATCTGTTCATCACCGGCACCGGAAATGTTGGCCGCCGACTCATCGACCAGCTGCGCAAACAACAGGCATACCTCGCCGAACAACTCCGGTTGCAGGTACGTGTCATGGGACTCTCGAACAGCCGCAGGATGCTGCTCTCAGAAGAAGGCATCGATCTCAACGGCTGGCAGGAACTGCTCGACGCAGGAGAACATGCAGACCTCGGAAAGTTCACCGATGTAATGATCGAGCGAAATCTTCGCAACACCGTTTTCGTGGACATCACCGCCAGCGCAGATGTTCCGCCGGTGTACGAAAAACTACTGCGCAGATCGATGTCCGTCGTTGCCTGCAATAAGATCGCCGCATCATCCGCCTATGCAAATTATCAGCGACTCAAGGAGCTTACCCGGGAATTCAATTGCCGCTTTCTGTTTGAAACCAACGTGGGCGCAGGCCTGCCGGTCATCGGCACGCTGAACGACCTCAGAGGGAGCGGAGACGTCATCCATCGCATCGAAGCCGTACTCAGCGGAACCCTCAACTTCGTATTCAACAACTACGACGGCAGCCGTCCCTTCTCCGAAGTAGTGCGGCAGGCACAGGCCGAAGGCTATACCGAACCGGATCCGCGACTCGACCTCAGTGGCACGGATGTCATGCGCAAGATCATGATCCTGGCCCGTGAAGCCGGAGAACGTATCGAGATGGATGATATCCGTTGCAATGCCTTCCTGCCCGAATCCTGCATGCAGGGATCCGTGGAGGATTTCTACGAGGAGATGTCGCGCCAGGAGGCACATTTCAAAGCCATATTTACAGAAGCCGCTGCCGCCGGATGTAAGTTAAAGTTCGTTGCCAGCCTCGATCATGGAAAAGCGGAAGTCGGATTGAAACACATCTCGCCTGAACACGATTTCTATCACCTCTATGGCAAGGACAACATCGTTCTCTTCCACACCCAACGATATCCCGATCAACCCCTTGTGGTAAAAGGAGCAGGTGCGGGTGCGGAAGTGACCGCCAGCGGAGTCTTCGCCGACATCATTCGGGCCACCCTCCGCTGAGATACTAACGTAGACGCCTAAACGAAAAAGATGCCCCGCAGAATAAAGATAGCGGCACCCGCCACCGTGGCCAACCTCGTATGTGGATTCGATATCCTGGGCCTCGCCCTGGAAGATCCCATTGACATCATGGAGCTGGAGATCAGCGGAGAACCCGGCCTGAGGATCCGCCATATCGACGGATATGATCTGCCTACAGAACCCGACCGCAACGTGGCCGGTGCTGCCCTGCTGGCGCTGATGGAAGAACTGCCGGAAATGCCGGGCTTCAACCTGACGGTGGACAAACGCATCAAACCCGGCAGCGGCCTTGGTTCCAGCGCTGCAAGCTCCGCAGGTGCCGTGGTCGCCGCCAATCTACTGCTCGGCAAACCCTTCTCGGACACAGACCTCGTGCGCTTTGCCATGAACGGGGAGAAAGTCGCCAGTGGTGTCAAACATGCAGATAAGATCACCCCCGGCATTTACGGTGGCGTCACCCTCATACGCGCCATCCATCCC
>VFQT010003418.1_pt1 | contig 14473 bp, 13 predicted proteins | sample 3512381 | NCBI WGS metagenome assembly VFQT01 (sample SAMN10412376, study PRJNA504923) | tailings metagenome | isolation source: Relicate 2 Philex TSF3 active mining site | place: Philippines: Tuba, Benguet | collected 2017-08-29 | reverse complement strand
ATCTTGAATGGATTAATTAAAAATCGATTTGTTTAAATGTTTAAATGCTTCCATTGCACCCATAAACTCGCATGTTCTTGCACCTGCTTTATTAGCGTTACTAATCATCTTCTTCCAATGCGTTAGATCAATTTGCTCCAACAAGTTTGGATTGCTTTCTATTAATTGAAACAATACAGCTCCAACAAATGCATCTCCTGCTCCAGTGGCATCCACAGGCTTAATAGCAATGCTTCCAATCATTTCTACATGGTTGCCCATAGAAAGTAAAGTGCCTTCCTTTCCCATAGTTATTGCAAAAACCGCTTTTGATTTCTTTCTTAAAGAGGCAGCAGCATCTTGTACTGATGTACAGCCAGTAATCAATATAGCTTCTTCATCACTTAGTTTAAAAAAGTGTGCTTGCTCAATAAATGGCCAGCATTGGTCTATAAAACTATTGGTGTTGTTAGGAAATAAAAGATGCCTATAATTTGGGTCGAAGCTAATAATCGCGCCAGCTGCTTTGGCTTTTTCTAATAAGTCAAGATAAGCAATTTGTAATGGCCCTGGTAAGAAACATGTCGCAGAACCAAAATGAACAATACTATACTCACTTAAATTCAGTCCACTTAAATCTTGACTACTTAATTGTCCATCCGCGCCTCTATTAAAATAAAAATCTCTCTCACCATCTTCCATGAGTGAAACAAATGCAAAAGTGGTAAAGTGATTGGGATCTTGTAAAACCCATTTTGTATCCACCCCCATTTCTTTCAATAATTCAATAATATGAACACCAAAAGGATCTTTTCCTACTTTAGCTGCCATGTCCACGCTGCCTCCTAAAGCAGCAATGGCTGCAGCTACATTGGCGGGCGCGCCACCGGCTTTCTTTAAAAAATTTTGGCCCTTGGATAAACTTGTTCCTCGATCTGTGCAAATCATATCAATTAAAGCCTCCCCAATACATAATACTTTCTTCATAATTGTTTTTTTATAACTTACGCCAGATATTTAAGTTGCTTCAAAGCGATTTGTTTACTAAATATAATCTATTTGTTATTTTGACTCATAAATTAATGCTGAGAAATTGCTTTTTTAAAATAATTGATAACCTAAACGGTTGCGCTACTTATCTTTGATACAAACTTTATAAATAGGTTCATGCCACATACCATCATTTTTCAAAAAACTGCAGTGTTGCAAGCTCTGAGATACCATTTTATCAAGCAGTCTGAAATCAAAACTTTATTGGTCTTTGTGAATGTATATGCCATTGTCACTGCCATATTATTGTATTACAAAAAGATTCGCCCAGAACTATTTTTATTGGGCTCAGTTTTATGGATCGTCTTAATGCTTTTATTCTGGTACATTTTACCATGGTGGTTTTTAAAAAAAACAGATTTATTTAAGTACCAATGGCAATTTAGTTTTAATCAACAAGGCGCCAATTTGGTTTGCCCACAAGGAGAAGCTGCTTGGAACTGGTTGGAGGTGAAGCATTATTTTGAAAGCCCGGCTTTTTTTCACTTTTATTTTGGACCTAAATCCTTTTTTATCATCCCAAAAGAGCCCTTTTCTTTTGAGGAACAACACGAAATCAGGGGTTTTTTGAAATAAAAATCGGTGCTTTTTTACGCTCAATTGTTAGTTTTAAAGCCTTATTTTGCCCTATTTCAAGGCAAAACTCCTAATGTGCACAATTGTGCAAACAAAAAAGCAAATAAAATATGTCTTTTTTAACAAAAAGTATATTTTTGCGCCGTAAACAAAAACTATTTACAATGTCAGACATCGCATCAAGAGTTAAAAAAATCATCGTTGACAAATTAGGCGTTGATGAAGCAGAAGTTACTAACGAAGCATCATTTACAAATGATTTGGGAGCAGATTCATTAGACACTGTTGAATTAATTATGGAGTTCGAAAAGGAATTCAACATTTCTATTCCAGACGAGCAAGCAGAAACTATTACAACCGTTGGTCAAGCTGTTGCTTACATCGAAGAGCACGCGAAATAATTTTATTTCAAGCTGAATCATCGGCATATTTTTCAATCCGCCTTTTTGAGCCTTTAGCTTTAAAGGCGGATTTTTAATTTTTTTAAATTTTTTTTACATGCAAACTAAGCGCATTGTAGTTACTGGCATTGGCACTTTAAATCCATTAGGAAACAATTTAGAAACCTATTGGGAGAACCTTATCAAAGGTGTTTCTGGTGCAGATATGATTACGCAGTTTGATGCTTCTAAGTTTAAAACAAGATTTGCATGTGAAATAAAGGGTTTTGATCCAACAGAATTCATGGATCGAAAAGAAGCAAGAAAGTTAGACCGTTTTGCTCAAATTGCTTTGGTGGCAAGTGATCAAGCGGTTATAGATGCAGGTATTACAAAAGACAATGTAGATCACGATAGAGTAGGAGTGATTTTTGCAAGTGGGATTGGTGGTTTGACCACATTTACAGAAGAGGTAACCAATTATGTGAATGGAGACGGTACCCCAAGATTCAATCCATTCTTCATTCCAAAGATGATATTGGATATTGCTGCAGGGCAGATTTCTATGAAGCATGGCTTTAGAGGACCTAACTACGCGGTGGTAAGTGCATGTGCAAGTAGTACCAATGCCATTGTTTCTGCCATGGATAATTTAAAATTAGGCAAGGCAGACATTATTATTACAGGTGGAGCAGAGGCGGTGATTGGTGCAGCAGGTATGGGTGGCTTTAATGCCATGAAAGCCATGAGTGAACGTAACGATGATCCAAAAACAGCTAGCCGTCCTTATGATAAAGACCGTGACGGATTTATTATGGGAGAAGCTGCCGGTGTTTTAGTATTAGAAGAATATGAGCACGCAAAAAGACGCGGTGCCAAAATATATTGTGAAGTAGTAGGTGGCGGTGCAACTGCAGATGCCTATCATTTGACTGCCCCACATCCTGATGGATTGGGCGCAAAAAATGTGATGATAGCTGCTTTAAGAGATGCTGAAATGCAAGCCAATGAAATTGATTATATCAATACACATGGAACTTCTACCCCATTAGGTGATATTGCAGAAGCAAAAGCGATTACTGAAGTATTTGGTGAACACGCTTACAACTTAAACATTAGCTCTACCAAATCTATGACTGGACATTGTTTGGGTGCTGCTGGTGTAATTGAAGCAATAGCTTGTATTCAATCTGTGATTCATGATATCGTTCCACCAACGATCAATCACTTTACAGACGATCCAGAATTAGACAACCGTTTAAATTTCACATTCAATACTGCTCAAAAAAGAGTGGTGAATGCCGCCCTAAGCAATACATTTGGATTTGGCGGTCATAACGCATGTGTGATTGTGAAAAAATTCAAGGACTAAGTCTCGTGAAAATTCTTAACGATCTATATTCGTTTTTCAATCAATCAGATTTTGAGAAAAATCTCTCCTTGCTTATTGGATACCGCACAAGAAATTTTGAATTGTTTAAAACAGCATTGAATCATCGATCTGTAAAAGATAATCCAACAGAAAATAACGAAAGATTAGAGTTTTTAGGTGATGCCATTATTGGTTCTGTGGTAGCTGAGTATTTATTTAAAAAATATCCCTACAAAGGCGAAGGTTTTTTGACGGAAATGAGAAGCAAGATGGTCAATAGACAGCAGCTAAACCATATTGCCATACAAATGGGTTTAAGAAAACTAACGCGTTTTAATAAAATGGATGGCGGTTTAAAAACTAGTCAAATTTTTGGAAATACTTTAGAGGCTTTGGTAGGTGCCATTTATTTAGATAAGCAATACAATTTTACCAAGCATTGGATTATTCAAAAAATGATTCAGCCCTATTTATTTATGGATGAATTAGAACAAATAGATATCAATATTAAAAATAAAATTATTGGCTGGGCATTAAAGCAGGGTAAGCAAATAGATTTTGTTTTGGCTGAAGAAGTACAAGAGGGCAGAAGAAAATTGTTTACCATCAACGTAGTAATTGATGGGGAAGTGATTGCAAGTCAAAAAGGGTTCACAAAAAAGGATGCTAGTCAGTTAGCAGCACAAAAAGCCATTGAAAATTTAGGTTTATAATTTCTTGATTGTATCCATTTTAAATAATTGACTGACAAAGCTCGATGAGTACACCATTGCAATCTTTTGGATGCACAAAACAAACTAATTTATTATCTGCGCCTTTTTTTGGATGTTCATTTAACAACGTAAATCCTTCCTTTTTCAAACGCTCCATTTCGGCAAGGATGTCTGGTACTTCAAAAGCAATATGATGCATTCCTTCCCCCTTTTTATCAATATACTTAGCAATAACCCCATCGGCTTGATTACTTTGAACCAGTTCAATTTTGCTACCATTCTGAAGAAAAAAGGCTGTTTCTACTTGTTCTGAAGCCACATTTTCTGTTTTATAGCAACTGGTCCCCAATAAACGCTCAAATAGGGGGATACTCACTGCTAGGTCTTTTACTGCGATTCCAATATGATCCACTTTGTAGTCCATGTCATTTTTGCTTTACGAATTGAGAAAAATTGGCCTTTTATCTTACACGAATTCAACAATATCAAGTGTTTAGAGCTATCTTTGCTCCCTAGAAAAAATTAAACTCGGATATGTTAAAATTACCAATTTATCTTGATCATAACGCAACTACGCCAATGGATCCAAGAGTATTAGAGGCGATGATCCCTTATTTTACCGAAAATTTCGGTAATGCGGCAAGTAGAAACCATTCTTTTGGATGGCATGCAGAGGAAGCAGTGGATTATGCACGTGAGCAAGTAGCTCAATTAATCAATGCAGATCCTAAAGAAGTGATCTTTACTTCTGGTGCAACAGAGGGAGACAATCTTGCTATCAAGGGTGTTTATGAAATGTACGCAAGTAAGGGTAATCATATTATCACTTGTACTACAGAGCATAAAGCCGTATTAGATACCTGTAAGCACTTAGAAAAATTAGGTGCAGAAGTAACTTATTTAGACGTACAACCAGATGGTCTAATTGACTTAAAACAATTAGAAGCAGCCATGAGACCTACCACTATTTTAGTAGCGATCATGTATGCTAATAACGAGATTGGAGTAATTCAACCTATCAAAGAAATCAGTGCTATTGCAAAAAAACATGGCGCATTGTTTTTTACAGATGCGGTGCAAGCAGTAGGTAAAATCCCTGTAGATGTTATTGCTGATGGTATTGATATCATGGCATTTACTGCACATAAAATGTATGGACCAAAAGGAGTGGGTGCATTGTATGTAAGAAGAAAAAATCCAAGAGTAAAAGTTACTGCACAAATGGATGGCGGTGGACATGAAAGAGGAATGAGAAGTGGTACATTGAATGTTCCAGGTATTGTGGGTTTTGGTAAAGCATGTGAAATTGCAAGAACAGATATGGCTGCAGATACAGAACGTATTGCTAAATTGAGAGATAAATTAGAGAACGCATTAAAACAAATTGATGAGTCATATGTGAATGGTAATCCAGCACATCGTTTACCTCATGTAAGTAATATCTCTTTCAAATATGTAGAGGGTGAAGGTTTGATGATGGGCTTTAACCAAAATATTGCCTTATCTTCAGGTTCAGCTTGTACATCTGCTTCTTTAGAACCAAGCTATGTATTAAAGGCATTAGGCTTAGGGGATGATTTAGCACATAGTTCATTGAGATTCGGTTTAGGACGTTATACAACAGAGGAGCAAATCGATTATACTATCAAGGCGGTTACAGATACTGTTTTGAAGTTAAGAGAAATGAGCCCTCTTTGGGAAATGTTTAAAGAAGGGGTGGACATTGATTCAATTCAATGGGCACATCATTAATATTACAAAATGCGAAGCGTTTTGAAATATTAATATGTAGGAGTTTGGAAGTTAATATTGCAAAATGTATAGCATTTTGAAATATTAATGTGAAGGTTTGGAAAACAGGCACATCATTAATATTTATTATAGTTTAAAAATAATTTTATGGCATATTCAGACAAAGTAATCGATCATTATTCTAATCCTAAGAATGTTGGTACATTAGACAAATCATCTAATTCGGTTGGAACAGGTTTAGTAGGTGCACCAGAATGTGGTGACGTAATGCGCTTACAAATTCAAGTAGATCAAGCAACAGGTGTAATCACCGATGCTAAGTTCAAAACATTTGGTTGCGGTTCTGCTATTGCAAGCTCATCTTTAGCTACAGAGTGGTTAAAGGGCAAGACAGTTGATGAAGCGGTGAAAATTGACAACATGGATTTAGTGGAAGAATTAAACTTACCTCCAGTAAAAATTCACTGCTCAGTATTAGCAGAAGATGCTATCAAGTCTGCCATCAATGACTACCGTAAGAAAAATGGTTTAGAAGAATTGGTATTTGAGGAGAGGATACATTAATAAATCGTATAGTATACGGTTTATTAAGTAGACGATGGAAGAAAGACAATTTATTTTTTTATGAGTGAAGTTGCAGAAAATACCATTTTAGTGAGCGAAAAAGCGAAAGCAAAAATTACCCAATTAATGCAGGACGCTGATATTGTGAACGACCCATCTTATTTTTTAAGAGTGGGTGTAGTGGGCGGTGGTTGCTCTGGGTTGAGTTACAAATTAGACTTTGACAACGAAATAAAGCCAATGGATCAAGTGTTTGAAGACAATGGTGTTAAAGTTGTTACTGACTTGAAGAGCTTTTTATATTTAGTCAATACAGAATTGGATTTTTCGGACGGGTTGAATGGGAAAGGATTTTATTTCAACAACCCTAATGCGAGCAGAAGTTGTGGTTGCGGAGAGAGTTTTTCTGTGTAGCTTTGAACTATGTGGGCAATCGCAAGAAAAGAATGGGCGCATTATTTTGGAAGCATTACAGGCTATTTTATCATTAGTTTTTATCTACTGGTAAATAGCCTTTTTTTATTTGTACTACCTAGGTTTAATATCTTGGATTTTGGATATGCTTCTTTACAAGTTTATTTTGATTTTGCCCCTTGGTTTTTATTATTATTGATTCCTGCCATTACCATGCGTTCTTTTGCAGATGAACAAGCTCATGGGACATCAGAAATTTTATATAGTCTTCCAATTAGTATTGTTCAAATTATTTTAGGAAAACTGTTCGGCGTTTTCTTGATCATCTTAATTGCCATTGCGCCCACATTGGTTTATGCTTTTGTATTAGATCAATTAAGTTCTACTGGTGGTTTAGATTGGGGTGCAACCATCGGGGCCTACATCGGCCTTTTACTTTTGGCTGGCACCTATACCATTATTGGATTATTTGCAAGTAGTAAAACTAAACAACCTGTTGTTGCATTTGTGTTTTCTATAGTAATGGCCGCACTTGTATACAAAGGTTTTGATTGGGCGAGTACCCTGTCTTTTGTGGATCCTTTATTTGGATATTATATTACGCAATTAGGAATGTCTACCCATTTTGAAAACATGAGTAGAGGTGTTATTTACGCAAAAGATATTGTTTACTTTATTTCAATAATGATATTATTCATTATTGGTTGTAAAGAGAATATTAGTCATCAAAAGCAGTCTTTCTTTTTATTTGGAGCTATAGTTTTATCCAATCTATTAACGGTAATTTATCCTTTTCAATTAGATCTTACCAAAGACAAGCGATATACATTAGGCGATACTAGTAAACAAATTGTACAGGGTGTTCAGAATCCTATTAAGATACATTTGTATTTAGGAGGTGATTTGCCTTTGGAGTATCAAAAACTATCCCTAGCAACCATAGAAGTACTTCGTAAAATTGTAGGAGAAAATAAAGAGAATATTACTTGGCAATTAGATCTACCTCATCAAGAATATAGTGATACAAGTTTGGTCAAAGTGTATGACAGCTTAAGTAGCCTGGGGCTTCCGATTGAAAGAGTTCAATCAGATGTATCCAAACTAGATCAAAGAATAGACCAATTAATTATACCTGGAATATTAATTGAAATGCCAGGCAAGACACCGATTGCCATAGATCTTAGAACTGGGAAAAAATATTATAAGCCCTATAATATTGTTAAAGATATTCCTGAAGAAGATAAGGACGCGTCTTTGAATGCAGCTAGCTCATTATTAGAATTTAAAATTGTACAAGGCATTTATTATTTAAATAGAACTACTGTTCCCACTATTGGGTACTTAATTGGTAATGGAGAGCCAGTTGATTTAACGGTAAATGATTTGGGACAATCCATAAGACATCAATATAATTTAGTGGTTTTTGATTTGAAAAAAGGCTTCCCTAATGCGCATTCTATTAAAACATTATTAATTGTCAAACCTACGCAGCCATTCACGGAAATGGATCAATTAAAAATGGATCAATATATCATGAATGGAGGTAATATTATATGGGCTATAGATCCATTGTATGCAGAATACGATAGTTTACAAAAAACAAGCGGATCTTATGTTGCGTATGACAGAAAACTGCAAATACAAAATATGCTTTTCAATTATGGAGCTAGAATAAATAACCATCTTTTACAAGATTTAAATTGCAGTAAACTTCCAGTAGTCACTGGAAAAGATGCCGCAGGTAATCCAGTGATCCAAAGAATACCATGGCCTTATTATCCTTTATTAAATACTAGTGCAACACATAAAATGGTTAAAAATATAGACAGGGTATTGTCACAATTCCCTGCAAGTATTGACACCATTTTAGTGCCAGGTATTCAAAAAACCATTTTATTAAGTTCAGATACCAATAGTAGAATTGTTTCAACGCCCGCAATGGTATCTCTAAGTTCTGTTGCAGGAGAGGAGGATTTAATCTCTTTTAATAAAAGTCATATTCCTGTAGCGGTTTTATTAGAAGGGAAATTTAAATCTCCTTTTGCGAATAAAATAAATGCATCTTGGAAAGATACTGTTTTACAAAATACAGGAGAACCCTTTGTCTCAAAAGCCAATAAATCATCTAAGCAAATAATTATAGCAGATGCCAATATTTTAACGAATAGTGTTCAGGCTTCTTCGGGACCTTTACCTATGGGAATGATTCCCATGGAAGCCTATCAATTTGGCAATAGAGATTTCTTTACCAACGCCATCATGTATTTGAATGAAGACGAAGATCTATTAGCAGCAAGAGAAAAAGAGTGGATTGTTAGAACCTTAAATAAAGAGAAAGTTGCTGCACAGAGATTCTATTGGCAATTCTTACTAACCATCCTGCCTTTAAGTTTGATTTGGGCGACTTATTTTTTTAGTTTGAGTTGGAGGAAACGACAATTTGCCGCATAGCCATTCTTGACTTATCTTTATGATATGACAACAGATCAAATAGTATATAGTGTTTTCGGTGTTGTAATTCTTACCGCACTGGTTTTAGACCTAGGCTTTCTAAGTAAAAAAAATGCCACCATTTCTATTAAACAAGCTTTAAGACAAACCTTTTTATGGGTTTTATTGGCTTTGGGATTTTTTATTTTTATGTGGATTGAAGAAGGTCAAAAATTGGGTTTAGAATTCTTGAGCGGTTATTTAATGGAGTGGAGTTTAAGTATTGATAATATTTTTGTCTTTATTTTAATTTTTGATGCCTTCAATGTAAAAGAACAACATACTTCCAGAGTTTTACTTATTGGAATTATTATAGCTATTTTATTAAGGGTGATTTTTATAACAGTGGGCGTTGCATTGGTAGCAAAATTCTCTTGGATATTGTATATTTTTGGAGTTTTCTTAGTGTATACAGGTGTAAAAATGTATACCTCCAATAGTGATGATCATTTTGATCCACATGACACCATCATTTATAGAAATTTAAAGAAATTCTTACCCTTGTCTAGTTCTGACGGAGATGGAAAATTTGTCATCAGACAAAATGGGAAACCTTTATATACCAGTTTATTTGTAGTAGTAGTATTGTTGGCTGCGATTGATTTAGTTTTTGCATTAGATTCTATCCCTGCTGTTATGGGCATTTCTAATAGTAGCTTGGTGATATACACTTCTAATATTTTTGCCATATTAGGCCTTAGGTCTTTATTCTTTTTATTGAGAGGTGCAGTCAATGAATTTGAACATTTGCAACAAGGTATTGCGATAGTTTTAGTATTTATTGGAATTAAAATGTTAGGCGAACATTATATTAGTATGATCATGGATAAAAATACGCAGGTTATTTTATCCTTATTGGTGATTGTATTTTGTATCACGGGATCTATTCTTTATTCAATCTTCACCAATAAACAAAAACAAGAAGCTGCAAAAAAATCATCATGAACGGCAAGAAAGTAACTTTATTTATATTTTTTATTATTTTGATTGATCAAGCAATCAAATTTTATATCAAACTCAATTTTTTTCTAGGAGAAGAACATGCTATTATTGGCTCATGGGCTAGATTGCATTTTGTCGAAAATGAAGGAATGGCTTGGGGTTTGAAATTGGGAGGTGATTGGGGTAAGGTAGCCTTAACCTTATTTAGGTTGGTAGCTGTGATTTGGGGTACCTTTTTGATAAGAGGGTTTATTCAAAAAAAATACCACAATGGATTTATTATTTGCGTTTCATTAATATATGCAGGTGCTGTTGGAAATTTAATAGATAGTATGTTTTATGGAATGATCTTTGAAGCAAGTTTGCCTTATACTTCTATGGTTGCCCATATATTCCCAGAGGGAGGAGGGTATGCCTCTTTTTTACATGGTAGAGTAGTGGACATGTTTTATTTCCCCATTATCAGAGACGTTCATTTTCCTTATTGGTTCCCTATTTGGGCAGGAGAGGATTTTGAGTTTTTTAGACCTGTATTTAATTTTGCAGATATGGCCATTAGTTCAGGGGTCATCTCCCTATTTGTCTTCCAAAATCGCTTTTTCAAGGAGAAAATAACTGGAAATACCACTTCCGAACCTCATACTTAGGCTATTTTTTCCAGGCTTATTTCGTACCTTCGTGGCCTAAAAACCAGCTAGGACGGCCTTTTATGAGCAATCAATACCCAGAATTTAGTGGACTTCATCTGCCTACCATTGAGGCAGAAATTTTAGCTGCTTGGAAAAAAGAGCAGGCTTTTGAACAATCCGTTCAATTACGTGAAGGAAAGAAACCTTTTGTTTTCTACGAAGGTCCTCCCAGCGCTAATGGAATGCCAGGGATTCACCATGTCATTTCTAGAACTTTGAAAGACATGACCTGCAGGTACAAAACTATGCAGGGTTTTCAAGTAAAAAGAAAAGGTGGATGGGATACCCATGGCTTGCCAGTGGAATTAGGGGTAGAAAAAGAATTGGGTATTACCAAAGAAGATATTGGTAAGAAAATTACCATTGAGGAGTATAACCAAAAATGTAGAGAAGCGGTTTTAAGATACAAGAAAGAGTGGGATGATATCACGAATAAAATGGGGTATTGGGTTGATTTAAACAATCCATATATCACCTTTGAGAATAATTACATTGAAACATTGTGGTGGATATTAAGTACACTTTATAAAAAAGGGTATTTATATCAAAGCGTAAGTATTCAACCATACTCACCAGCTGCAGGTACTGGTTTAAGTTCACATGAATTAAATCAACCTGGAACGTATAAAGATGTTAAAGATACTTCAGCAGTTGTCATGTTTAAAGCGATTGCATCTGCAGAAAGTAAATTTTTATTTGACGCTGCAGGTACCAACAAAAACAATCAGGATGTTTATTACATGGCTTGGACGACTACGCCATGGACATTGCCTTCTAACTTAGGATTAACAGTTGGTCCTTCTATTGATTATGTATTAGTAGCAACGTATAATCCATATACAGCTATGCCTGTGAATGTAGTGCTTGCAAAAGCATTGCTAACCAAGTACTTTAAGGAAGAAGGTTTAGTTTTAGATAGTTTTGCAGAGGGAGATAAAATATTGCCTTGGAAAATTTTAGCAGAATTCAAGGGTTCACAATTAAATAATTTACGATACGAGCAACTAATGCCATTTGAAGCCAACGATCCTGAAAATTTTGAAGGAGATGCTTTTAAAATAATGGTAGGTGATTTTGTTACTACTGAAGATGGTACTGGTATTGTACATACAGCTCCTGCATTTGGTGCAGATGACTATAAGGTAGGACAAAAAAATAATTTAGGTATTATCACATTAGTGGATCGTGAAGGAAAATTTGTAGATGGTCTTGGTGAGTTTAGTGGTAGATATGTAAAGAACTATAAAGATGAAAAAGATTTTCAAGATGTGAACGTAGATATTTGCGTGAAATTGAAAAAAGAAAATCGTGCATTCAAAGTAGAAAAATACGAACATAATTATCCTCATTGTTGGAGAACAGATAAACCCATTTTATATTATCCATTAGATGCTTGGTTTATCAAAACCACTGCAGTGAAAGAAAGAATGGTGGAATTAAATAAAACCATTAACTGGAAACCAAAGAGTACAGGTGAAGGTCGTTTTGGAAATTGGTTAGAGAATATGGTGGATTGGAACTTGTCTAGAAGTAGATATTGGGGAACTCCACTACCTATTTGGAGAACAGAAGATGGTGCTGAGGAGATTTGTATTGGATCAATAGACGAATTAACAGCAGCATTTGTTGCGGCAAAAGAAAAGGGCTTTAATAAAGATGTGAATTTGCAAATAGTGGACGGCAAACTGGATGTGGATTTGCATAAACCATTTGTGGATCAAATTGAATTACTAAGTGCTTCTGGCAAACCAATGAAGCGTGTCCCAGATTTAGTGGATGTATGGTTTGATTCAGGCGCAATGCCATATGCGCAATGGCATTATCCATTTGAGCATAAAGATTTAGTAGATAAGGGACAGGCTTTCCCAGCAGATTTTATTTGTGAAGGAGTGGATCAAACCAGAGGATGGTTCTATACTTTACATACTTTGGCTGTGATGTTATTTGATAGTGTGGCGTACAAAGCAGTCATGAGCAATGGTTTGGTGTTGGATAAGAATGGAAATAAGATGAGTAAGCGTTTGGGTAATGTAGTCAATCCATTCGAGACCATAGAGCAATATGGAGCAGATGCAACCAGATGGTATTTAGTAACCAATGCATCTCCATGGGATAATTTAAAATTTGATTTATCTGGGATTCAAGAAGTGCAAAGAAAATTCTTTGGCACCTTATACAATACGTATCAGTTTTTTGTGTTGTATGCTAATGTGGATGGATTCAAATTTGAGCAAGATTATATCCCAGTAAAAGACAGACCAGAGATTGATCGTTGGATTATTTCTTCTTTAAATACCTTGACACAAACAGTAACACAAGCAATGGATGACTTCGAGCCAACTATTGCTGGTCGTGCCATAGAAAGCTTTGTGGATGAGCATTTGAGCAACTGGTATGTGCGTTTGTGTAGAAGAAGATTCTGGAAAGGAACTTATACCGAAGATAAAATTGCTGCATATCAAACCTTATATGAATGTTTAGAAACTATCACTAGATTGATGGCGCCAATTGCACCATTCTTCTGTGACCAGGTTTTTAGAAATTTAAATGGTATCACTAAAAGACATTCAGTCAATTCTATTCATCATGCAGATTTTCCTAAAGCAGATCTAAGTAAAATTGACTTGGCTTTAGAACAAAGAATGCAAATGGCACAAGATATTTGTTCTTTGGTTTTATCTATCAGAAAGAAAGTAAATATCAAAGTGCGTCAGCCACTTCAAAAAATATTGATTCCTGTTTTAGATCCATCCATGAAATCTTCTATTGAATTAATGGAGGAACTTATCCTGGCAGAGGTGAATGTTAAAGAAATCAATTACATCACAGAAACCGAAGGGGTCATCAGTAAAAAGCTAAAGCCAAATTTCAAATTACTGGGGGCTAAATTAGGTACCAAGATGAAGCAAGCGTCTCAGGCCATTGCATCAATGAATCAGGCTCAAATAAGTCAATTAGAGAAAGAGGGTCATTTTGAACTGACTGTAGAAGGAGAGACCATTGATTTATTGCTTGTTGAGGTAGAGATTATCGCGGAAGATATTCCGGGATGGAGTGTTGCGGTTAAAAACGCCCTAACTGTTGCTTTAGACATTACCTTGACAGCCTCCCTGACGAAGGAAGGAAATGCCAGAGAATTGGTAAATAGGGTCCAAAATATCCGAAAAGAGGCCAATTTTGAGCTTACAGACAAGATTTTACTCCGAATTGTGGATAACACCGACTTGAAGGACTCCATTAATGAATTTTCCGATTATATTTGCCGCGAAATACTGGCATTGGAAATTGACTGGGTTCCGGCTCTTGAAGACGGGGTAGACGTCGAAATAGATGACCAAAAATTAAGGATTTCAGTTTTACAAAAAGGATAAATATGGCTACAAAAAAACCAGCTCCTAAAAAAGCGATACCAGCAAAGAAAGCGATACCAGCAAAGAAAGCGGCACCTGCTAAAAAAGCAGCACCTGCAAAGAAAGCTGCGCCAGCTAAAAAGGCAGCACCTGCTAAGAAAGCAGCGCCTGTAAAAAAGGCGGCTCCTGCAAAGAAGGCAGC
>VFQT010003417.1_pt1 | contig 14481 bp, 9 predicted proteins | sample 3512381 | NCBI WGS metagenome assembly VFQT01 (sample SAMN10412376, study PRJNA504923) | tailings metagenome | isolation source: Relicate 2 Philex TSF3 active mining site | place: Philippines: Tuba, Benguet | collected 2017-08-29 | reverse complement strand
GCGGCGACGATCCACTCGGGGAAGTACTCCTGAGCCGTCGCCTCGCGCGTGAAGTCTCGTGGTGCGACCGGGTCGGTGGAAAGGATCACCGAGGTGACGCCACTCGCCTTCAGTTTGGCGATCAACTGCGACGCCGTCTGCTGGATCGAACCCGGATCGAGCACGTACGGGATGACCTCGGCCGGGGCCGCACCAACTTCGGCGAGTCGACTCACCATGAGGTCGGCCAACACCTTCGATTCGGCGCTGCTCTCGACGTAGACGAGCCCGAACTTGCGCTCGGTCGTCTGGAACTCCTCGCCGGCGTGGATCGCCGGCTTGCCGGCCAGCTGCTTGCCGATGAACTCGACGACGTGCACCTGCTTCTGCTCGGCGCTGCCGTCGATTCCCCAGACGTACGGATCGCGCTCGGCGTACCACTCGGGAGAACCGCCACCACACGAGATGCAGAGAATCTCGCGCGCGGCGAGTTCGTCGCCGAAAGCGTTGGTCAACGCGGGTCCACCGATCACAGCGAACGGTTGATACTCCTCAGCGATGCGCTGCGCGTCGGCGCGAGCCGTCACCACGTCGTTGGCCAGACCGGTGCTCTCGTAGGTGATCAGATTGACCTTGCGGCCGTAGAACTCGTAATAGGTCTCGAAGTAGCGGAGGAAATCGGCGACGACCTCTTTCTCCTGAGCATTGGTGTCGTCGACGGCGATGGCGTCGGTGATGTAGTTGATGATCGGGTCACCATCGGGTCCCATGTAGTGGACGATGGTGATCTCCTCGGCCGTGACGCCTTGGAAGGTCGCTCCTCCGTTGTCGCCCGTGAACGGGGCCATGCAGAACGGCGCGAAATAGTCGATGACGGCGATACGACCGACCGACGTGTCGCAACGCTCTCCCCAGTCGATGTCGGCGGCCACACCGAGTTCTTCGGCCTGCGGATACGACAGCGGATACGTCCACGTCGCGCCGCCGTCGGTGGAGTCGGGCGCCTCGGTCGCGTCGGTCGGTGCACTGGTGGTCACCGGTGCGGTGGTGTCGGACGATTCGTCGTCACCGCCGCCTCCACCCGAAGCGATCACTCCGATCACCACGGCGACGACCACGATGATCGCCGCCAGCGGACCCCATTTCTTCAGGGCACTGGATCCTCCGCCGCCCCCACCACTACTGCTCGCTGGTTGCATGTTCTATCCCCCCTGCCCGGATCGGGCGATTGCGGCACTCGACGTGCCGAGATACGACTCGACGACCTGCGGATGCACGAGGACCTCCCCCGGTGGCCCACTCGTGACCACTCTTCCTTGGTCCATCGCCACCAGCCGATCGGCGACCGATGAGATGAATGGTATGTCGTGTTCGACGATGAGAAGTGCGGCTCCCATCTCGTCGCGCAGACGCCGCACCACCGGAGCCAGAGCCTCGACTTCGCGCTGCGCGAGACCCGATGTGGGCTCGTCGAGAAGGATCACGGTCGGGCGGTGAGCCACCAGGCAGGCGATGTCGACGATACGCCGCGTTCCGGTCGAGAGTTCGCGTACGAACTTGCGCTCGTAGTCGCCGAGGCCGAGCAGTTCGATCAGTTCGTCGACGCGTTGGCGAACGGCTTGCTCCGAGTCGAACACCGGAGGCAGGTACAACGATGCGGCGAGAGCGCTGCGATTACCGACCCAGCGTTCGAGCGACACCGCAAGGGTTTCGCGCACGGACAGTTCGGGAAACAAGCGGGCGTCCTGGAACGAACGACCGAGGCCGGCTCGGGCCCGACCGTTCGGACTCGCATCGCTGACGTCGACACCGCCCACCTCGATGGATCCGGCGAGTCGGGGGGCGAATCCGGAAATCAGATCGAACAGGGTGGTCTTACCCGCGCCATTCGGACCGATCACTCCGACGATCTCGCGCTCACGCACCTCGATCGACACCCCGTCGACCGCGCGAATCCCGCCGAAACTCGTGACGACTTCGCGGGTGGCGAGGACCACCGCATCACCGACGACCGATGTCGTCTCGCTCGATCGTTCGCCCACTGACGCACCCGACAAAAACACCGATCGGAGGATGTCGGGGCGTTCGAGAAGCTCGGCCGTCGGTCCGCTGAATCGCACCTCACCGCGTTCGAGGAAGTAGGCGCGTTCGGCAACTGTGAGTGCGACGTTCACACTCTGTTCGACGAGGACCACGGTCACGCCGTCGTCGGACATGCGCTTGACGATCGGAAGCATCTGGCCCACGACGACCGGTGCCAGTCCGAGTGACAACTCGTCGATCAACAGGATCCGGGGTCGCATCACGAAGCTCATGCCGAGGGCGAGCATCTGCTGCTGCCCTCCCGAAAGGTTGGCGGCTGGTTGATCGAGTCGTTCGGCCAACATCGGGAAGATCTCGAGAACTTCCGCGCGGGCCGATCGCACCGATTCGACGTCGCGTCGCTGGGTCCAGCCGGCGAGGTCGAGGTTCTCCGACACCGTGAGAGATCCGAACACTCCGGCACCACCGGGCATCTGCACGATGCCGAGCGCGGCGATTTCGTGTGGTGGTGCGTGGGTGACGTCGCGGCCGTCGAAGATCACCGCGCCGCGATCGGCTTCCACCACACCACTGATCGTCTTCAGCAGAGTGCTCTTGCCGGCTCCGTTGGTCCCGAGCAGGGCGACGATCTCCCCCTCTTCCAGATCGAGATCGATGCCGTGCAAGATCTCGACACCTCCGTATCCGGAGCGGACTCCACGTAAGACGAGCAACTTCGACCGACCCTGGCGTCGTTCGTACAACGCTTCGGATCGCGCGGCCGCCGACTGCCACACCTGCGCGATGTCGTCGACGATCACGTTGCCGATCGTCCGTTGCACGAGTCCGCCGATGAGGAACAACGGGATCATGACGAGCATGCCCACGCGAATCGAGATCTCGTCGGCGATCCATCCGATGAGTGGCAACACCCCGAGACCCGGGATGATCCAGAGCGAGGCCACCGAGAACCCGGTGGCGCGGGCCCGCGGCGGAATGGCGAGCGAGAGCGCCGAGAAGATCGCCGGAGCGAGGATCGCAAGAGCGGCCGAGATCACGCAGTTGACGGCGACCGCGACCACGATGTTGGGTGCTAAGGCGAAGGCACCGGCGAGCACGGCTGCAGCGATCGAGATGTTGGCGCCCACGCGGGCGAGGCCGGCGACGTTGCCCGCGTAACGCTTGGCGATGAATCGCGTACCGACCACGAGGCCCACCAATTGGAACGGTTCGGCGATGGCGGCCGCGACTCCTCGGGCTCGCTCGTCGAGTCCGAACTCTTGGTCGTACAACAATGACGCGAGAGTGACGAATCCGATGAGACCCGTGGCCAGGAACGGCAGGCTGTACCAGATGCGTCGCAGCGACTGAACTTTGTGGACGGTTCGCCAACTCTCGGAGAACGACGGTGCCGTCTCCTCCGTCATGGCGATCTCGTCGGAGACTCCGGTGGCCTGGCGTTCCCACCGACCGCGCACCGGCTCGTGCAGACGCATGGCGAGCACCGCGAAGATCACCGTCGGGATCACGAACACGATGAAAGGTGTGCGCCAACCGAAGTAGTACGCGAGGAGTCCGGCGGTGAGCGGCCCGAGGAAGGCTCCGACGGCATTGGCCGCGCGGTGCACCGAGAACACTCGAGTGCGGGCTTCGATCGGGTAGTAGTCGGAGATCAACGAGTTGTGCGTGGGATCGATCACGGCCTTGCCGAGGGCCGATCCGCTTCGTGCGACCGTGAGCACGATGAGTCCGGTGGCGAATCCCGTCAGCCCCGAGAAGAGCGCCCACACCAAGGCTCCCGCCACAGCGAGGCGCGTGCGCTTCGATCGATCGGCGATCTGAGCGATCGGTACCTGCAGAGCGAGGGCGGCCACACTCGCCAGTCCGACCAGAGCGAGCATGGTGCTGAAATCGAGATCGAAGTGCTCGCGGATCTCGGGAAGCAGGATCCCGAAGGCAGCTCGATCGAATTCGTCGACCGCATTGAGTCCGAAGAGGATGACGATCGGATACACCGCTTCGCCACCGCAGACATCGCGCAACCAGCGACCCGGATGACGAAGGCCGGCCCAGAATCTGGCTACGAGGCTCGGAGTCGTACTCATTCGGTCTCTCCTCGTTCGGTGGTGCCCGCCCGTCGTCGGGCCCGCCGGTCGATCAGGAATGCCAACTGATCGCGCACCCTGATCACGAGGGCGCCGAGTCCACCCGGAACGATGAGGAGGACGAGCAGCACTCCTGCTGCCGACGACACGAAGCGCCACTCCTCGGCTGTCACGAACCACTCGGTGCCGCGCAGGTAGATCGCACCGAGAACGGCGCCGAACATCGAGCCGAGACCGCCGACCACCGAGGCCGTGAACACCTCGAGACTGCGATTCACGCCGTAACTCGACAGATCGAAGCTGTAATTCAGGTGCGCGAAGAGTCCGCCGGCCACCCCGGCAACCGCACCGGAGATGGTGAACGCGGTGAGCTTCAACCACGTGGCCGACAGCGCGTAGCTCTGGGCCGCTCGCTCGTTGTCGCGCAGGGCGAGAATCGCACGTCCGGTACGACTCCGACGGATACCGCGCACCGCAACCATCGTGATCGCCAACACGACGAGGGTGTACACGTAGAAACGGGTCGGCGTGTCGATACTCAGTCGACCGAAGAGGTCGGGACGCCCGAATCGTCGGCTTCCCGGCACCCACGAGAAGAAGCGGTCGTTCAGCAACCACGACGTGACCGACAAGGCGAACACCAACGTCGTGACGGCGAGATAGAGGCCGCGTAGGCGCAACGCCGGGAGACCGACGACGAACGCCGCCACCGCGCCAGCCGCGGCCCCGATCAACAACGCGAGCGACAGATCGACGTTCCATTCGGAGGTGAACTTCGCGCTCACGGCGGCACCGATGGCCACGAAACCGAATTGACCGAGCGAGATCTGGCCCGCCCAGCCGGTGAGAACCACGAGCGACAGTCCGATGATTCCGTAGATCGCGATCGCCGTGATCTTGATGACCTGATCGGAGCGCAGGACGAGCGGGACGAGGACGAGGCCGGCCGCAATCAGCACGTACGTCGTCGACCGCATCAGGAACACGAGGTCGTGTCGCTTCAGATGTGGTTCGAGTTCGCGCACTTCGTCAGCCAGTCGCCACGACGCGGTGGTGTCCTGGTCGAGCCGTGAACTGCTCCGTCGTTGCATGAGCAAGGCAGCCATCACCGCGACTCCGATGAAAGGAGCCACGAGCAACGGGCTTTCGGCGTTCCACGAGACGCCGTATTCGAGAACACCGAGGGCGACCGCCGCCACCGTGATGGTGATCAGATTGCGCAATCGTCCGATCACGAGCGCGGCGAGGGCTTGCACGAGAGTGCCGATGGCAAGAGCCGATCCGAGGGGAATGCCGAGGATTCCGGCACGCAGGAACAGAGCGAGGAACGAGAGAGCGGCGGCGATCATCCACACGATCGTCGACAAACCGCCGACGGGAATTCCGAGGAGAGATGCTCGCTCGCTGCGTTCGGCAGCCGCGCGCACCGCCGTCCCCACACGAGTGCGGGTGAGAAACAGCCCGACCGCGAGCATGGCCAGCGGGGCGACGATCACCGCGACGAGGTCGTTGGCGTTCAGGATGAATGCATCGATCGTGAGTTTCCAGTCGAGCGGTGCCGGGATGCGCTGCGAGGCCGCGTTCTGATCCCAGAGGCGCGGGAGGCGGATGGCGAAGACGGCGAGCAACTGCGTGATGCCGATGGTCGCGACCGTCAACACGAGTCGCGGTGACTGCGCGAAGCGACGCACGATGGCCAACTCGACGATCGCCCCGAGTGCGACCGACGCGACGAGTCCGACTCCGAGCCCGAAGAGGTACGGCAGACCCGAGAAGACGATGAGGCCCACCGACAGTGCAGCGGGCACGAAGCCGAGGTCGGCTTGCGCGAAGTTGAGGACGCGATTGGCGCGATACACGAGCGCCATGCCCATGGCGAGCAATGCAGTGAGGAGTCCGATCACGACCCCACGGATCCAGGCGCCGAGGGGCACGCCGAAGAAGACGAGTTGCACCACGACGAGGGCGAGGGCCGGGGTGAGTGGAGCGAGAGCGCGACGAAGAGCGGTGAGTCGGGACGATGCTCCCGCCATGACCCCCTCCTTGGCCGTTCCCCCGCACGTGTTTAGCACACCTGACCAGGGCTTCCAGTAAGGTCGATCCGTGGCCACCGTTCGTCGACACGCCTTCATCGCGCGCTCGGCCGACGATGTCTGGACCCTGGTCGGTGATCCCGCTCGGCTCCACGAATGGTTCCCCACTACGGCGACCGAGGTGGAGGGTGCGAAGCGTTGGGTGTCGCTCGCCAGCGGCCTGCGATTCGAGGAGGAGATCGTCACCCTCGACCAGGATCTGCGACGGTTCCAATACCGGATCGTGAACAACCCGATCGTGCAGTCGCACCTCGGGACAGTCGACGTGATCGCCGACGGACCGGACCGTTGCGTCGTGATCTACTCCACCGACGCCGATCCCGACGTGATGGCCCTCATGATCGCCGGCGCGGCCGGTGACGGACTCGAACGACTCAGGAACATGATGGAGCGACACTGATGGGCCGCAAGATCCTCTTCGTCACGACCGACCAACAGCGTTACGACGCGCTCGGCTGCAACGGCGGAACGGTGGCGCGCACTCCTGTGCTCGATTCGCTCGCTCGCGACGGCGTGAACTTCCGCCGGTCGCATCCGCAGAGCGTGGTGTGCATGCCGTCGCGGTCGACCATGATCACTGGCCAGCACGTGGCCACGCACGGTGTGTGGATGAACGGTGTGCCGCTCCCCGACTCGGCCCCGTCGATCGCCTCCACTCTGCACGACGCCGGCTACAAGACCGCTCTCATCGGCAAGGCGCACTTCGAGCCGTTCCTCGATCCGTTCCTGCGCTTCACCGAGAACCAGTTGGCCAATTCAGGTGACTTCTCCAAGATGGTCGACGGACACCTGCATCGTGGTTTCGACCACATGGAGTCGGCCTCGCACGGCGGCATGGGTCAGTTCCACTACGCCCGCTGGCTGATGCAGAACCATCCCGAAGCGGTGGGCATGTACTACCGCGTGCTCGACATGCGACTGCAGGTGAACGCCGCCGGTGGTGGCGACACGGGCGGGCCGCAGGTGCACGACAACGCCATCCCTCGCGAGTGGTATCACACCGAGTGGGTGGCCGAACGCACGATGGCGTGGCTCGATTCGTTGCCGTCCGACGCCGATTGGTTCTGTTGGATGAGTTTCCCCGATCCGCACCATCCGTGGGATCCGCCGGCGAGTGAGAAGCATCGCGTGAATTGGCGCGATCTCGATCTGCCCGAGGGGTATCCGGCCGATCGTGCGCAGCGCGAGGCGATCCTCGACGGCAAACCGCGTCACTGGCGCATGTGGTACGACGGCCAGTTTTTCTCGAATTACGAGGCACCCGACAGTTGGGTGCCCAACACGCTCACTGACGATCAGGTGCGCGAGATCAACGCACTCACGCACATCGAGAACGAGTTGATCGACGAAGCAATCGGCCGCGTGCTCGCGCACATCGACGCCAAGGGCTGGGGGGCCGACACCGATGTGGTGTTCACCACCGACCATGGCGAGTTGCAAGGCGACTTCGGTCTGATGTTCAAGGGTCCGTATCACACCGATTCGTTGATGCGTCTGCCGCTCGTGTGGCGTCCGGCCCCGTCGGCTGGTGTCGCGCCGGCGGAAGTGACGGCGCCGGTGGGTTTGGTGTCGTTGGCAGCCACCTTCGCCCACATCGCCGGATTGCCCCGACCGGCGTACACCGAAGCCGAACGTCTCCCAGTATCCGATGTCGAGGCGTCGTCACTCGGCCACGAGCGCGTGCTCACCGAATGGGACTCGGTGTTGTTCGGCAAGATCGTGCGCCTGCGGAGCATTCATCGTGATGGTTGGACGGCGACGGCGTGTCTGCCCGGCACGGTGCACGACGGGTCCGAGGGCGAGTTGTACGACACGGCATCGGATCCTCTGCAGCAGGTGAACCTGTGGAGCGATCCGCAGCACCGCGCGCTGCGTGACGATCTGCTCGCCGACATGTGGGACCACCTCCCGGCGACGAGCGATCCGTCGGTCTCGGCCCCCACTCGCCGCCCCTGCGACGCCCCTGTGTGATGTTTTGGTGAGGATTCTTGACCGCATAGGTGAAGATCCCGCACCAGAAATCAGCTGGTGCTGAGAACTCCGGCGAGTCGAGCGGCGAATTCTTCGGTGTGTGCACCCAACTTCGCGCGGTGCAATGCCATGCCGCCGATCACATCGGCACCGAGCCCGGCCACCGCCGACTCCATCGCACCGAGCGTCTTGCCCGGATTGAGTGCATAGGTACAGAACGTCACTGCCTTCTTGCCACGCAAAGCCGGCAAGGCGCGAATCGCACCGATGTTCCACGGCGCCTGACCGATGATGAACGCTCCGTGCACCCAGGTTCCGATCATCACGAGATCGGCATCCTGGATCGACGCATGATCAGGAGTGCGCATCGGCGACAGTCCGGTGATCGACCAACCCTCCTGCTGAAGGTTGCTCGCGACCATCTCGGCGGCGCGCCAGGTGTTGCCAGTGAGGCTTTCGATGAGGAGTGCGGCTTTCACGACCGTCATTCTGCTCGCCCGTCACTCACAGGCCAAGGATCTGGTGCGGGATCTTCACCTATGCGGTCAAGAATCCTCACCAAAACACCAGTTGGTCACAGTTTTTTGAGGGGGGCCCAGGCGAGGAGGAGGTGTTTGGTGCCCTTGGCCGAGAAATTGATCACCGCTTCGGTCTTGTCGCCCGAGCCCGAGATGTCGATGATGATTCCTTCGCCGAAGGAGCCGTGTTCCACGCGGTCACCCACACGCAACCCAAGAGTGTGACTGTTGCTCGGCTCGGCCGGTCGACCCGCCGCCATGGCCTGTTCGACGATTCGTTCGCGCTTCTCTCGTGCCGCGGCCCGATCGTCGTCGTCGATGTCGAACGACGATACCGAACGGCGAGGACTCGACGACCAGTCGTCGCGGGTCGACGTGCGGCGGCTGGCCACGTTTCCTTCGTGCTCGACGAGTTCTTCGGGGATCTCGTCGAGGAATCGCGACGGTGGGTTGTACTGCGTCGTGCCGAACTGCTGACGCGACCACGCATGACACAAGAACAACTTCTCCTGCGCACGGGTGATCCCGACGTAGGCGAGTCGCCGCTCCTCTTCGAGTTCGTCCGGGTCGGTCAGCGCGCGGATGTGCGGGAACAGCCCCTCTTCGACGCCGACGATGAAGACCACGGGAAACTCGAGACCCTTGGCCGCGTGCATCGTCATGAGCACGACTCGGTCGTCGTCGGAGAGGTCGTCGGTGTCGGCCACCAGTGACACCTGCTCCAGGAACTCGTCGATCACAGCGAACTCACGCGCCGAACCCACCAACTCGGCGAGGTTCTCGACCCGACCGTCGGCTTCGATCGAATGCTCTTCTTCGAGTTCGCGCAGGTATCCCGACCGGTCGAGAATCGCTTGCAACACCTCGCCGGGCCCGTCACCCAGCCGACCGGTGAATTCGTCGAGGACGGCCAGGAACGAGTCGATTCCCTTGCGCGCCGCTCCGGTCACACCGGCCTCGGCCGAATGGCGGAGCGCGTCGACGAAACTCATCGAATTGTCACGAGCGAACACGTCGATTCGAGCCAGGCTCGTGTCGCCGATGCCGCGTTTGGGCACGTTGATCACTCGCTTGACGCTCACTTCATCGAGTGGGTTGACGACCGCACGTAGATAGGCGACCGCGTCCTTCACTTCGCGACGGTCGTAGAAACGCGTGCCCCCGACCACCTTGTACGGGACCGAGAAGCGCATGAGGGCTTCTTCCACCGATCGGCTCTGCGGGTTGGTGCGGTAGAAGACCGCCATCGATCCCCACCGGCTCCCGTTGCGCTGCAATCGTTCGAGCGACCGAGCCACGAAGTTGGCCTCGTCGGTTTCGTCGTCGGCATGGAAGCGCACGATCTTGTCGCCGGCACCGGTCTCGGTCCAGAGTTCTTTGGGTCGACGCCCGAGATTCTGCGAGATGACGGCGTTGGCCGCATCGAGGATGTTCTGCGTGCTGCGATAGTTCTGCTCGAGCACGACGACGGCCACGTCGTCGAAAGCGTCCTGGAACTGGAGGATGTTGCGGTAGTCGGCCCCGCGGAACTTGTAGATCGACTGGTCGGTGTCACCGACCACGCACACGTTGTGATGCTGCGCGGCGAGCATGAGCACGATCTCGTTCTGCGCCGTGTTCGTGTCTTGGTATTCGTCGACCAGGATGTACTTGAACTTCTGCTGGTACTCCCGCAGAACGTCGGGATGGTGACGCAATAGGCGAACCGTCTCGACGAGCAAATCGTCGAAATCCATGGCGCCGGCCCGAACGAGGCGTGTCTGGTACTCCTTGTAGATCTCGGCGTGCTTGCGGTCGAAGATGTGGGCGGCGCGATCGGCGGCATCGCCCGGCCCCGTCAGCTCGTTCTTCCAATTGGAGATGACTGCGTGTACGGCGCGCGGGGTGAAACGCTTGGTGTCGAATCCGAGGTCGCGGATGACGTAGCCCGTGAGTCGTTGCGCATCGGCTTGGTCGTAGATGCTGAACGTCTTCGGGTAGCCGAGTCGTTCGGCGTGCACTCGAAGGATGCGGACGCATGCAGCGTGGAAGGTGGAGATCCACATCGAGCGCGCGATCGGCCCGACGAGGGCTTCGATTCGGTGCTTCATCTCGCCGGCCGCTTTGTTGGTGAAGGTGATGGCGAGAATGTTGGACGGGTGCACACCGTGCGACCCGATGAGGTGCGCGATGCGATGTGTCAGCACTCGGGTCTTGCCGGATCCGGCCCCGGCCACGACGAGCAATGGGCCGTCGACGTGTTCGGCGGCATCGCGCTGGGCGGGGTTCAGTCCGCTGAGGTCGATCGGACCGGGCCGAAAGGAGGGGTCGTGCGGGCCGGAAACCATGAAGTGATCATCTTAGGAATGGGGTGTACCAGAAACGGGTGTGGCCGCCCCCGAAAGGGCGGCCACATCGCGCGGGCGGAAACCGTGTGAATGGAAAGTGTGTCGTGATCAGCTGGCCGGGTCGGCCGGCGCATCGGTCGGACGAACACCGTTCACCAGATCGGTGATGCGCTGGGTCAGGTCGGCGGTGGCTTCGGCCACCAGAGCGTCGATCACGTCCTGCGGATCGACGCCGTTGGCGGTCGCCACATCGGCCATCGAGTCACCGTTCTGCAGAGCGGCCTTCAGCTCATCGGCGGTCACACCGATCACCGAGGCGGCCGTCTCGAGGTTGGCGGCCCGACGATCCCCGCGACCACCACGGCCGCTCTGTTCGCCGTCGGCGTCGTGGTCGTCGGAATGATCGGGGCGAGCGGCCTGCAGAGCAGCGATCACGGCATCGCGCTGGGCGACAGTGATGGTGCCGTCGTCGACGAGACCCTGCAGACGCGTCGTCATGATGGTCGACGCATCGGGACGCTCGGTCGGACGCTCCGCGGGACGCGTGGTGAGGGCAGTCACGATGGCATCGCGTTCGGCGGCGTCGATCGTTCCGGCGTCGACGAGAGTCTGCAGAACCTCGCTGAACTTGGCCGCCCGCTCTTCGGGACCGAGGTGGGGCTGACCGTGATGTTGCGGCGTCACCGTCGCGTCATCGGTCGTCGTGTCGTCGGCGACCTGCACCACGGCAGTCGACGTGGCGGCACCGGCGCCGCCGGGAACCGTCACCATGAAGCCGGCGGCTCCGCCGGCCAGAACACCGGCGCTCACACCGGCCACGATCCATTTGCGTGTCTTCATCGTTCTCTCCTGTTTCGGGTGCTTCGCACCATGGGTTGGTGCCCCAGCCGTGGGGGGTTCGGCTGGGACGAACTCATGATGCGAAACCAGGGTGAGAAGCGAACCAGGTTCAGGTGAGAACCAGGTGAGAACCGGGATTCACACCACGACCAGGGGCGTTGCGCCGGGTGGCGGTGGTTCGAGCACGAATTCGGTCCCGGCGGACAACCGACCGCCGGTCGACACGATTCCCATGACACCCGCCTGCCGGTCGATCGTGCCGTCCGCAGCGACCGAACGGACCTCGTCGAGCAATCCGCGACGGAAGTTCTCGATCTGATGGCACGGATTGCGCAGACCCGTGATCTCGATGACGCAACCACCATCGAACAACACACGAGTACCGGTGAGAACCTTCGTCCACTCGACACCTTCGGTCGTCACGTTCTCGCCGAGATCGCCGGGGTGGACGTCGAAGCCACTGTCGCGTAATTCGCGCAACGTTTCGCTTGCGATCAGATGCACCTGACGAAGATTCGGCGCCGACGGGTCCTTGGCGACGCGTGACCGATGACGAACCGTCGCTCCGGAATGCGCATCACCGGCAACGCCGATCCCGGCGATCAGTTCGATCTCGGACTGTGGTGACTTCGAGAACGAATGCACTGCCGATCGATGCACGCCAGACACTCTTCCTGTGGTCGAATACCCAGAATTCACTTGTTCTCCTCGGCTCCACCACAGGCCATGGGCGACAATAGCGGTGATGAGATCCGCTGTCGTCGAGGTTTCCCGCCTCATGCTCAAACTCGGGGTGATCGGTTTCGGCGGCCCGGCTGCTCACATCGCGATGATGCGCGACGAAACGGTGCGCCGTCGCCACTGGTTGAGCGACGAGGAGTTCATGCAGATGGTCGGCGCCACCAATCTCATCCCCGGGCCCAACTCCACCGAGATGGCCATGCACATCGGGCTGAAACGGGCTGGAGTTCGCGGCCTGATCGCTGGTGGACTGTCGTTCATCGTTCCGGCCGTCGTGATCGTGGGTGCGATCGCGTGGCTCTACGCCGAACACGGAACCGACCCGGTCGTCTTCGACATTCGCTACGGCGTGCTGCCCGTGATCATCGCGGTGATCGCCCACGCGGTATGGGGTCTCGGCACGGCCAATCTGCGCAATCCGGCCGGTCTCGTCACTGCGGCCGCGGCGTTCGGCGGATACCTGCTCGGCGTCCACGAGCTGATCGTGATCGCATCACTAGGTCTCGTGTGGACCGCCATCCATCTCGCCCGACGAGGAACCCGTCGACTCAACTCGTTCGCGGGCTTCGGCCTCGTTGCGATACTCGCGACGCAACCGTCGCTGTCGCGACTCTTCCTGATCTTCCTCGAAGTCGGATCGGTTCTCTACGGAAGCGGCTACGTGCTCGTCGCATTTCTCGACAGTCGGCTCGTGACCGACCACGCATTTCTCACGGCCGAACAACTTCTCGACGCGGTCGCAGTCGGGCAGATCACACCTGGACCGGTGTTCACCACCGCGACCTTCATCGGGTGGCAGATTCTCGGTGTGGCCGGTGCTGCACTCGCCACCCTCGGAATCTTCGGTCCGTCGTTCTTCTTCGTCGGATTGCTCGACCGCATACTGCGTTGGCTTCGCGCCCGACCAGCCGCTCTTGCGTTCTTGAACGGCGTCACGGTGTCCTCACTCGGCCTGATGGCCGGAGTTCTCGTTCGTCTCGGCGACGCGGCACTCGTCGATCCGCTCACCTGGATCGTGGCGATCGCGGCGCTCGTCCTCTTGATCACCACCAAGGTCGGTGCCGGTTGGCTCGTTCCGGCCGGTGTCGTCATCGGGATCGTGCACGCTGCGGCATCGTGACGAGAGTGATCGCTCCGATCACGACACTCGCGCTGGCCAGCGCGAGTCCGCTCCAGGTGCGGTCGGTGAGGTCGATCACGAGTGCACCGACCAGCGGACCGACACCTGACATGAAGCCGCCCACGAAGTGCATCGAACCCATGAGAGTTCCGAGGTCGTGCGCGGGAAGAACTTCTCGTGCGTAGATGCCGTCGAGCGGCGACACCGCGCCGATGCCCACACCACCGACGATCACGAATGCGATCGCCACGCCAACGTTGCCGCTGAAGGCCAAGAGCAATGCTCCGCCTGCGACGAGCAGCTTCGCTCCGATCAACACCTGTCGCGTCGGATGTCGATCGAGCACTCGACCGAGTGGAAGACGTCCCAGCAATTGGGCGAAGCCCCGAGCTCCGGCCATCGACGCTGCCGTCGACCGTTCGAGCCCACCGGCGACCATGGCCGGGATCTGCAGGACCATGATGATCGACGTTCCGAACGAACTGGCGAGCGACGAGAAGGCATAGCGTCGTACGAGAGGCTCCTCCCAGGCCCCAGCGAAGGCGAGGCGCGACGACGCCGATGGTGATGTCGATCGCGACACTCCGTCACGATCGACGAACAACGCGGCGACGACCAGCACTCCGCCCACCACCACTGCCGAAACACGCACCGTGTCGCGCCAACCGATCCACGACCGCATGACTTCGGTGAGGGGAATGAGAATCGGCGACGAGAACGCACCCCAGATCGTGAGTTGGGCGATCGCCCGTGCTTCGCTACCCG
>VFQT010003416.1_pt1 | contig 14486 bp, 12 predicted proteins | sample 3512381 | NCBI WGS metagenome assembly VFQT01 (sample SAMN10412376, study PRJNA504923) | tailings metagenome | isolation source: Relicate 2 Philex TSF3 active mining site | place: Philippines: Tuba, Benguet | collected 2017-08-29 | reverse complement strand
GCTCCATGGGAGCTCCCGGTAGTGAGACACTCCCGGGCATGCAGCAGCACAGAACATCCTTCGATACGATCCAACATGTCGGCAAGCGTAACACGTTCTGATGCTAGCAGGAAGGTATCTCGCCGTAGCCACAACGAATCGTGCGTTGTCGAACGATAGCCCACACGAAGATGCATGGCCTCCATGAGACATACGAGATACGCATTCGTCCAGAACGCGAGCCTCGCGTTTGGCAGAAATGCCATGGGTGTTGCTGATGCACATAAGTGGCGAAACCGCCGGTAGACGTCTGATCGCACAGCAGCAGTGGCTAGGCGGCCGTGCTCAACACTTTCTTGCCAGAGCGAGTCAATCGATCGGTAATCGAGCACGTCTGCATCCGCATCTGATTGCATGGTGCCCCCTTGCGCACGAGCACAGCAAGTTGCAGCACAGAGGACCAAGACGGTAAGGATGGCGCGGAACATGTATCTTCGTCGCATGACACCGCACAATCGTGACGTCGCGATCTTTACGACAATCGCTGAGCTGCATGCCTACTTGGGTGATGCACGCCGTTCAGGCGCAACCATTGGATGCGTGCCGACCATGGGATATCTCCATGACGGCCATGCATCGCTGATTCGTGAAGCTGCTGCACATCACAGCGTGGTGGTCGTCTCGATCTTCGTGAATCCGACGCAGTTCGGTCCGTCGGAAGATTTCGAACGGTACCCGCGCGACTTCGATCGTGATCGTGCGATTGTTGCCGAAGCTGGTGGAACGGCCATTTTCTTCCCTTCCGTCGAAGAAATGTATCCTTCTGGTGCTCGGAGCACGATTCACATCGATGGCGTCACAGAAATGCTCGAAGGCGCCCAACGCCCGACCCACTTCGATGGCGTAGCCACTGTTGTGTCGCGACTCTTCGAGGCGATGCTCCCTGATGAAGCATTCTTTGGGCAGAAAGACTACCAGCAGACTCTCGTTGTACGTAAGCTTGTGGAGACATCACCGTTGGATGTCGTACATCGCGTCAAGATTACCGTGCTGGCGACACAGCGTGAAGATGATGGGCTAGCGCGCAGCTCGCGCAACGTCTACCTCTCGCCAGAAGATCGTGCCGATGCGTCAGTGATTTTCCGTGCGCTCATGCGTGCACAAACGGCATATCGCAATGGCGAGCGCACATCCGACGCACTCGAGCGCCTCATGAAGGACGAACTTGCAACAGTACCTCGACTTCACGTCGAGTATGCAACGGCAGTTGATGCGAACACGCTGCAACATGCCACAGCGTATGCACCTAGTCAGACAATTGTTCTGCTGATCGCAGCACGTCTGGGCTCAACGCGTTTGATCGACAATGTTGTTGTTGATCCTACAGCGTAATGCGGTAGAGCTGCCACTCCGACATTTCAGAAGCGCCCCGCGATTGATAGAAATCACGCGCCAGTGTATTCCAATCAAGCACTTGCCAGTCGACGCGTCCGCAACCTCGCGAACGACCTAACTCGACGACCGTTGCAAACAGTGCAGACCCAGCACCATGTGTGCGTGCATCCTCACGCACGAAGATGTCCTCGAGGTACATCGTTGGCTTGGCAAGGAACGACGAATACGTCTCCAAACAGATAGCATACCCTACGGCCTCGTCCGCGTCGTTCAACGCAAGAAATGCCCAGTAGCGCGGACGTTCACTGAATGCGTCCGAACGCAATCGCTCGATCGCATCGTGAGATGGGCGGTCAAGCTTTTCGTAATCGGCCAGTGCGCATACCAACGCGATGAAGTCATCAAAACGCTCAGGTGTTAAGGGCACCACGCGCATGATTACAGCGCCTTGGAGAGGAACTCAACAAACGTCTGTGGATTCGATGTGAACGCAAGCTGATATCCCGACTGCGCGACGTAGGTGCCATCTGAACGCAGTATGACGTACAACGGGTTGGCTACCGTGCCATACGTCTTCAGAAGGTTCTGATTCGAGATATATGGCTCAGACTTTCGGTCGGTATACAACTGTACGAGCACGAACTTCTTAAACGCTTCGACAACCATTGGCTGAGGGAATACGGCCTTCTCCATCTTGCGACAGTTCACGCAGGAGAATCCCGTGAAGTCGATGAAGATTGGCTTGTTCTCGCGTGCTGCCACGCGTTTCGCCTCGTCGAGATTTGAGTACCACGTGAGTCCGTCGTGCACAGACGTCCCCGCTTGTGCGATCGTCGCGCCTTCTGCGGCACTTCCACTCTTGGATGATGTTGGTGGTGCTGCCACACCAGTATTCATCTCGAGCAGAAGCTCGTGATAATTCTCAGGTGGCAGAAGCGCTTCGAGATCCGATGCAAGTGGCTTACCGAGCATGCCCCCTACAAACCAGAATGCGAGAGTTGCAAAGATCACCGCAAACAAAGCACGGACACCACTCACACTGTCAAGGGGCGAATCAAGCTTCATCTTAAACGTACCGAGCAGGTAGAGCATGATGAGGAAGCAAACGCCAGCCCACACAGCAAGGAACACTTCGCGTGGCAACAGACCGAGTCCGAAAATGAACTCTGCCGTCGAGAAGAACTTGATTGCCGCAGCGATCTCGAGAAAGCCCATGACGACCTTCAAGTTGTTCATCCAGCCACCAGCGCGCGGAAGACGGACGAGCAACGACGGGAACATCGACAAGCCAACGAATGGCAGTGCGAATGCTGTGGCAAAGCCAAGCGTGCCTACCGCAGGATAGAGATAGTCGCCGCCAGAAGCACTCAGGAGCAGCGTTCCAACGAATGGCACCGTGCAAGTGAATGATGTGAGCGAGAACGTAAGACCCATGAGCAGAATCGCAACCTTACCGTCACCTTGCGACTTCTTGTTCAACGCATTCATGATCGAAACCGGAACTTGGATCTCGAACGCGCCGAACAGATTGAAGGCCAGCACCATAAACAGTGCACCGATACCGAGATTCAGCCATGGATTGGCTGCTAAGTCCTGCACAGCCGTGCCGCCGAAGATGACCGAAGCAATGATTCCGACGGCGGTAAACGTTGAGATGATGCCGAGTCCAAACAGCAGACTCTCTTGCAGCCCCTTACCCTTGCTCTTCTCGTGGCGCTTCGTGAAAAACGACACTGTGATCGGGATCATTGGGAACACACATGGTGTGAGCAGGGCGAGGAAGCCAACACCCATTGCATACAAGAAAAAGCTCCAGAGTCCTTTCGACTTTTCTGTTTCAATCGTCTGATCGCCAACAACAGCAGGCGCAGTGGCAGCACTCTGCGAGTCAACGCTCGATTGCGTTGTGGCTGGAACGACCGCTTCGTCTGCTGGACCCTTGTAGATATCCGTGATGGTGACCGGAACGGTGATCGGGTCGAAGTCTTCAAATGGGAGGCATGATGTTGTGTCGCACATCTGCATGCCAAACGTGAGCTTCAACGAAGTCTTGCCGACGGGGAGCGCGCGATCGAGGACAATAGCTGCCTGCACTTCGACGTTGCCTTCAAGCTCTTCCGTCGTGACTTGCCCCGACTCATCGTACTTCTTGTGTGATCCCTTGAGCACCTTCGGCTTCCCGGCAAGCTTGGCCACCGAGCTAGGGGCAACTGTGAGTGTCGTATTGTCTGGACCCAGTCCATCCGGACCAACAGTCTTGGTAAATCCGTAGGAGTGCCAGTGCTTAGCGATCTTCATCGAGATCTTCACAAGGACAGTATCGCCCGCAGCCCCCTGAATTGCGGGGATCGGTGCGATGGTCACTTTATCCTTACCGGATGGCATCTGTGCCTCAACGGTAGAGAACAAGACCACCAGCGCGAGGATACAACCAATGAATTGCCGTAGACGAACCATGCGTGGAAACCTCTGAGAATTCGCAGTCATCACCATACAAGCCATAAACTTACGCAACTATGAGCGTTCGTATCTTTGACCAACTTGTTCGTCATCATTCTCTCTCCATGGCATCTTCTACAACACTCGACGCAATTCTGTCCCTGTCCAAGCGTAAGGGCTTTGTCTACCAATCCTCCGAGATCTATGGCGGCCTGAATGGTTGCTGGGACTTTGGTCCGCTCGGCGTGGAGCTCCTGCGCAACATCAAGGACTCGTGGTGGAAGGCCATGACCTACCGCACCGACATCGTTGGCATCGACTCGTCGATCTTGATGCATCCACGCGTGTGGGAAGCATCCGGGCACATCCAGCAGTTCTCCGACCCGATGATCGACAACAAGACGTCGAAGTCGCGCCATCGCGCCGACAACTTGATCGAGGAGTTTATCCAGCGTCTGCGAACAAAGAACAAAACAGCCGATGCTGATCGCGTTGAAGCACAACTGACGGCTGCGCAAAACAACGACGACCTCTACCGCATTATCGTCGACAATGCGATTCCTGATCCTATCTCTGGCACAACCGACTGGACAGAGGTTCGCAACTTCAATCTGATGTTCGAGACACACGTTGGTCCCGTCGCGGATGCAGCAAACGTGGTGTACCTCCGACCAGAAACAGCGCAAGGCATTTTTGTCAATTTCAAAAACGTCATGGACGCTGCGCGCATGAAGCCACCGTTTGGCATCGCGCAGATCGGGAAGAGTTTCCGCAACGAGATCAACACCAAGAACTTCCTCTTCCGCACACGTGAGTTTGAACAGATGGAGATGCAGTTCTTCATCAAGCCTGGCACCGAGGGCGAGTGGTTCGACTACTGGCGTCAAGCGCGTTGGGATTGGTTCGTAAACAACCTTGGCATCAAGGCCGACCACCTGCACCGCAAGCCACACGAAAAGCTCGCGCACTATGCAGCGGCTGCTGAAGATATCGAGTACTTGTTCCCATTCGGTTGGGGCGAGGTTGAGGGAATTCACTCACGCACAGATTTCGACCTTGGACGTCACCAGGAATTCTCAGGCAAGAAGCTTGAGTACGTCGATACCGTGACCAAGGATCGCTTCACTCCATACGTGGTCGAGACAGCTGTTGGTGCAACACGTACCTTCATGGCTGTGCTGTGCGATGCCTATGCTGAAGAAGAAGTGCCAACCGGCGATGGCGGTTCAGAGACACGCGCCGTGATGCGCTTTGCGCCGTCGCTCGCGCCAGTGACCGCAGCAGTGCTTCCACTGGTCAACAAGGACGGCATGCCGGAAGCAGCCGAGGCCATCATGCGGAATCTTCAGCGCTCCTTCCGTGTTGACTACGACACGAGCGGAGCAATTGGACGTCGGTACCGCCGCCAAGACGAAGTTGGTACGCCATTCTGCATCACCATCGACGGTGAGACACTGAGTGACTCAACCGTCACGCTTCGTGATCGCGATACGATGCAGCAGATCCGTGTTCACACGGACGCACTAACTGGCGAGATTCGCCGTCGTCTTGAAGCGTGAAGATTCAACTCCTCATATCCATCTGCCTATTCACGAGCGCTGCACTGCAAGCAGGGCACGTGCCGTCGGAAGACGGTTCGTCGTACGCTCGCCTCGCGCGATCGATTGAAGCATTTGGATCTGTGTTCCGCGAGGTCACGTCGAGCTACGTCGACACACTCGCACCAGAGGATCTCGTTGAAGTTGGTATCGATGCCATGCTCAAGAGTCTCGATCCGTACAGCGTGTACATGCGTGGCGACGAGACGGAAGACATTGACGTACTCACTGGTGGATCCTACGTTGGCTTCGGGTTTACCGTTGGCACACGCGACAGTCTGCTGACCATCCTCGATGTGCGCGCCGACGGTCCAGCATATGCTGCTGGCGTGCGCGTTGGCGATCACTTGGTTGCTGTCGATGGTAACCGCACCGACACACTTGCCCCCTCCGGTCTGCGTACGTATTCGCGCGGCGTGCCTGGCAGCATGGCTGTACTCAAGTTCACACGACCAGGACTTCGCGATACCATCGTTCGAAACATTCCGCGCGCCTCCCTACCACTTGAACTTGTTGGGCATGCCCAGATTCTTCCTGGCGACATCGGGTACGTGCGCCTTGTGCGCTTTGGTCGCGGCTCTGGCAATGCCATTCGTGATGCTATCGCGTCGCTGAGAGAAAAGCAGCAACTCAAGGGCATTATCCTCGACTTGCGCGACAATCCCGGTGGCCTGCTTGATGCAGCCGTAGATGTGGCCGAAGTATTTCTTCCTCGTGGGAGCGTTGTTGTGAGCACACGTGGTCGTGGCATTCGCGAAACGCGCGAGTACACCACGCAGGACGATCCCGTCGATCCAGCGTATCCTCTCGCAGTGCTCATCAACGAGCGTAGCGCATCAGCGTCAGAGATCGTTGCCGGAGCAATTCAGGATCTCGACCGCGGCATCATTGTCGGACGACCATCATTCGGTAAGGGGCTTGTGCAAACGGTTGTTCCCATGCCCAACGATGCATCGCTAAAGCTCACGACATCGCGTTATTACACTCCGTCAGGTCGAAGTATCCAAAAGGCTGTCTACCGTAAGCGTGCTATCGCCGATTCGGCGCGTGTGTACGCGACGCGTAATGGACGTCGCGTTGAAGAGCGCCATGGCATTGCACCCGACACCACCGTGACAGATTCGGTCCTGCCTGCTGCGCTCGCCTATCTCGACGACACCTATGCGTTCGGACGATTTGCCACCAGGTACACAGCAAGAATGGACGCTCTCCCTGCTGGGTTTACCGTGACGCCAGCAGTTGTCGACAGCTTCGTTCGGTCGGTTGCAGCCTTGCGTCCTGCCGACCGTTCGCCTGTGCTCGCAGAGCTGGCGAAAGTTCGGTCGACCGCAACATCTGCCGGCTGGTCGACGGCCGCCATGCAGGGTCTCGACTATGCCGAGCGCTCGATCGATCGGGAGGTCGAAAAGTCGATTCGCCAGAACCAGCGAGTGCTTTCTGCGCACCTGGACCGCGAAATCCGGGCACGTTTCGAAGCCCCCTCATCTCGAGAGGAGCGATCCCTCGCTGTCGACCCCGTGGTTCGTGTCGCTCGCGAACTGCTCTCGACACCGAAATACCACGCGATTTTAGGCAGCCAAGTCCCGTCGGATCATTAACTTTGCAGCCCCGCGGCCCATGGCCGTTCTGCACGAAGGGGAGGCGATGTCCGTCTTCCCACTGCTAAGATTTGCAACCCGAGGTCAGCCGATGAGGATTACCAAACAATACACGAACCGCGAGAGCCAGTCGCTCGACAAGTACCTGCAGGAGATTGGTCGCGTTGACCTGCTCACGGGTGACGATGAGATTGTGCTCGCACAAGCCATCAAGCGTGGCGGTTTCGAGGGCTCAATGGCCCTTGAGCGTCTGGTAAAGGCGAACCTTCGCTTCGTGGTTTCGGTGGCTAAGCAGTACCAAAACCAGGGTCTCTCCCTTGGCGACTTAATTAACGAAGGAAACCTTGGTCTGATCAAGGCTGCTAAGCGTTTCGATGAGACGCGCGGTTTCAAGTTCATCTCCTATGCGGTGTGGTGGATTCGCCAGTCGATTCTCCAGGCACTTGCCGAGCAGTCACGTATTGTGCGTCTGCCGCTGAACCGTGTTGGTGCGTTGAACAAGATCGGCAAGAAGTTCTCGGAACTCGAACAGCAGTACGAGCGTGAACCGACCGCTGCTGAGCTGGCAGAGCAGCTCGAGATGTCGATTGCTGAGATTTCAGAGACAATCAAGATTTCCGGACGTCACCTCTCGGTGGACGCGCCGTTTGTGCAGGGTGAAGACAACCGTCTGCTCGACATTCTCCCGAACGACCAGCAGCCCCCTCCCGACAGCGAACTCATGCGTGAGTCGCTGCGCGTCGAGGTTCAACAAGTGCTCAATACGCTCAGCGAGCGCGAAGCAGAAGTCATCCGCCTCTACTTCGGTCTCGACGATCAGCAAGCACTCACACTGGAAGAGATTGGCGAGAAGTTCAACCTCACACGTGAACGTGTACGCCAGATCAAGGAGAAGGCCATTCGTCGTCTGCGCCACGCATCACGTTCGAAGACGCTTCGCACGTATCTCGGCTAAGCGCTGAACATCCCGTAACTTCGTAGGGCATGTGATTCACATGCCCTTTTTTATTTGTGACGCTCAACCTCGATGATGCACGTATGGTAGATGAATACATCGGTGTGATCGGACGTTCGCACGGACTCGACGGCACGGTAGTGCTCGTCGATGCACTGTCGCTACCGCAACCACTGGCACCGGGAGCTCGCATTGGCATTGGCTTCAGTCGGGACTTTGTCACGATGTACACCGTGGCCGAATACACATCAACAACTCACCGCACGACGCTCCGACTGCAGGAGTTCACCAGTGCTGAGGCCGTAGCAGCACTCGCCGATCAAGCGGTGTATGCATCAAGTGCTGATGTTGGCGTAGATGATGCCGACCGGCATCGTATCGGTGATATCGAGGGCTGCAGCGTGGTAACGATCGACGATGAAGCTGTTGGCACAGTAACCGACGTGTGGCTGATGCCAGCGAACGACGTGTGGGTTGTGACGACGCCTGATGGATCAACAATCCCGTTGCCGGTGATTGACGACGTAATCAAACACGTCGACATAGCACAACGACGCATCACGATTGATCTTCTGCCGGGCTTGCGCGACATTACTCGCACTACGTCGGAAGAGAACGATGCCTAACGCGCCACTCCGGATCGACATTGTCTGCGTTGTACCGCAGGTTCTCGAGTCGGTCATCTCCACATCGATCGTCGGTCGTGCATGCGAGCGCGGTCACGTTGAGATCGTTCTGCACAATCTGCACGACTACGCGACCGACAAGTACCGTCACATCGACGACACACCGTATGGTGGCGGCGCTGGCATGATCATTCAGTGCGAACCAGTGTTTGCCTGCATCGAAGCACTTCAACGTGAACGCACCTACGACGACGTCATCTACCTCTGTCCTGATGGCGAGGTCCTTACCCAGGCGACGTGCAATGCCTTGTCACTCGCCGGGAATCTGATTCTGCTGTGCGGACATTACAAGGGCATCGATCAACGTATTCGCGACGTGCTCGTCACACGCGAGATTTCCATTGGCGACTATGTAGTGACAGGGGGCGAGATCGCTGCCGGTGTTCTCACCGATGCAATCGTACGCCTCATTCCCGGCGTTGTGGGTGATGCCGAAAGCGTCTTGGATGACTCATTCATGCACGGCGTACTCGACGCGCCCATGTATACCAAGCCTGCAGTGTTTCGCGATCTCACAGTCCCCGATGTCTTGCTCAGTGGCAATCACGCGTTGATTCGAGCATGGCGACAAGAGCAATCACTCGCGAAGACGCAAGCACGCCGACCTGACCTGTTGGCAAAGGATGGTGAACAATGATCACTGCCGAAACCACGCACCAGATAGCAAACCGACACAACGACATCCTGCACGCAACGGTTACGCCTGCTACGTCCGACGAGGCTCGCGCTCCCCTCCTGCTGATCCTTCACGGGTTCAAGGGGTTTCGCAACTACAGCTTCCTCCCGTGGATCGCACAGAGCGCTGCGCAACTCGGCATCATGTCGATACGCATGGACTACTCGCTCAATGGCATGAACGGTACCTCGTGGATGGTCCAGGATACCGACGCCTTTGCGCGAAATACCATTTCACGCGAAGTCGACGACGTACACGACATGCTTACTGCCGTCTCGACGAGCGAGGAGTTTGCCGCCGTGCGTGATCGTTGGGACGGGAGACTGTTCCTCATTGGCCACTCCCGTGGTGGTGGTATTGCACAGATCGTTACGAGCGAACTTCTCGCAGCGAACCCCGACCGCCAAGTTCGCACCGTTGTTCTCAACTCTGTAGGTACTTGGCTTCGCTGGACGCCACGGCAGCGAGAACAATGGGAACGTGATGGAGGGATGACGTTTACCAACGAGCGGACTGGTCAGCAACTTCGCATGAATATGTCGTACGTCCACGACCTCGAGCAGAATGCCGACCGTCTCTCCCTCGTGTCGGCTGCACGCGCATGTGGTCCTGCGTTGCATTTTATCCATGCAGAAGCCGACCTTACAGTACCCCTCAGCGAGATTGTTGCTCTTCGCACGGCTTCACAATGTGATGCAGAGCTTACCGTTATCTCGAATACGACACACACGTTTGGGATGACACACCCAGTAGATCGAATCACACCGGGGTTGGTCGAATTGATTTCGCACGCAAGCACATGGCTTACTCGATGACACACCGCTTGGCAATAGGACTCGTGAGCTTGTTTTCACTGGTAGCCGTCGGCTGCGAGTTGTTCGTCATAGGGGGCGCGCAACGTCGCCAACGCCAGATCGAACGCAGTCAGCGCTCAGCACCTGGAGTTGTGCACTTGTTCAAAGCGGAACTCGATAGCGGCAATACAACGGCAGCAACAGAGCTGTTACGCAATAGCTCGGGTGGACCGCTCTTGGCGATCGAAAAGTTTGAGTTAGCAGATGACCTGGTTCGATGGAAAACCGTGATGGGCGGCAAGGCAATCACAGAAACATCAATCGATACCGTAAGTGCAACAGCACACAATGTTCGCATCACCGTCGACTACATCCGTATGATGCAGTTCACGACGGTCAACGCACAAAACATGTGGTGGATCACGCGGATTCAGGATGTAACGCCGAAGCGTTAATCGTCCAGCTTACTTCGCGACGACAACCGACGTCGTGCTCACACCACCACCGACGGCAATGCGCACGATGTAAGCGCCTTGCGGCAGCTCCGATGTCGACAGCCAAACACGCTGATCATCACCGGCACGCACAGACACTGTTGTCCCTGCAATAACAGGCTCGCCGAACAATGTGAGCAGATCAATGACCGCTTCCCCATCGTGTGCGGGCGTAAAGGTTATGCCGATGCGATCGGTTGCTGGCTGCGGCGCAATGCCCGCGCGCACAACAGCTGGGAAACCAACATCCTGCACGCTAACAGTTGCAAGGTGGCGTTGTACTGGCTCGCCCGTTGGCGCAATGAACACATGACCAGCTGGCGTCACCGTGATGCCAGACACTGATCCGTCGCCAGGGAGACCATCACGTACAACGGTAAACAGCTCGCCATAATTCGAACCCCGGAATGGACCAGAGCTCTTCTCTGTACCAACCCACATGTCGCCGTTTGGCGCGAATGCGATCGCAGAGATACGATTGTTCGTCACATCACGATCGTCCCACGCAGAGTCGAGATACTTCCACTGCTCACCATCATTTGTCGACTTCAACACAACGGCGTTCGGCGTCTTCGCCGAGCCTGGCAGTGCGTTTCGTCCAACGTAGAGGTGACCGAACTTATCGTATGCAAAGGTCGAATACAGGTCATCAGATTCGTTTGAACTTCCGTCGCCGTTATCAATACGTCGCCACGACGCACCACGATCAGTTGTACGGAAGAGCCCCTTGTTATAGGCGGCAGACACGAACATCTTATTCGAGTTTGGCGAGAGGAACACTTCGAACAGCGACGACGTGCCGCTCGGCAGTCCCAACGGGATGTTCACGAAAGATGCTCCATCATCCGATGAGAATCGGGCACGCAGATTTGATGCACCTGCATCGTATCCAACGAAGATCTGTGTCGGAGCGCCAGCTGGCGACTTCACCGAGACGCTGATGCGAGAATTCGATCCGATATCGAGACCGATGTTGAGCTTGTTCCATGTTCGCCCATCATCCGACGAGCGAAGCAGACCCAATCCGTTAACCGCCGCATACAGACGATCCTGCGCATCGATTACAAGCTGATTCACTGGGAACCAGTTCGGTCCACCATCGTCAATCCCCTGGTCAAATGGCTCCCACGTTGTGCCATTATCTGTCGAGCGATAGACCTTCGAGAACGGTGTTCCGACGAAGACATGTCCCTTCGAGTTCGAGACCATGCACGTTGTCGCCGATGGCGGGCCATCAGTTGACTGCCAAAATTGACCGTAGGCAGAAACCGAAACCAGTGCCATCACCAGTACTGTGAAGAAACGTTGCATGTGCAGAACCCCTTCGAGGAACAATCAATCGTACTTTTGCAGCGGTAAGATACCACTTTTCACGACGGCTCGCGACGCTATGCACATACACTTCATTGGGGTCGGCGGCACTGCCATGGGTTCCGTGGCCATTGCATGTACGATGCAGGGACACACGGTCACTGGCAGCGACGGCCCACTCTACCCTCCGATGAGCACAGTACTCGATACTGCAGGTATTACCCGCTACGAGGGGTACAGCGCTGATCGGCTTCGCGAGTTAACGCCCGACCTTATCGTGGTTGGCAATGCGATCAGCCGGGGCAACCCAGAGCTCGAGTGCGCACTCAGCGATCGGCTCGCCATGACGTCGATGGCAGAGTTTGTCGGCAAGTACCTGATTAGCCGCAATACCTCAATTGTGTGCTGTGGAACGCATGGCAAGACCACAACGTCGAGCATGGCGGCATGGATTCTCGCACATGCAGGACGCGAGCCAGGATTTTTGATAGGGGGCGTCCCAGGCAACTTCAGTGTTGGCTGTCGCCCAGTCCCGGAGCACCTGCACGATTCTCGCGCTGGTGTCTTTGTGTCTGAGGGTGACGAATACGACACAGCGTTCTTCGATAAGCGCAGCAAATTCGTGCACTACCGTCCCACGATTGCGATCATCAACAACATCGAGTTCGACCACGCAGACATCTTCAATTCTCTCGACGATATCATCCGCTCCTTCACACACATGGTGAGGATCATCCCTCAAGATGGCGTCTTGCTTGTGAATGCCGATGATGCTAATGCACTACGTGCTGCCGCCAATGCACCATGTCCAGTTGAAGGAGTGGGCACGAGCAGCGCTGCAACATGGCAGCTCACTACGATCGAAGAGGATGGAATCAACACACGTTGGACACTCCTGCGCAATGGCACTGTTTATGGACAGTTCTCACTTCCGATGCCCGGAGAACACAACATTCGTAATGCATCGATGGCTATTGCAGCTACGGCGCATGCCGGCTTGTCGCCCCAAGAACAAGCTGCTGCACTCCTTGAATTCTGTCCACCAAAACGACGTCTCGAAGTGATTGCGCAGTGGAACGGCTGCACAGTGATCGACGACTTTGCGCATCACCCAACAGCGATTGCGAAGACGATTCAGGCGCTTCATCAGCGATTCCCAGATGCGCGCCTCCATGTGGTGTTCGAGCCACGCTCAAATACGACCACACGAAACTTCTTCCAGCAGGAGCTCGCGACTTGCTTCAAAGGGGCAACCACGGTGTGCATCGGACCAGTCAATCGTCCAGAGCGATACCGAGAAGATGAGCGCCTTGATACATCGCTGCTATTGAACGATCTCGCCGCACTTGGCATTGATGCCCATGCTCTGGACCCATCACGTGCGCAGGACCCATCTTGGGGCAGCGACATCTATGCACTGCTTGCACAACGCGTATCATCAGGTGATGTAGTTGCTGTGTTGAGCAACGGTGATGTGGGCGGACTGCGCGCGATGTTCAGCGCTCAATCATGAGCTTACGCAGTACAGGCTCGGATTGGTCGTCCTCGTCGGTAATCCGGTAGAAGTACAAACCAGCGCCAACACGCTCGCCTGTTGTGCGGGTGAGATCCCACTGCACACCACCACTGCGATCACGCGTCGTGAGTTCGGCGACGGGACGCATCATGGCGTCGAGAATAAGAATCCGCGCTGTGGCAGTCAGACCCGCAAACGTCACATAGCCGTCCTGCTGAAGCTTGACCGGATGCGGATACACGTACGCACCTGCGAGATCTTCAGCACGAACCGTGAACTCACGGGTACGGCCCGCACCAGTGGTCATCACCACGCCAGCACCGTCGGTAGCACCTGCCACCGTGATTGCATACGGCACACCACGCGGACGAAGTGGAACTGATGGGTCAAGCTGAAGAACAACCTCGATTGTGCTACGACGCGTTACATTGATAACGCTACCAACCGGACGCAGCGTGTAGTTGCTGGGATTCTCTGCTGACGCATCAACGTCGTGTGAAAACTGTACCAGCAAGGATGTCGGCGTTAGCACACGCAGAGTCGCAATAATGATCGCCTCTTGCGGCGATACATCGTCGCGCACGCCAAGGGCTATCGTCGTATCACGAATCTCCAACATCGTTGCATCCATCAACCCACCGAGTGTAATGGCACACTGCTGAACGGCGTCGAACGATGGGAAGGTCACAACAGCACGGCGAGCATCACTAGCAGTAATCGACGACGCACGAACTGCGCGTTGCAACGTAGCATCCGAAAGCACAATGCCTGACGGCTCGATATGCTGCAGAGCAAGATCACCGTCGAACGTAATCTCAACACTCAGACCACGTTGCAACGATGCGCGCGAGACGCTATCTGGAGTCACGAGCGCAACGCGAACAGGTGTATCGAGCACAACCATCGTAGAAATCGACGATGTACTGAGCTGTCCATTCGGCAGCACGGCACGCACAGCGAAACGCATTGAGCGCGCACCAAGTGTTGGAGTGATCGTTGTGCGAGGAGCGTTCACGGTATCGACTGCCTGTAGCACTCTACCATC
>VFQT010003414.1_pt1 | contig 14492 bp, 15 predicted proteins | sample 3512381 | NCBI WGS metagenome assembly VFQT01 (sample SAMN10412376, study PRJNA504923) | tailings metagenome | isolation source: Relicate 2 Philex TSF3 active mining site | place: Philippines: Tuba, Benguet | collected 2017-08-29 | reverse complement strand
ATTCCATCCACCTTTCACAATTCCATGCGCGCCAACAATGTCGTCATATTCCACCACATGCTTGGCAAAGGTATGGGCAGGCTTGCGAAAAAAGTAGCGCAAGAGGCGGGAGAGCAGGGGAGAATCCTGCCAACCGAACGAGGATACGAGATCATCGAGATTGATTTGGGTGAGGGTTTCGAGGTTGGATGTCATTCGCGTTCGATGGTGAATGTGAGCGGATAGCCTTGCATGCCCGCAGCTTGATGGGCGTGTTGCACACGCTTCTCGGCTTCGATGCGTGGCAGGGTTTGGACGTAAGCAGAGCCTTTGATGTGGGCTGCCAGCATGATCTCTGCAGCACGGTCATTACCAAGGAAGAAGATCTGCTTGAGCACTTCAACCACAAAATCCATTGGGGTCACGTCGTCGTTATGGATGATGACGCTATAAAGCGGCTCGAGATCCGTGTCTGTTTCTTCGATGATCTGAATTTCAGGCAAAGCGTGAGAGTTCATGGAGTTGTCAGTTGTTTCATTTCTTCTGCATTTAGTTCGATATCTGCCGCTTCAAAATTTTCGCGGATGTGAACCGGGTTGAACGACATGGGAATGGTGATCACGCGTGGATGCGCAACGACCCATGCCAGACCAATTTGATAGATCGTGGCGTTGTGTGTTTTGGCAATGGTTTCAAGTGCCGTGTTCGAATGGAAGTTGCCTTGATTTAGCGGTTCATAGGCGGTCAGTAAAATGTCGTTTTGCTGACAATATTCCAGCACCCCGTTCTTTACATACGAACGGTCTGCCAGACTGAACGGAACCTGATTGGTGATGATGGGTGTTTCAGAAAGTGACTGCGCTTGTTTGAGCAATTTCAAATTGAAGTTGCTCACGCCAAGATGTTTTACCTTGCCATCATGCACAAGTTTGTTCAAGGCGCGAAATGTATCTTCATACTTTGCGCCCGCACTGGGCCAGTGGATGAGATACAGGTCTATGTAATCCATCTTGAGATGGCGTAGAGAATTTTCACAGGCTTTCAAGACATCGTCATAACGCAAATGACTTGGAATGACTTTGGAGGTGATAAACACATCTTCACGCTTCTTGCCTGATTCGCGAACCGCTTGCCCAACCAAATCCTCGCTGTGTCCGCTTGCATACATCTCGGCGGTGTCGATGTGGGTGTAGCCGATCTCTAAGGCATATCGCAAAGCAGATAGAGATTTTTCATCCAAAGTATGGTTGGGAGTGGAGCCGCCGCCGATCTTCCACGTTCCAAAACCGATCTTGGGGAGTGTCACATTAGGGAGAGTTTCGTATCTCATGCTCACAATTTTACACAAGAAAATCCCATTCGCGCGCTTCTGTGGAATGGGATTTTTACCAAATACTTTTTTTGATTTAATCTAATAAAGTTTCAGCTAAAAGATTTTTCACGGCTTCGATCTGTTCATTGTCGCCGATAAAACCGATGCGGTCATTGGCGTTGAAAGCAGTATGCGATTTGGGATTTGCCATCACTTCATTTTCGCGCATGATCGCAACGATGGAAGCACCCGTCCGGGCACGCAGGTTGGCTTCTGCAAGCGTTTGCCCGATGAGCGGGTTGGGCGGTAAAAGCGTCAGCCAAGTGACGCCGATGCTTTGTGTGGCATGGATCAAGTCATGCAGCGAGCGGTGCTCTTCCTCCGTGTTGACGTGCATATCGTAATGGTCATGCCGTACGGCATCCATGTACTGAATGATTTCCTGCAACGGATATTCCAACTTCAATAATGTATGACGCACGATCTCAAGCCCGCCTTCGAGTTCGGGGTGAATGACATCTTGTGCGCCCAGTTCAGCAAGGTGTTTGATGCCTTCTTCAGTGGTGGCTCGCGCAATGATGGGAAGCTCCGGCGCGAGGTCACGCGCTGCGGCAACGACCAACTCACTGGTCGATTCATCGGGCCCCGCCACAACGAGCGCGCGCGCATGTTCCAACCCGGCGTGAGTGAGCACCTCTGAATTTGATGCGTCACCATATAAATTGGGAATGCCAAGTCGATTTAGTTCATCGATATTTTCTGCATCTGAGTCGATCACAAGATGCGGGATGGACATCTTCCCAAGCAGGTTGGAAATATTCCGCCCGACTCTTCCATAGCCGACAATTGCTACATGACCCGTGACCGTTTCCTCCGCTGCAAGTGTGAGCGGGCGGTGGCGATCTAACAGCCGCCACAAAGCCATCCGTTTTTGCAACCAGCTCTCGGCGGGGGCAATGAGGCGGAACATCATCGGGTTGACCGTGATGGAGAGCAGAGCCCCCGCGAGGATGAGCGAATACTGGTCTTGAGTCAAAATCCCAAGACCGATGCCAGCCTGCCCAAGGATGAATGAGAATTCACCGATCTGACTCAACCCGGCGGCAACCACAAGAACCGTGCGACCTTGCCACGGAAAGACGGCACCAAGCAAAAGAGTGATGAGAAATTTACCGACGACGATCAGAGCGGTCAGCGCAAGGACATGCCCCATGTTGTTGAAAAGATAAATTGGGTTGACGAGCATCCCAATCGAGACGAAGAACAAGACTGCGAATGCCTCGCGGAAGGGGAAAACATCCGCGCCGACCTGATGGCTGAGCGGCGACTCGCTGACGACCACACCTGCGATGAACGCGCCTAATGCGAACGACACGCCGAATAATTTTGCTGCACCAAGGGCTGTGCCAAGCGTGATGGCAAGAATCGCAAGGATGAATAATTCGCGTGAACGTGTGTGCGCAATACGAAGCAATAGCCACGGAATAAAGCGTTTGCCGACAAATAACAATAACGCCACGAACGCGCCTGCTTTGAGAATGGTGAGTCCCAGCCCGAGCCAATCGAATGGTCCGCTCGTATTTGCCAGGGTTGGCATCAGCACGAGGATCAAGACCGTGGCGAGGTCTTCCATCACCAGCCAGCCCACAGCGGCTTGACCATGTGGTGTATTGAGCAGACCGTTATCCATCAGTCCGCGCAAAAGGACGACGGTGCTTGCAATAGAAACTGCCAGCCCTAACACAACACCGGTAGCAGCATCCCAGCCCCATGCCTGGCTGAGAAAATATGCCAGTAGGGTAGTGAGAGCCATTTGCCCGACTGCGCCAGGAATGGCGATGGAGCGGACTTTCCAAAGGTCGCTCAGTGAAAAATGCAGCCCCACGCCAAACATCAGGAAGATCACACCCAATTCGGCAAGCTGGCTGATGGTATTTGTATCCCCGACGAAGCCAGGGGTGAAAGGTCCGATGGCGATGCCTGCAAATAAATATCCCACAATGGTTGGCAGCCCAAGGCGGCGCGCGATGACACCTCCAATGAATGCCACCACCAACGCCACAACAATGTTGATGATCAATGTTATTTCGTGCATATTTCCTCCATATCCTATTAAGTCAGCTCTCGGTTCGATAAAGTCATTGTACACAAAAAATCCGCCTCAAGTTTGATGAGACGGATTTTTAATAAAATTATTACTTCTCTGAACGGAGATGCACACGGATTTGGAATAGATTTATATTAAGAAACAACCCAATTTCCAATTATCTGTGTTCGTCTGTGGGTAAAAATTCGTTAACTATTATTCAAGTTATTCTAACAATAAAGCCCGCCTCCATGGCTAAGGAGGACGGGCTTTGCTGGGCAATCCCCGCTGTCCACTTGTTGTTACGCTGGAACCTTGTCCCACTCTTTCTGTGCATGTTCGAAGCCGCGTTTCAAGGCTTCGAAATTCTTCGGCAAGAGATGTTTGTGACGGGCAGGCAGGTGACCTTCGAGCGCCTTTTCCACGTCGCTGAGTTTGATTTCAGGCAATGCCGTAAGCAAGGCACCAACCGCCACCATGTTGACCAGTTTTCGGTCACCGATCTCTTCAGCAATTTCGTTGCACGGCACAAAGAGGACGTGAATGTCGTCGCGCCGCTGGTTGTGGTCCACCATGGACTTGTTAACTACTAGTGTGCCGCCTTTGGCGAGCGTTTCTTCGTACTTATCGAACGAGGGCAGGTTGAGGGCAATTGCCAACGGCGGATTCTTAACCAGCGGTGAGCCGATCTCATGGTCAGCAACCACCACGGTGCAGTTCGCTGTGCCACCGCGCATTTCTGGACCATAAGAGGGGATCCATGTTACATCCAAGCCATTGTCCATGGCGGCATAAGCAAGTACCTGACCGCCGAACAAAACGCCTTGTCCACCAAAGCCTGCGATGATGATTTCTTTTTGCATGTTACACCTTTATCTGCTTGATCGCATCACTGATCTTGTAATCACCCAGCGGGTAGGCGGGGATCATATGCTCTTCCACGAACTTCAACGAGTTGACCGGAGTCATGCCCCAGTTCGTCGGGCAGGTGGAGAGCAGCTCAACCATCGAGAAGCCCAGTCCGCGCACTTGTGTTTCGAATGCGGTGCGGATGGCTTTCTTCGCGAGGCGAATGTTCTTTGGGTCATGCAGGGAACGGCGCACACAATAACCAACGCCTTCCAAGGTGGAGAGCATCTCAGACACTTTGATCGGATAGCCCTGTGTTTCCACGTCGCGTCCGCTTTGGGAGGAAGAGGTCTTCATGCCGGGCAATGTGGTCGGAGCCATCTGACCGCCGGTCATGCCGTAGTTGGCGTTGTTGATAAAGATGACCGTAATGTTCTCACCGCGTGCTGCAGCATGGACGATTTCACCCATGCCAATGGATGCAAGGTCGCCATCACCTTGATAGGTGAAGACCACGCGATCGGGCAGTACACGCTTCACACCGGTTGCCATGGCAGGGGCGCGTCCGTGCGGGGCTTCAACGAAATCGGTATCGAAGTAGTTGTAAGCAAAGACAGCACATCCCACCGGAGCAACTCCGATGGTTTTATCAACGATGCCCATTTCATCCAAAACTTCTGCCACCAGTCTATGCGCCACGCCGTGGGTACAGCCCGGGCAATAGTGGGTGGGCATTTCGGTGAAGGCTTCGGGTCTTTCGTAAACGAGATTATTCGGAGTGGTCATTATGCGGTCATCCTTGTCAGCCAGGATTCTCTTGGGTCTGTCTGAACAGTTACAGGTCCAGAAGCGAGGCGATGAATTTCATCCAAAATTTCATTGTGGAAGGGAACCACGCCGCCAGGTCGTCCATAGAACTCGACCGGAACGCGTCCGCGCACGGTGAGGAGGACATCATCAAGCATTTGCCCCATGTTCATTTCGGTGACGAGGAACGCCTCAGCCTGCGGGATGAGCTGTTCCAGCGCTGCATACGGGAACGGGCTGACGGTGATCGGTCTTAATAAACCGACCTTGATGCCTTGAGCGCGCGCCTCGCGGACAGCCGATAACGCAACGCGTCCCGCTGTGCCGAAGCCGACGACAACATACTTGGCATCTTCGAGGAAATATTCTTTGTAGCGCACTTCATTGGCTTGCACATTCTTCCAATTTTTGAGCATGCGCAGATTTGTCTTTTCTTCATCGAGCGGGTTGAGGTAGATGGACGAAAGAATTCTGCGTTCGCGGTTCATCGCCCCGTTGGTTGCCCATTCGAAATTCTTGCGATGCGGTTCGCTCAAGGCAGGCATCTCAGCCGGTTCCATCATCTGACCAGTGGATCCATCGAGGATGATCATGGTGATCATGCGATATTTTTCAGCGAGGTCGAAAGACAATGCCGTAAGATCGATGGCTTCTTGCACAGAAGCAGGAGCGAGCACAATACGCGGATAATCCCCATGTCCGCCGCCGCGTACGGCTTGGTTGTAATCGCTTTGAGCAGGGGCAATGTTGCCAAGCCCAGGTCCACCGCGCATGACGTTCACTAAAACGGCGGGGATCTCTGTCCCTGCGATGTAGGAAATACCTTCCATCATCAGGCTCATGCCCGGTGACGAAGAGGACGACATGACACGTACACCCGTGCATGCCGCGCCATAAACCATGTTGATCGCACCGAGTTCGTATTCGGCTTGCACAAAGGCACGTCCGAGTTCGGGCATGCGGCGCGAGAGATATTCAAGGATTTCCGTCTGTGGGGTGATGGGGTAGCCAAAGTAGGCTCCCAACCCTGCGCGGACGGCAGATTCTGCGATCGCTTCATTGCCTTTCCATAATTCTTTTGGCATTCGTTTCTCCATGTAACCGGAAGGGGCGACTCACGAGTCGCCCCTACAAATAATTACACCGCTACCGTCGCGGCTTTGGTCACTTCACGATAGACGGTAATTGCCGCATCCGGGCAAATGACCGCACAAATAGCACACCCCGTGCAGCCGTCTTTGAACGTGTGCGCGGGGTGGTAGCCCTTGGGGGTGAGGTGCGTCATATCCAGTTCCATCACATTTTGTGGACATGCGCTGATGCAAAGTTCACAGCCTTTGCAATAGGTATCGCTGACTTCGATCCAGCCTTTTGCTGCCATCACAGCTCCTTATATTGAGAAGTTAGACAAAATTTGGTGAATTCCTTCACCACTTTGATTATGTCGTTTTCGGAAGGGTACGAGTAGTGACAGGCGTCATATACAAGCAAGTACAAAGGTCATTCCTTTTTTTGCCTTGAAAAAAGGACTTTAGAGGGAATCAATTTTGTGATCCGAAGAGATGGATATCGATATAATCTCACAAAAACTGGAGGCGTACATGGAAGACATAAAAGTATGGTTGCTTGGATTGGATACGTTGATTCTCATCATTTTGATATTTGGCGGTTTTGTTGTGTGGGAATTGAAATCGGGTGAATTTCCCATGCGTTGGTTTGGAACGATCCACCGGGATCATCGCCCAGTTGTCTATTGGATGGCGATGTTGGTTCATATTGCTATTTTATTTTTTCTCGTGTACCTATGGTCGACCGGAATTAGGATGCCACTGTCCATCTTCTTTGAATCACGGTGACGCAAACATAGAGCGATGGAACTGCTTCCATCGCTCTATGTTTTATGGGTGGTAGAATCGATGTATCAACTTTTGGAGGATTCCATGACCGAAGTCGTGATCGTCGATGCCATTCGCACGCCCATTGGAGCGTTGGGAGGTATCCTTTCATCTGTGCGCCCCGATGATATGGCGGCGCATGTGATCAAATCCATTCTTGAACGAAATCAAATCGACCCTGCCTTGATCGAAGAAGTATTTATGGGCTGTGCCAACCAGGCAGGTGAAGACAATCGTAATGTAGCGCGTATGGCTGCTTTGCTGGCTGGACTTCCCGTTGAAGTGGGCGGTGTGACAGTTAACCGTCTTTGCGCATCGGGTTTGAATGCCATCAATATGGCATCACGCGCCATTAAAGCTGGTGAAGGGGATGTGTATATCGCGGGCGGGGTCGAATCCATGAGCCGCGCACCATACTCGCTTCCCAAAGCCGAAGCAGGATTTTCCTTTGGAAATCTCACCGCATACGACACTGCTCTTGGCTGGCGGTATCCAAACCCCAAAATGAAAGCCATGCATGGCACCGACTCGATGGGTGAGACCGCAGAAAACATCGCTGTAGAACGTCCACATATCACACGCGAAAAACAGGATGCCTTTGCGATGCGCAGCCATCAACGGGCGATTGCTGCGATCGATACAGGTCGCTACAAACAGGAAATTGTGCCCGTGACCATTCCCCAGAAAAAAGGCGACCCGAAAGTGATCGATACGGATGAACGTCCGCGCCGCGATACGACCATGGAAAGCCTTGGTAAACTCAAAGCCGCTTTCCGTGATGGGGGAACCGTCACTGCTGGCAATTCGTCCGGATTAAATGATGGAGCGGCTGCACTTTTGTTGATGAGCGCAGACCGAGCCAAGTCGTTAAATCTTAAACCTCTTGCCCGCATTGTGACCTCTGCTTCGGCGGGTGTTCCTCCGCGCGTGATGGGGTATGGTCCCATCCCTGCCACACGAAAAGCGCTTGACCGTGTTGGATTGAAGATCAAAGATATTGGACTGATCGAGATCAACGAAGCTTTTGCGGTTCAATCGCTGGCTGTGGTGGAAGACCTTGAACTCGACCCTGAGATCGTCAACGTCAACGGCGGCGCCATTGCTATCGGACATCCGCTTGGTTGTTCGGGCGCACGCCTTGTAACGACCCTTGTGCATGAAATGAAGAACCGCGGCAATGTCAAATATGGTGTGGCGACGTTGTGTGTAGGCGTTGGTCAGGGTGAAGCGACGGTCGTTGAATATCTTGGGTGACCCGTCGAAAGTCTACGGTCATTTTAGATCTTCGGCTTTTGACCTTTCTCATAGGAGAACCATGAAACCTTATCTCTCTTTTCTCTTTCTTCTTTTATTGTTGCTGAGTGCTTGTGCGCCCGCATCACCGAATGTTGAAGCGTCAAAAGTACCTGAAGCAACACAAACGATGGAAGAGTCTCAGGTTGCTCCGTTAACCGTTGTTGAGACACCGCTGCCTGCTGTTGTCGAAGCGCCAATTATTGAAGCACCATCCATTGTCAATATCGAAATGCTGGACGAAGTGTACGGTTGGGCTATCACTGAAGAGCACATCATCCGCACCAACGACGGCGGTGTGACTTGGTACAACGTCACGCCGGGTAATCTTGCCGATGCAGGTTATCTCGTTCACACCAGTTTCCTCGATGCCACTACTGCCTGGGTGCAATTCCCCGATATGAACAAATACCCGAATGGCGGTAAGTTGTATCGTACTATCGATGGCGGGTTGACATGGGAAACTTTCACCACACCATTTAGCGGAGGCTCACTTCATTTCGTCGATGCAAATAACGGCTGGATGATGGCAGACCTTGGCGTTGGTGCAGGTTCCATGGCGGTCTCAATTTTCCAAACCAGTGATGGCGGTAAGACTTGGAACCGCACCTATACCAATGACCCTAATCTCGCAGAAGCCAGTGATACCTTGCCCTTGGGCGGTATCAAAAATTTGATTCTCCCGCTCGATGCTGAAACTGCGTGGGTCGGTGGTGTGGTCTATGCACCCGGTCAGACCTATCTTTTCCGCAGTGACGATGGCGGTAAGACCTGGTTCAACATCAACCTTGTTCTGCCTGAGAATACAGCCGAAAGCGAACTCAGCCTGCAAGACATGGTTTTTATTTCGCCAAAGAACGGTCTGCTCGCATTGCGAATTACTTCTGAAACTCCGCAGACCATTGTTTACATCACAGAAGATGGCGGCAACACATGGGTTCAGTCACCGGCTGCATTCGAAGGCTACGGCATTTTGGAAACGCCGTCCGCGAGTGAAATGATCTTCTATACCGCCGACCAGTTCTACGTCACGAAGGATGCGGGAGTAAATATTCAGCAGATCTCGCCGGAGATCAAGTTCGGCGACTCTATCATCGACATGAGTTTTGCCAATTCCCAAACCGGATGGGTCATCACTGCCAGCCCGTCCAATGAGAGGACCCTTTACAAGACGATAGATGGCGGCACGACGTGGACCCCGCTCATTCCGTGATGCGTCTCTTTCTCCGCCGACGCTTGATTCTGTTTCTTGATCAACGGTTACTCTGTGTGTAACCTGTCCGTTATACTGATGCTGTAAAATACTCATAAAGGAGAGAGCCTTATGAATAACCTAGTCCGAGATTGGATGTCCAGCCCCGTTGTCGTTGTTGACCCCGATTCGAGTGTTTCGCATGCCATGACGTTGATGCGCCGCCGTAATATTCATAGTGTGGTGGTGGATATCAGTGAAAAAAACCCGTCCTACGGAATTGTGACGACGACGGATGTCCGCGATAAGATCGTGGTGGCGGGGCGCAACCCTGCCGAGACGACAGTGCGTGAGATCATGTCGGGTCCCATCATCACCGGTCGCGCCGAGTGGACCTTGGCAGAATGTTCGCGTTTGATGCAGGAAAAGAAGATCCGTCATCTGCCGATTGCCGATGAACATGGTACGTTGATCGGTTTGATCTCTGCCACCGATATTTTTATGGCGGTCGAAGAACAAGGTTGGATCGAAAACTAAGATCTGGAATCCGAATACGGAATATAAAAAACAGTCCCATAAAAATGGGACTGTTTTTTTATAATTGTTCGCTTTATGACTCTGAAGCGACCCTAACCGCAACTTGCTTCATATGTGCCAATACTCCAACAAAGCCATTGAGGCGCTGCTGGGATACAGCTTCCTGCAAATTCATTGGCAGGTAAAAATCAGCTGGGACAGAGATGATCTCTTCCAATGTGCAGCCATTCAACCCGTTTGTGAGGATGGAAGCCAATCCACGCACGGTGGGGGATTGTTTTGGAATATCCAAAAAGAAGATGATGCCGCCGTTCGCGTCTTTTTCAGCGATGATGAAGACCGGGGTCATACACTCAGGTACGGCTTCCATTTTGGAGCGTTCATCCTGAAAGCGTTCGGGCAGATCCGGCATGGATTCTGCGTAGGCGATCAGCGTTTCCAATTTTTCTTCGCGGCTCATGCTGGCGAAGTCATCTACGATCTCTTGAAGTTTATTAGGTAGGGTCATAATTACCTGTGTAGGGGCGAGGTCACCTCGCCCCTACGATAATATTACTTTTCGATCGGAGCATCCACCAGGTTGCCCCATTCGGTCCAGGAACCGTCGTAGTTCTTGACGGTGGGATAACCAAGCAAATACTTCAACACGAACCAGGTCAGAGATGAGCGTTCGCCAATGCGGCAGTAGGCAATGATCTCGCCATCCGATTTTACGTTCTTGCCTTCGTAAAGTGCTTTCAATTCCTCAGCGGTCTTGAAGGTGGAATCCGCTTCATTGACAGCCTGCGCCCACGGAATGCTGACCGCGCCGGGGATATGTCCGCCGCGGGTGGCGCCTTCTTGCGGGTAGGCGGGCATGTGCAGCAGTTCGCCGCTGTATTCCTTCGGGGAGCGAACGTCCACCAAAGGCTTTTTCGTTTCTAGCTGCTTGAAGACATCATCACGGAAGGCGCGAATGGACTTGTCTGCTTCTTTGGCTTTGTAGGTGGTGGCGCTGAAAGAAGGGACTTCTTTCACGAGTGGGCGCTTTTCCTGCTCCCATTTGGCGCGTCCGCCGTTCATGATCTTTACATTCTGGTGTCCGTAATACTGGAAGAGCCAGAGTGCGTAGCAGGCGAACCAGTTGGATTTGTCACCATAAAAAACGACAGTGGTGTCGTTGGTGATGCCCAGCTTGGATGCCACTTCTTCGAACTGTTCCTTGGTGAGGAAGTCGCGGCGGAGCGGGTGCTGAAGGGTGGAGAACCAGTCCACTTGGGCGGCGCCAGGGATGTGCCCAATGGCATACAGCAAGGGATCTTCGTCTGATTCGATGATGCGGATATTGGCATCGTTCAAATGCTCAGCGACCCATGCGGTTTCGACAAGGTATTCAGGGTGTGCGTACGACATGATAAAGTTATCCTTTTTTAAGAGTAGTTATTTGGAAAATAAAAAGCAGTCAACCGACACGAAGGCGAAACAAACTCGCGCAAACAATGTATTTCACGCGGGAGCCGTTCCACTGCTTGAGGGTTGACTGCTTATCAGGGCGGATAAAGTCTCAGGCAGCGATCACGAACCCCGCCAAAGACACATACACAACTGGGTAAAGGTTTTCATTGAGCGCGTATTGTACGTGATTGATGAGGTTTGTCAAGCCAAATATTCAAAACTGAATTGATGTAAAATTGATGCATGGCGCGTCAAAAATATTACGTCGTTTGGAAAGGTCGCAAGACAGGTGTCTTCACTTCATGGGCGGAATGTGAGAAACAAGTGAAGGGCTTTGTGGGCGGACAGTTCAAAGCCTTCGAAAGCGAGACCGAGGCCGACGCCGCCTATCTCGCAAAGTATGAGGATTACATTGGGAAAGTTTCCACCAGCGGCAAGTGGCGCGAGGCAAGTGTTAAGCCAGTGCTGCCATCTGTATGTGTGGATGCCGCTTGCAGCGGAGCGCCGGGCAAGCTTGAGTATCGCGGTGTCAATACTGAGACGGGTGAAGAGATCTTCCATTCCGGTCCGTATGCCGATGGGACGAATAATGTAGGGGAATTTTTGGCTATTGTCCATGCGCTGACGTGGCAGGAAAAACATAACGTGCATATTCCCGTGTATTCAGATTCAGAGAATGCGATTGCATGGGTCAACACCGGTCAATGCCGGACGAAGTTACAACATACTTCCAGGAACGCCATCTTATTTGCCATCATCCATAGCGCAGAAAACTGGCTGGCGGAAAATGAATTGCCCGAAGGCAGAGTCCTTAAGTGGGATACAGGGGTATGGGGCGAGAACCCTGCAGACTTTGGGCGCAAGTGAAAAGCGAGAATCCATTCAATGGTGAGAATCAATTTTAGGTCCGCTTTGAGGCGGGAGTTTATTTCATGAGATTTTTTGGCTGGTCATGGTCTTTAGGTCGCTGGCGCGGCGTGGATATCCGTTTCCATTTTTCGATGCTGCTGAGTATTCCCATTGCATATTGGCTGTTCAAGCCTGTCGATCTGCGGGGCGTGGTCGAGTCGCTTTTGTGGGTGAGCGGGTTTACATTGTTCATCCTTCTGCATGAAGTGGGTCACGCCTTTGCTGCCCAAGTGGTGGGCGTGGAAGTGAAGAGCATTGTGGTTTGGCTGTTGGGTGGTCTTACGAATCTGGCGCATAAACCTGAGAAGCCTGCCCATAATTTTTTCATCTATGCTGCGGGACCATTGATGAATATGCTGCTGGCATTCTTATGTATTGTGGCATATGTTTTAATGGCAATGGTCTTCCTGCCACTTTCAAAAGATGCTGATACGTATATTTGGATCCAAACCTTTCAGAACCTTTTCTTCTCACTAGCGCTTGCTAATTTGATCCTGGTGGTGTTCAACCTTATCCCCGTTTATCCTCTGGATGGCGGGAATATTTTGCACGCCTCAATGGAGTGGATGTTCGGCAAGACCAATGCAGACCGGATCACACTGGCGGTGGGTATCCCATTTTTAGGTCTGTTGATCTTGCTGGGTATCTTTACGCGCGATTACATTCTTTTGTTCTTTTGTATATTGATCGCTATTTCCATAAGTTCGTTGAATCATGCCTGGTTGAAAAATATAAACCTTGGCATTACCTATCTTTTCAAGCGCGCCGGTTATCATTATTTGAAGGGCGATTACGAGCGTGCGGCGCAGTACTATACAGCAGATATTGATAAGAACCCGAATGAGATCAATAATTACATTACACGCGCGGGTTGTTATCTTGCCATTGGTCAACGTGAACGTGCGCTTGCAGATATTGATCGGGCGTTGAAGCTCAACCCCAATCATATTCTTGCGCTTGAACTTCGCGGCGAGATTCATATGCTCAACAAAGATTACGATACTGCGTCTACGTACTTTACACAGGTTCAGCAGATTAACCCAAATTGGGCTGTGTCATATTTTGATATTGCGTCGCTACATATGGAACGCGGTGAACTGCAAGCGGCACTCGAAGGTTTCAATAAAGCCATTGCCTATCAACCGCGTACGCCGTTGTTCTATATCATTCGTTCCTTGGCACATTTCAAGGCAGGCGATCTAAAGTCTGCGCATGACGATCAGGATGTGGCGGTGGGTATTTCGCCCGAAGAAGCGCTCGTGATGGTGGATGTTAACTTGATGGTGTATGAGGATAAGTTGGATTGGGCTAAGGATTTTTATGGGCGCATGCTGGAGAAAACCCCGCACAACGCGTTTGCGCTTCAGGGCATAGCCGAAGCCTGCCTCATCAACCGGTCCTTTGACGACGCTGTGAGCTATTTCACTCGCGCCCTTGAGCTTAATCCACGTGAAGCGCGTCTTTACCTTGGGCGGGGTAAAGTATATTTCGAATTGAATGAAATTGAAAAAGCGAAAGCGGATTTTGAGAAAGTCCCTGCTGTGACAGATAAACTCCACCTCAAACGCCAGGCAGATGACTTGATCAGAAAGATCCAAACTAATTAACTATTCAACCAAAGGACTCTCTTATGAAAACAGCTTTACTCGTAATCGACATTCAAAAAGACTATTTTCCCGGCGGGAAGATGGAATTGGTTAACCCACTGGAAGCGGGTAAGAAGGCATATAGCTTGTTGCAATGTTTTCGCGAACATGGCGGGTATCATGTCCACATTCAGCATATTGCACTGAAGCCAGATGCGCCATTTTTCGTGAGAGGCACCGAAGGTTCAGACATTCACGATGTTACCGCGCATTTTGAAGGCGAACCTATCGTCTACAAACATTATCCAAACTCTTTCCGCGAGACCAATTTATTGGAGATGCTCAAGGAGTGGGGTGTGGAGCGTGTAGTCATCACGGGTATGATGTCGCACATGTGTGTGGATGCCACTGCCCGCGCCGCTGCTGACTTTGGCTTTCAAGTATGGGTCGCAGAAGATGCCTGCGCCACTCGTAACCTTGAATTCAATGGCACTGTCATTCCCGCGGACCATGTCCACAAGGCGTTTATGGCGGCGTTGAAATCCTATGGTCAGGTCATGACGTCGGAGCAGGTGATCGCACGATTGGCTGCAGAGAAGGCTGAGGCTGGTTA
>VFQT010003413.1_pt1 | contig 14495 bp, 13 predicted proteins | sample 3512381 | NCBI WGS metagenome assembly VFQT01 (sample SAMN10412376, study PRJNA504923) | tailings metagenome | isolation source: Relicate 2 Philex TSF3 active mining site | place: Philippines: Tuba, Benguet | collected 2017-08-29 | reverse complement strand
GAAATCGAATACCGCTTTAACCATCGAAAAGAGAACATTTTTAAGCAGTTCCTGAAAATCTATTTTGGTTACGTTTCGCCCTAATTACCTTTGCTTTTTGTTTTATTTTATTTGGTTTCCAAATTTCACCCCACCGGAGCCCGACCATCATGTTCAGACGCCTGCACCTGATCCTGATCGCAGCAGCCATTTCACTGCTTGCCGCCTGCGGTGAACAACCGCAGCCTGTTACCGAGAAGGCCCAGCCCTCCGCCGAAGAAGTCGCCAAGGCAAAGGCGGCAGCCGAGGCAGCCGCCGCCAAGGAGAAGGAAGCGCTGGCCACGGCGGTCGAAGCCTACGTCTACGGCTACCCGCTGGTCACGATGGAATACACCCGGCGCGTGCTCACCAACACCGCCGACCCGGAAGGCACCAAGGCGCCGATGGGGCAGTTCGGCAAGCTGCGCGCCTACCCGGACGCGAAGTTCAATGCCGTCACCGCGCCGAACGCCGATACGCTTTACACGACGATCTGGCTCGACGTATCCAAGGAACCCTGGATCATCAGCATCCCCGACATGAAGGGCCGTTACGCGCTGTTCCCGATGCTCGATGGCTGGACCGACGTGTTCGAGGTCCCGGGCAAGCGCACCACCGGCACCAAGGCGCAGAAATACGCCATCACCGGCCCGGGCTGGACCGGCACGCTGCCCGCCGGCGTCACCGAATACAAGTCGCCCACGGGCATGGTCTGGATCCTCGGCCGCATCTACTGCACCGGCACCCCGCAGGACTACAAGGCCGTCCATGCGATCCAGGACCAGATGCAGGCCGTGCCGCTGTCAGCCTACGGCAAGCCCTACAAGCCGGAGCCCGCCACCGTCGATGCCGCCATCGACATGAAAACCGCCGTGCGCGAACAGGTCCACAAGCTCGATGCCACCGCCTACTTCAAGCTGCTGTCCGAACTGCTGAAGACCAACCCGCCCAAGGCCGATGATGCGCCGATGCTGGCCACGCTCGCCAAGATCGGCATCGTACCCGGACAGGATTTCGACGCCGCCAAGCTCGACGCCGCGGCGGCCAAGGGTGTCGCCGGCGCGCCGAAAATCGCCCAGGAAAAAATCATGGGCTACTTCAAGGAGTCGATCAAGGCCGGTGATGCGGTGTTTGAAAACGGCTGGCTGTTCACCACCAAGACCGGCCTCTACGGCACGAATTACATCCAGCGCGCGATGATCACCGCCATCGGCCTCGGCGCCAACCGGCCGCAGGACGCAATCTACCCGACCTCCGAAACCGATGCCGAGGGCAAACCCTACAGCGGCGCCAACAAGTACGTGATGCGCTTCAACAAGGGCGAACTGCCGCCGGCCGAGGCCTTCTGGTCACTGACCATGTACAACGCGGAATATTTCTTCGTCGACAATCCGCTCAACCGCTACAACGTCAGCTCGCGCAACAAGTTCAAGGCCAACAAGGACGGTTCCGTCGACATCTACATCCAGCACGAGTCGCCGGGCAAGGACAAGGAGTCGAACTGGCTGCCGGCGCCCAAGGACAAGTTCGTGCTGATGCTGCGGATGTACTGGCCGAAGGAAAAATCGCCGTCGCTGATCGACGGCAGCTGGAAAATCCCGCCGGTCAGGGTTGCGACCGACGGCTGATCAACCCACCAGACGGAAAAGCCGGCGCGAGCCGGCTTTTTTGTCGCCCGGATCACGGCAGGACCGGGCCGCGCGAAGCGCTCTGCAGGTGGATGAAGCTGTGATCGCAGAACCCGGGCTCGGCCGCTGCCTGCAACTCCTCGTAGACCCGGTCGGGATCGCGCAGCACGCGGTGGTCGAAGTGCCGGGCATTGACCGCGCCGTAATGTGTGCAAACGCCGCTCTGCGCGTCGCGCCCGATGCAGGCGTAGACCGTGGTGACTTCGTACATGCCGGCGCTGCGCACGATGTAGTGCAGGTAGCGCCCCCGCACCAGGCGCGCCTCGGCCGCACCGGCACGGCGGGTGTCGATCGCGCGCACACCGCCGTTGCGCCGGCGCTGGTAATGCGCCAGCGAACTGGACAACCCCTCGACCAGCAGCCGCCCCCCGGTCTGCGGATCAATGTCGTAGCTGCGGTAGAACGCGCAGTGGACATGGGGGCTGGTGGCGATGGCCTCGTAGGACAGCGCGCCGGCGGCGGCAACCGGCTCCGCGGCCGCCGGCAACACGGCAGCCGCCAGCAGGCACATCGTTCTGCGCAATTCGGACATGGCCGGAGCAGTGTGCGCCGCCGCTCCCGCGCTGTCCATCGCCTTGACAGCCGGCGCCCCTGAACCTAGTCTCGGGCGCTTCCGACGGAGCAATGATGACCGCACAGACTGCAGTGGAAAAAGTGCTCGCGCGCAAGAGCGGCAAGACCGCGGTGCGCGCCGGCGACGTGGTGTTTCCGGAACCCGACTTCGTGATGATCCATGACGGCGTGGTGATGGGCGCCAAACGCGAACTCGACGCGCTGGGCATCACCCGGCTCGCCGCACCCGGCAAGGTGCTGATGGTCACCGACCATGACGTGATCTACGGCAGCGCGCGCGCCGCCGAACGCGGCGCCTACAACCGGTCGGCGGCGCAGGCCTGGGGCGTGAAAAACTTCTACGATGTCGGGCGCGGCGGCCACGGCCACATCTTCCCGATGGAAACCGGCCTGCTGCTGCCGGGCATGTTCTATTTCGACAACGACCGCCACGCCACCAACGCCGGCGCGATTGGCGCCTTCGGCTTCCGCATGGGCACCGAGATCACCCGCGTGCTCGCCACCGGCACCAACTGGGTGATGGTGCCGAAAACGGTGAAACTCACGATCCGCGGCCGGCTGCAGCCCGGTGTCCATGCCCGCGACATCGGTTTCCGCATCGCCGCGCTGCTGCAGGCCGGCGCGATCACCGAGGACCTCGATTACCGTGTGCTGGAATACGCCGGAGACCTTGACCAGTTCTCGCTCGCCGCGCGCACCGCGCTGTGCTCCAGTCCCACCGAGATGCGCGCCTACGGCGTATTCCTGCCGCCGTCGGAGGCAATCCTCGCCCACGCCCGAGCGCATGCGCAGCGCCCCTTCGAGCCGATCTATGCCGATGCGGACGCCGTGTACGAATCGGCCTTCGAACTCGACGTCAGCGCGCTGCAGCCGCAGGTGTCCACGCCCGGCGGCGTGCACAACGCGGTCGACCTGTCCAAAGTCGCCGGCACACGCGTCGGCCACGCCTTCATCGGCTCCTGCGGATCCGGCATGTGGGAAGACCTCGAGCAGGCCGGCGCCATCCTCAAGGGCCGCCGCATCGCCCCGCATGTGCGACTGTTCATCGCTCCCGGCTCCGAGGCATCGACCCGGCGCATGGCCGCGGAAGGCCTGATGCAGACCTTCATCGAGGCCGGCGCGGTGATGCTGCCCGCCGGCTGCGGCCCCTGCAATGACGCGGTGATCGGGCCGGTGCATTCCGGCGAAGTGTCGATCTCCACCGCCACCAACAACAACGCCGGCCGCTTCGGCGCGCGCGACGCGAAGCTCTACCTCGGCAGCCCGCTGACGGTGGCCGCCTCCGCGGTCGCCGGCGAGATCATCGATGCGAGGCATCTGCAATGAACGACGCATTCCAGTGGCAGCTCAGGGGCCGCTGCTACAAGCTCGGCCACAACGTGCCGCATCCCGGCGGCGTGGTGCCCAACCGCATCATCATCGGCCGCCATTTTGACGCCGCAGACATCATTCCGCATCTCTTCGAGGAAACCGACCCCGGCTTCCACACCCGCTGCAAACCCGGAGACATCATCGTCACCGGAAAAAACTTCGGCATGGGCCCGAAGATGAACGGCTACATCGCGATGCAGGCGCTGGGCCTGGGCCTGGTCTGCGAATCGATGCCCTTCCTCGCCTGGCGCGCGGCCATCGGCTGCGGCCTGCGCGTGATGACCGACTGCGTCAATGCAACGGAACTGTGCGAAACCGGTGACGAACTCGAAGTCGATTTCCGCAACGGCTTCTTCATCAACCACAGCCGCGACATCCGCCGCGAATACCCGCCGATCCCGGATTCGCTGCTCGAAGTCGTGCAGCTCGGCGGCAATGCCGGCTGGCTGAAGCACTGGCACGAGACGCAGGGCGCGGAGTCGTGACGGCGCCGCTGCTCAACGAACACGGCCAGCCCGTCGGCTTCGCGCTGCCGGACTGGACGCCGCCGCCGCGGCCGCCGCGCGCGGTGCTGTCAGGACGCTGCTGCCGCGTCGAACCGCTGGACCTTGAGCGCCACGCAGCGGAACTCCATGCAGCCAACCGCATCGATCCCAGCGGCAAGGCCTTTACCTATCTCTCGTCAGGTCCGTTCGCAGACCTCGACGGATATCGCCGCTGGATCACCGCGACCTGCCTCGGTGCCGATCCGCTGTTCCACGCCATCATCGATGCCGTCAGCGGCAAGCCCGTCGGCGTCGCGGCCTACATGCGCATCGATCCGCCAAACGGCGTGATCGAAGTCGGCCACCTCAATTTTTCGCCGCTGCTGCAGCGGACCCGAGCCGCGACCGAGGCCATGCACCTGATGATGAAGAACGCTTTCGATCTCGGCTACCGGCGCTACGAATGGAAATGCGATGCGCTGAATGCGCCCTCGCGGGAGGCGGCGCGGCGGCTTGGATTTTCGTACGAAGGCCGCTTCCTGCAGGCCATCGTCACCAAGGGGCGCAACCGCGACACCGACTGGTTCTCGATCACCGACCGCGAATGGCCGGCAATCCGCACCGCGCATGAACGCTGGCTCGCCCCGGAGAACTTCGATGGCCAAGGCGGGCAGCGCCTCAGCCTGTCGGCATTGACCGGGCCGCTGCTGCGCCCCAGAGATCAATCATAAGTATTTGATTTTATTGTATTTTTTTGTTTCACCCGGCCCAGCGCCTCGCTGACGATGCGTGTCAGCGCATCGCCCCAGTCCACCCCCGCGAAACACTGGTTGTTGCCCATTGCATGGGGGTGCAGGTCGGGATTTGCATTCGCTTCGAGGAACACGATGCGGCCGTCCGGTGTCAGCCGGTAATCGATGCGGCCGTAATCGCGCTGCTCAAGCGCATGGAAAATCGCGCGGCTCGCGGTCTCGACGTCGCGCCGCAGGTTGGCCGACAGCTTCGCCACCCGCCAGCGGATGCGCCAGCGGCTGCGGTAGGCGCCGTCGTTCTTCAGCTTGTATGAAGCGAAGGTCGGCGCACCGGGTCCGCGGCGGCCGATCACCAGCTCCACCGCGGGCATCACCTCGGGCCGGTTGCCGAGCAGCGCGACATACAGGTCGCGACCCTCGATGAATTCCTCGCAGATCAGCGGCGCGGCGATGCGCCGGCGCAGCACGCGCACGCGCTGCACCAGTTCGCGCTCGTTTTTCACCAGCGAGTTGACGCGCACCTCGTCCGACCCGTCGCCGAACTGCGGCTTCACGATCAAGGGATAAGGCACGCGCGGGTTGCGGATCGGCCCCTTCGGCGGAATCACGAAGTAGCGCGGCACCGCGACGCCGAGGTCGGCGACGATGTGTTTGGACAGCGCCTTGTCGCGCGCCAGCCGCAGGCCGCCCGGCCCCGCCCCCGTGTACGGAATTTTCAGCAGTTCAAGAAGGCCGGCAATCGCTGCATCCTGGCTGCGATCACCATCAATGCATTCCGTCAGGTTGAACACCAGCCGCGGCTTCAGTGCCCGCAGTTCGGTGATGGTGACCTCGACGCAGGACTGGAAGGGCAGGATGTCGGCCCGCAGACCCTGCGCGCGCAGCTCGGCAAGCAGATAGGCTTCGACGCTGTTGCGATCAGGCACATAGCGGCCGGACCGGCGGCGGTCCACCGCTTCGGCATCCACCAGCAGCGCGATGTCGCATCGCGCCGCGCTGCTGCTGCCGACCGGACCCCCTCTGTTGGCCCTGCGTTTTGCGGCTGTTGCCATGCGCCGATTCTATCAGCGCGGCGGCTTCAGATCGCCTGCCCGGCCCTGAACAACCCGCGCGGCACCCGGTGCAGCGGCTCGCATCCGTCACGGGTGATGCGCAGCAGTTCGCCGACCTGCACGCCAGCGCGTTTCGATTCGTCGGTTTCGGTGGTCACCGGGTTGGGCTGCACCACCACGGTCATGTTCTCTTCCAGCGTCATCTGCGGCAGCGCGCGACCGGCCATGCGGCTTTTCGTGCCGATGATCGGCTGGAAATAACCGCCGCCGAAGCCATGCACCAGGTCGTCGCAGACGGTGTAGCCCTTCTGCTCGACCAGGCCGGTCGCATCCATGATCTCCTGCATGGTCGCGCCATGACGCAGTACTTTGGTCACCGCGTCGAATGTCGCCTCGGCCGTCGCATGCAGATCCGCGTAACGCGGCACCGGATCGGCATCGACGGTAAAGGTGCGCAGGACCTGCCCCGGGTAATCCCACCAGAACGCGGAAAGCTCGCAGAAAATGACATCGCCCGCCTGCACCTTGCGCGGCGAGGGATGCTGCGGCGGCACGTGGATATGCGGCTGTGCCATCGAGGTCACGCCGATGTAATGGATCATCGTCGTGCCGCCATGTTTGACATAGGCGCTTTCCACCAGCGCGCCGAGTTCGCGTTCATCCATGCCTGCGCGCGTACCGGCGACCAGCGCACGCAATCCGGCGTCGGACAGTGCCGCGCCGATGCGCAGCCAGTCGATTTCCTCTTCCGACTTGCGCATGCGCAGCTGCGTATAGTCGGCATCAAGCAGCTTCATGTCGAAGACCGCTTCCAGCCGGAGAAATTTCGACACCACCAGCGGCCCGATCAGGCCTACGCGTTTCGCGCCCCGCCGCTTCAGCTCCTCGATGGTGAACTCGATGCCGCGATGCTCGCCCCAGCGCACATCCGCATCGCGGGCAATTTTGCGGCCCAGAGGGAGGTGGTTGTACCACTCCATGTGCATGACCATGCGCTCGCCGGGCTTGAATACGACATAGGCCTCGACCGTGCCCGGCCAGCCGGTCAGCCACTGCACGGCATTGCCGGCACGGTGGTCGGTGACCACCAGCAGGTGGTCGCAGCCGTGTTTTTCCATCGCCGCGGCCAGCGCGGCCTGGCGCCGGACGTATTCGGCATCGGAAAATCGCGGGTACTGCTGCTGCATGACGGCCTGCAGCCGTGTTTCAAGGTTCAGCGGATTGGCGGACGGTATGCTGCTCAAGGAATCTCCCGGCCGGATGTATTGGTTCTCACGCACGAAAAAGGGCGGCGCTGCATGCACCGCCCCTCCCGAGCCTCCACAACCGGATTACTGTGGCTTGATGCCTGCCGCCTTCAGCACCGTCGCTCCGGTGGCGATTTCCTGGCGCACGAACTTGGCAAACTGTGCCGGCGTCATGTCCATCGGATCGTTGCCCAGCGAGACCAGCTTGGCCTTGAGTGCAGGATCGTTCGCCGCTGCCTTGATCGACTGCGCGATCTTGGCGATGACCGGTTGCGGCACGCCGGTCGGCGCCCAGATGCCGAACCACAGCGAGAAATCGAATCCGGGTACGCCGGATTCGGCAATCGTCGGTACGTTGGGCAACGAACTGTTGCGTTTGATGGTGCTGACCGCCAGCGCCCTGACCTTGCCGCCCTGGATGTGGCCGAGGGCCGCCGAAATTGGCGCGAAGTAAAAATCGACCCGCCCGCCAACCACATCAGCCAGCGCCTCACCCGATCCCTTGTACGGGATGTGATTCATGTTGACTTTCGCCATCAGCTTGAACTTCTCGAGATTGAGGTGGGTGCCGCTGCCGATGCCCGCCGACGCGAAATTGATCGTGCCGGGACCGGCCTTTGCCCCGCTGATCGCATCCTGCACGCTCTTGTACTTCGAGCCCGGGTTGGTGACCATCACGTTGGGCTGCTGCGCCAGCGGACCGATGTCGACAAAATCCTTTAGCGTGTCGAACGGCAGGTTGGCGTAGAGCGACGGATTGACCGTGTGCCCGGAGGAGTGCATCAGCAGCGTGTAGCCGTCCGGGTTGGATTTCGCCGCGATTGCGCCGGCGATGGAACCGCCGGCGCCGGGCCGGTTGTCCGCCAGCACCGTCTGCCCCCACATCTCGGTCCACTTCTGGGTGTACAGCCGGCCGACGATGTCGGTGGCGCTGCCCGGCGGGAAGGCCACGATGAAGCGTACCGGCTTGGTCGGATAATCCGCGGCAAACGCGGGAGCGGCGCAAACCGCAAGCACTGCCAGAAGCCACTTTGCAACTGTTTTCATGTTTTCCTCCTCCGTTGTAATTCCTGTGTCAGAGCCCGTCGCCGATATCGACGTTTTCGGGCTTGAGTTCGATGCCCGACGCCTTGGCCTGCAGCAACAGCAGCTGAGAGAAGTCCTGATCATAACCGTTACCGATCAGGGTTTGCACCATGTCTCGCGTGACGCTGGTGGTCGGCATCGGCACCCCGTGGGTGCGCCCGGCGGCCAGGCCGAGGTCGATGTCCTTCCTCAGCAGTTCCGGGGTGAAGGTGACATGGAAATCGAGGTTGGCCAGCGCAGGGGTCTTGTAGGCGGTGAACATCGAGCCCATCACGCTCTTGTTGAGGAAGTCGAGGAAGGCATGGCGCTTCATGCCGGTCTTCTCGGCAAGCACGGTGATCTCGCACAGGTTCTGGATCACCACGCCGAGCATCACGTTGTGGCAGATCTTGGCGATGCGCGACAGCTCGCCGTCGCCGACATAGGACACGCCGCGGCCGATGGCCTCGAGGTACGGGCTCACCGCGTCGAAGGCGTCCTGCGGGCCCGAGGCCACCACCGTCAGCTTGCCGGCCTTGATGACCTTGGCATTGCCCGACACCGGGGAGGCCAGCAGCTGGACGCCCTTCTCCGCCAGCTTGGCGCGGATCTCGGCGGACTCTTCCAGCGAGATCGAGGTGCTGTCGACGATGATTTTCGGCTTGCCGCCCTTGGACATCACGCCGTTCGGTCCAAACAGCACTTCCTTGACGTCCTTGCCCGTCGAAACCATGGTGAACACGATGTCGCAGCCGGCAAGGTCGGTCAGCTTGTCGGCGACCTTGGCGCCGGACTTGGCCAGCGGCTCGGCCTTGGCGCGGGTGCGGTTCCACACGGTGATGTCGCATCCGGCCTTGGCGAGGCGCTCCGCCATCGCGTAGCCCATGCGTCCGATGCCGATCCAGCCGAGTTTGTGTTTTTTCAGGTCTGCCATGGTGCGGTTTCCTTGATTTCCTTGAAATAGAAAATGGCGGGACTCAGGCCTCCAGCGCCTGCTCCCAGTTGCGGGTTTCGATCGTGTTCTTCACTTCGTTGAGGAAGGACGCCGAGTACGAGCCGTCCACCGCACGGTGGTCGAAGCTCTGCGCGAGCACGCCGACGGGGCGGATGGCGATCGAGTCGCCGCCCTCGCCTTCGATCACCACCGGCTTCTTGCGAATGCCGTCGGCCGACAGGATCGCCACCTGCGGCTGGTTGATGATCGGCGCAGTGATCACTGTGCCGAAGGCGCCGTTGTTGGTGATGGTGTAGCTGCCCTCGGTCATTTCGTCGGGGCGCAGCTTGCCGGCGCGGGCACGCGTGGCGAGGTCGTTGATCTCGCGCGCGATCTGCGGCAGCGATTTGGCCGGCACATCCTTCAGCACCGGCACCACCAGCCCGTCGAAGTTGAGGTCCACCGCGATGCCGATGTTGATCCGGCGATGCAGTGTCAGGCCGTCGCCGGACAGGCTGGCATTGAGTTTCGGGAACTTGCCGAGAGCAATCGACACCGCGCGCACGATGAAGGGCAGGTAGGTCAGCGAGAACCCTTCCCGCGCCTTCCACGCCGCGCCATGGGCTGCACGCGCCTGGTCGACCTTCAGGAAATCCGCTTCCACCACCTGCAGCACATGCGGCGAGGTCTGCCAGGACTTCGCCATGTTCTCGGCCACGCGGCGGCGCACGGCATTGAAGGGCACGGTCTGCCCCGCCTGCACCGGCGCCGGTGCAGGCGCCGGGCGTGCGGCTGGCACCGCGGCAGCTGCGGGCTGCGCGCCGCGGCGCGCGATGAACCCGGTGACGTCCTCGCGGGTGATGCGGCCATCGCGGCCGGTGCCCGGAATCCGCGCCGGGTCGAGGCCGTGCTCGGCAATCAGCCGGCGCACCACCGGCGACAGGCGCTCGGCGGGATTGGCACGCAGCCGGCCCGAAGCGGCGTGGATGGTGGCGGGCACCGCGGCAGCCGGCGCCACGGATGCGGGAACGGGTTTCGCTGCAGCGGCGGACGGTGCCGCGGCCTTCGCCACTCCGCTTTCGCTGATCACCGCCAGCCGCGCGCCGACCTTGGCGGTCACGCCCTCGGCCACGACAATCTCGCTGACCACGCCCGCCACCGGCGACGGAATCTCGGTGCTGACCTTGTCGGTCTCGACATCGAACAGCGTTTCGTCGGCTTTCACGCTGTCGCCGACCTGCTTGTACCACTTGGTGACGGTGCCCTCGGCGACGGTCTCGCCGAGCTGCGGCATGATGATGTCCATCCCTTAGCCTCCGTCAGTCGATCTTCTGCGCGATCTCGCGCACGATGCGTTCGACCGAAGGAATCGTCGCATCCTCCAGCGCATCCGCTGAAGGCAGCGGGATGTGCGGAGTGGTGATGCGGATGATCGGCCCGTCAAGTTCCCAGAAACATTCATCGGCGATGATCGAGGCAATTTCGGCGCCCCAGCCGCAGAGCCGCGGGTTTTCCTCGACAGTCACCAGCCTCCCGGTTGCCGCGACTTCGGCGAGAATGGTTGCAGTATCCAGCGGAACCAGTGAACGCACGTCGACGACCGTGCAGGAAATGCCGTGCTCCTTTTCCAGGATTTCGGCCGCGGCCAGCGCGCGGTGCACCATCAGCGCCAGCGCGACAATCGTGCAGTCCCTGCCCCGGCGCAGCACGCGCGCCTTGCCCAGCTCGTCGACCAGTTCGCCGTCGGGCACCTCGCCCTTCATCGGGTAGAGCGATTTCTGCTCGAAGATGATCACCGGATCGGGGTCGCGGACCGCGGCGGCGATCAGGCCCTTGACGTCGGCCGGGAACGCCGGCGCGACAACCTTGATGCCGGGAATCATCATCGCCCAGTTTTCCACCGACTGCGAATGCTGGGCGCCGAAGCGCGAGCCCGCGCCGTTGGCTGTGCGGATCACCAGCGGCACCTCGACCTGGCCGTTGGTCATGTAGCGCGATTTCGCGATTTCGTTGGCGACGATGTCCCAGCACACCGCCAGGAAGTCTGAGAACATGATCTCGGCGATCGGCCGCAGGCCCGTCATGGCCGCACCCATCGCCGCACCGAGGATGGCCTGCTCCGAAATCGGCGTGTCGCGCACGCGTTTCGGCCCGAACTTGTCGAGCAGGCCGACCGTGGCCTTGAACACGCCGCCGGCGGCGGCAATGTCTTCACCGAGGAAGACCACACGCTCGTCGCGCGCCATTTCCTGCGCGATGCCGGCGGCGACCGCGTCGCGATAAGTCAGTTCCGCCATGCCGCACCCCCATCCGCCCACACGTGTTTCTCGATGTCATCCAGCGACGGCAGCGGCGAGGCCTTCGCCGTCTCGGTCGCCTCATTCACCTGTTGCATGACTTCTTCCTCGATGTCTTTCAGCGTCGCCTCGACAATGCCGAGGCCGATCAGCCGTTCGCGATAGACCTTGACCGGGTCGCGCTCCAGCCACTTCTCCAGTTCGCCGTCGGGCCGGTACTTCGCCGGGTCGGCGCGCGAATGCCCGGAATGGCGGTAGGTCATGCATTCGATCAGCGCCGGCCCGCCGCCCTTGCGCGCGCGGTCCATGTATTTGGTCGCGGTGCGATAGACCGCGTCGGCGTCGTTGCCGTCGACAACGATCTTTTCGAGGCCATAGGCCGCCGCGCGGTCCGCTGCCGGATGCTCCACCGCGGTGACCGTGTGGATCGGCGTGTATTCCATGTAGAGGTTGTTTTCGCAGACAAAGATCACCGGCAGCTTCCAGATCACCGCGAAGTTCAGCGCTTCGTGGAAAGCGCCGATGTTGGTGGTGCCGTCGCCAAAGAAACACACCGCGACCTGCTCGGTGCCGCGGTATTGCGCGCTCCAGGCCGCACCCGCCGCGACCGGCAGATGCGCGCCGATGATCGCGTAGGAGCCCATCGCACCCTTTGACACGTCGGTCAGGTGCATCGAGCCGCCCTTGCCGCCGAGCAGGCCGCATTCGCGGCCCATCAGCTCCCCGAGCACGCCGCTCATCGAGGCGCCGCGCGCCAGCGTGTGGGCATGGCCGCGGTAGGTGCAGAAGGTCCAGTCATCCGGGCGCATCGCCACGCCGAAGGCGGCAGCGATGGCCTCCTGACCCAGCGACAGGTGGCTGGTACCCTTGATCAGGTTCTGCAGGAACAGGTCATAGGCGCGCTTCTCGCAGAGCCGCAACTGCAGCTGCATGCGAAACAGCTCAAGCCGGATATCGCGGCCGATGTCGTCATCAGCCGTCGCGTCCTTTTTACGTTTCACATTGGTATCCACAATAACCTCGTTAAAGGCGGTTTACCGCCAAGTCGCCAGATGCTTTTCAGCGCCAAGACACCAAGACCCCCCCAAAAAAACCAATAACGAAAAATTCATTGTCGTTGATCCACTTGGCGTTCTTGGCGTCTTGGCTGTAAACGATCTTCAGTATTTATTCGCGATCGGGAGTTCCTGTGCCGGGAACAGCGTGATGACCTTGGCGCCGTCGGGCGTCAGCACCACTTCCTCCTCGATGCGCGCCGCGGACACGCCATCCTTGGCCGGGCAGAAGGTTTCCACCGCGAACACCATGCCGGCCTTCAGCTCGTACGGGTCCTTGAACGAATTCAGCCGCGAAATCAGCGGCCGCTCGTGCAGGCCGAGACCCAGGCCGTGGCAGAAGTTCAGGCCGAAGGCCGCCATCTCGGTTTCGAAACCGATGTCCGTGCATTTAGGAAAGGCACGCGCAACGGTATCGGTGGACACCCCCGGACGGAGCATGTCGATGGCATCGTCCATCCAGCGCCGCGCCCGCTTGTAGGCATCTATCTGCGCCGGCGTGGCACTGCCCACGGTGAAGGTGCGGTAGTAGCAGGTCTTGTAGCCCATGTAGGAGTGGATCAGGTCGAAGTAGGCCTGGTCGCCGGGACGGATCATGCGGTCGGTAAAGTTGTGCGGATGCGGGCTGCAGCGTTCACCGGCGATCGCATTCACCGCCTCGACGCAGTCCGAACCCATTTCATAAAAACGTTTGGCCGCCATCGCCACCACTTCGTTTTCGCGGATGCCCGGCTTCAGTGCCTCAAAGATGTCCTGGTATACGCCGTCGCCCATCGATGCCGCCATGTTGAGCAGCGTGATCTCGTCGTAGCTCTTGATCTCCCGGGCATCGAGCATCACCTGCTGGCCGTCCATCACCTTCAGGCCCAGCTTCTGCAGCGCAAACAGGAACGGCGGCTCGACCACGTCGATGCCGATCGGCATGTCGGCCACACCTTCCTGCTTGAGGATGTCGTAAATCTCCTTCGCCGCCGCCTCGAACAGCCCGACTTTCGGCGACACCGCGCCGCGCAGACCGGCAAGACCCGGAATGTTGTGGTTGCGCGGCAGCCACGGCGCATACAGCTTGTGATGGCGCACGGCTGAACCGAAATCCCAGACCCAGGGTTCGCCGTTGCCGGTGAGCAGGCACCAGCGCGTGAGCTTGTCGCGCGCCCACTCGCCGATCACCGTGCTCGAGATGTAGCGCATGTTGATCTGGTCGAACACCAGCAGCGCGCCGAGCTTCGATTTCTTCAGCGCGTTGCGCGTGCGGGCGAGGCGGTATTCATGCAGGCGCTGGAAATTGACGCGCTCCTCGAAGTCGACCTGCATGCGTCCCGGTGCCTGCAGCGGCCGCTCCCAGCGATGCCCCGGATCCGCCGGATCGAACAGCACATCGGGTGCCGACGAAACCCCTTTCTTCGGGTGAATGCCTGAGGTCTTGATGCGCTTGGGCTCGACCGGTTTCCTCTTCCGCGCCATTAAAATACCTCCAATTAAAACAAAAACTTAATAACAATATCGGCCATCAACGCTCAATCCGCCTTGATGCCGGAGGCCTTGATGATCGGCGTCCATTTTGCCAGTTCGCCCTTCACGAAGGCCTGCAGTTCCTCGGGTGTCGACGGTGTCGCGATCGCGCCGCGCTTGAGCAACGCATCCCTGACTTCCTGCGCCTTCAGGATATCGGTGACCTCCTTGTGCAGCTTGGACACGACGGGTTTCGGCACTTTCGCCGTGGTGAAGAGGCCGAACCACAATTCGGCCTCCATGCCCGCGATTCCTGCCTCGGTCGCGCTCGGAATGTCGGGCACGGCAATGAATCGTTCCTTGCTCGACACCGCGATCGCGCGCACCTTGCCCGTCTTCAGCTGCACGTGCGCCGTGATCGGCGACAGGAAGGACATCTGGGTTTCGCCGGAAAGCACGGCCGTCAGCGCAAAGCCCGCACTCTTGTACGGCACATGCTGCACATC
>VFQT010003411.1_pt1 | contig 14497 bp, 11 predicted proteins | sample 3512381 | NCBI WGS metagenome assembly VFQT01 (sample SAMN10412376, study PRJNA504923) | tailings metagenome | isolation source: Relicate 2 Philex TSF3 active mining site | place: Philippines: Tuba, Benguet | collected 2017-08-29 | reverse complement strand
CACGCGCGAGGTTCGCGCTTCCGAGACGCATCTGTTGCTCGAGGATCTTCTTCGCGGCGAACGGGTGACCACCCAGAACTTCGGCGGCTTCTTTCTCCGTGCGGATCCCGCGCCCGTCGACCTTCATCATCTGCGCGTACCGGTTCGCGAGCAAACCGAGAATCTGCAGGGCGTGCGAGTCGGCGAGCATGCGGTGCAGCATGACGAGCGCCTCGGAGGTGTTGCCCGCATCGATCGGGTCGGTGAGACGCCACGGTTCGATGCGTCCCGCGTCGCCGAGGAAGTCCTCGACGTCGGCACGAGTGAGTTTCGCGCCTTCACCGAGAGCCGACACGAGCGTGCGGACGAGTCCGGACACGCGTGCGTGGTCGCCACCGAACCAGCCTTCGATGAGTCGCGGCACCTCCGGCACCCAGGTGAAACCGGCCTCGACCAGCCGCTCCTCCACCCACCTGACTCGGTCGGCCTGTTTGCTGACGACAGCCGCTCCGACCTTTTCGGGCCGAAGTTCGGCGAGGGCAGAGTCGAGCGCCTTCGGCAGTTTCGACGTGGTCGTCACCACCAGATCGACCCCGTCGATGCAGTTGCCGATCGCCGCCGCAACCGCGTCGTGGTGCTCGGCAGGGAGAGCGTCGAGGTCGCGCAGAACCACCACTCTCCGATCGGCAAAGAGCGACATCGTCGACAACGCGTCGACGATCGCCGACGGATCGGGCCCTCCTTCTCCACACTCGATCTCTTCGCTGATCAACGAACGGTCACCGTCACCCACCAGACGGTCGACGAGGGATGTCAACTCGAGCGAGACGAGAGCCTCGTCACCTGAGATCACCCATGCGGCCACGTGTCCACGATGCCACACGGGAGCGTCACACGACTCGCGCGCACTCGCCGCGCCAACCAGAGAGCCACCGCACACCACGAAACCACGTTCCACCAGCCCGTCGGTCCGAGGTCGGCACAGACGTGCGCGACGGTGGCGATCCACCACAACGGCGGCGTCAGACACGCCGCCACCAACGGGGCTGCGAACGGCACGAACGCCGCCAGCAATGCGAGAGGGACACCGACCGTCATCACCACACCCGCCACCGCGATCACGAGCGGGTTCGCCACCAGTGTCACCACGGGGATAGACCCGAACACGAACAGAAGCACCGGGGCCGTTCCGGCCTGTGCCGCAAGTGTCGACGAGAGCACACCGCCGGCCGACGCGCGCGAGCCGAGGAGCCGTGCGATCGGCTGCGACAACCATGCGAGACCGGCCGTCGCTCCGACACTGAGGGCGAACCCCACACTCCAGGCGAGCATGGGATCGACCACGAGGAGAACCGTCGACGTCACCGCGATCACCGTTCTTCCGTTCAGTCCCGCGCCGATCGCCCCCGACAGCGCCACCAGCCCGGCCATGACCGCCGCCCTCACCACTGATGGTTCGGCCCGCGTGAGAACGGTGAACCAGCCGATGAGCGAGAGCACAGCACCGAGTCGCCACCAGCGCCCGAGGCGAGCGAGCAACGGCGATGCCGTGGCGATGAGGTACGCGACGTTCTGACCGGACACCGCCGTGAGATGAGAGATACCGGAGGCACGGAAGTCATCGACCATCTCCCGCGGTTGCGATCGATCATCGCCGACTGCGAGTCCGGAGAAGAGCCCACGCAATCCTTCGGGCACGCCCGCGGTTCCCTCGACGAGTGCACGACGCACACGGTTCGATGCGAGCGCGAGAGTGGTTCCCGCGCCAGACGTCTCCGACACGTCGGTTACCGTCGCCCGCCCCACCACGTGACGCACACGGTCACGGTCGGCCCATTCACCCGTGCCTCGTTCACAGACCGCATCGACCCGAATCGTTTCTCCGGCCGCGACACGGGAGAGAACTCCCCCATTCCGTCCACGAGCCGTCACTCGCCATCGTTTCTCGTCGATCTCCAGCACCACGCTCGTTGCACCGTTGACGGTGCGAGGGTCGGTGCGCACGAGGGCTACTCCCGCACAAGGCACCGATTCTCCGACAACAACCCCGTGCCAGGCCGTGGCCCCACCGGCCGCGGCAACCAACGCGAGACACACCACCGCCACTCGTCGGCGTGGCCAGACGATCGCGCACACCACACCTGCGACCACCACAGCAGTTCGCGCCCCGTCGAGCGAGGGCAGGGAGCGACCGACCAACGTCGCGAGCCACGTGAGAGCGGCGAACCCCGCGAGCACCGACGTGCGCGGCATGCGGTGCCCCGAGGCAGATGTGAGCACCCCGTAAAGTCGTGAGGTGCCAGGCGACCGACGATCCTCGACACGAGCGGTCACCGACACCGTGCCCGGTGGCGTCTTTGCGACACGTCGGTCAGTACGTCGCCGGGGCGGCGTGGTTGCCATTGCGATTGCGGCGGCACTCTGGTTGGCCGGTCTCGCCGGTGGTGCGCTCGTCGACGGGCCGGTCGGCGGTGTGGTGTCGTTCTTCTTCCTGGTGATGGCCCTTCCGGTGATGCCGCTCCTCGGTATGCCGGCGGCCGGCGGCGGAACTCGCCTGCTCGCGGCGGTCACGGCGAGTGCCGTTCTGTGGTGGATGCTCGGCCAGGTGGTGGCCGGCCGTGTGACACGCCGACCGGTTGCCGGCTGGCGCGAGTGGACGAGGGAGTTCCTCGTGATCGGACTCGGCCTGTGGGTAGGTGCCGCCGGCGGGTTGGCACTGGGCGCCCTCGTTCTCGGCGTCGTCTGACACTGCGACGCCCTGCACCGGACACCGGCGCATTACAGGCTCACCAGATCGCGGATGGCGTCGAGTTTCTTCGGCCCGATGCCGTCGATCGCGAGCAGGTCATCGAGTCGTGAGAACGGACCTTTCCGGGTGCGATGGGAGACGATGGCCTTCGCCGTGGCCGGGCCGATTCCGGGCAACGTGTCGAGCTGCTCGACGCTTGCGGTGTTGAGGTTCACTATTGCCTCGGTCGACGACGGCGTTCCGGCTTCGGTCGGTGTCGACGGCGATGCGCCCGGTGTCGACGTGGTCGTCACCGGGCGTCGTGGTGCGTGTCGCGGGGCGACGGTCACCTTCGGCCGCGACGCGACACGCCGCGGGACCACGACCTGTTCGGTGTCGAGCACCGTCTGGGCGAGATTGATGCGCTCGAGATCGGCCGACTCGGTCGCCCCTCCTGCGGCACGCACTGCATCGACCACCCGCGCACCCGTATCGAGCGTGTACACACCCGGCCGTTTCACTGCACCCGCGACGTGCACGCGGAGCCGCCCCGTCGTCGGCGCGTCGTCGACCCCGGGTGCGCTCACCAGTGTCGTCGACACCGACACGACCGGCAACTGGACCTCGACCGGCACCGCGGCGGGCCGGACCAGCCACCACCCCGCCAGCATCGCTGCGCCGACTCCGACGGCACCGGCGACGATGCGCCGCACACCGAAGAACCTCGACCAATGACCAAGCCCCGGGCGGAGACCGTCCACCGTGCGGGACCATCGGTCACGGGCGGCATCGATCAGCAGACGACGAAAGGAGTCCATGCCCCCATGTGGATGGCCACGACCCCCGTTCGGCAATCACACGATCGCGACGCCGACCGAGGTCACCGAAGAATGATCAGAACAGACGTGCTGTCAGGAGGCGGCGGTACTTCGCCGTGCGAGGGTCGTCGGGGCCCATCGCCTCGAGAATGTCGAGGAACTCCTGGCGTGCGTCGTCGTCGGACTTCACGCGCTCGAGCAACTCGGCCAGTGTTGCGTCGTAGTCGTCGACGGGGTTCAGAGCGAGTCGGGCCGTCGCGGCGATGTGACGCACCCGCTCGGTCTCGGGAAGTCGCGCGAGCAACGCGAGTGCCTCGTCGACCTGGCCGGCGCGCACGAGGAACTCGGCCAGCGAACACACCGCGTCTTCGTTCCCGGGGGCCAGTGCCACCGCATCGCGCAGAGCCTCCTCGGTGCCCTGTGAGAGCAATTCACGCACGCGCAGTTGCGACGGATCGGGAAGCAACGACTGCACCAACTGGTTGATCTCGTGCTCGGGCCGTGCACCAACGAATCCGTCGATGGGTTGGCCGTCCTTGAAGATGTACACCATCGGGATCGACTGCACCTGGAATGCACGCGACACGGCGGGGTTCTCGTCGACGTTGATCTTGGCGAGCACGACCTGTCCGCCGGTGGCATCGGTGGCACGTTCGAGGATCGGCCCGAGCGTCTTGCACGGCCCGCACCACGGCGCCCAGAAGTCGACGATGACGGGTACTTCTCGCGACTTCTCGACGACTTCCTGTTGGAAAGTGGCGTCACTGACGTCGACCGACATGGCGTCACGATACCGGTAGTTTCTTGCCCGTGACCCTTCCGAACGGCATCAGCACCGGCGTCGAACCATGGCTCGTCGCGAACATCGCGGGTGCGACTGCGCCGTTCACCTACACACAGATCGCCGGCGGACACTCGAACCTCACGTTCAGAGTCGACGACGCCGCCGGCCATGCGTACGTGTTGCGCCGACCACCGCTCGGCCACCGTCTCGCGAGTGCACACGACATGGGTCGCGAACACCGCATCATCGCGGCCCTCTCCCGCTCTGACGTTCCGGTGGCGCCTGCCCTCGGGTTCTGCGACGACGAGACGGTGAACGACCTCCCCTTCTACGTGATGAAGTTCGTGAACGGTCACGTGGTACGCGAGAAGTCGGTCGCCGAGTCGGCGCTCGGCACCGCCGGTTGCCGCAGGGCGAGCGAATCAATCGTCGACACGATGGCGGCGATCCATGCAGTCGACATCGACGCCGTCGGCCTCTCCGATCTCGGCCGACACGAGGGCTACATCGCGCGCCAGCTGCGACGCTGGCACGGCAACATCGTCGAGCAGCGCACACGTGACCTTCCCCTCGTCGACAGCGTCTACGAGGGTCTCATGGCCCGCATTCCCGAGCAGGGCCCGGCAACGATCGTCCACGGCGATTACCGCCTCGACAACTGCATGGTCGACAGCGACGGCAACGTGATCGCGGTGCTCGACTGGGAGATCTGCACCCTCGGCGACCCGATGGCAGACCTCGGTCTTCTCATGGTCTATTGGACCGGACCGAACGACGAGGCGAGCGCGTGGTCGAATCCCGTCTGCACCGCAGACGGCTTCATGGACCGGCGTGACCTCGCCGAGCGGTACGCCGCGGTGTCGGGACGCGACATCTCGAACCTCGACTTCTACGTCTCGTTCGCCTACTGGAAACTCGCGTGCATCATCGAGGGCGTCTATGCGCGGTACCTGGGCGGCGCGCTCGGTGAGCGGAACCCCGCCGAACTCGAACACTTCAAGAACCAGGTCGACGGCGCGTGCCAGAAGGCTGCCGACGCCCTCGCATCGCTCGGGTGACACGTGCCTGACCGCCCCGCACCGCCGTACGTCGTCGACGGCCCGCTGCCGTCGCTCGTCGAGCCGGTGTTGGTGGTGGTGCTGTCGGGCTGGATCGATGCGAGCGGAGCGGCCGCGGCGGCAGCGGAACACCTCGCGTCGCAGACGAATGCCCGCACGTTCCTCACGTTCGACGACGACACGTTCATCGACTACCGCGCGCGCCGGCCGGTGATGAGACTGCGCGACTCGGTGATCTCGGAGATGGTGTGGTCGACACCGGTCATGCGTCACGGCCGCGACGAGTCGGGGCGCGACGTGGTGCTCCTCACGGGCCCCGAACCAGACACCGCGTGGAGGTTGTTCGCCGACACCGTCGCCGACGTGTGCACCGAGCTCGGCGTGACCACCATGGTCGGACTCGGTGCGTACCCGTTCGGCGCCCCGCACACCCGACCCGTGGGCATGACTGCGACATCACCGAGTGCCGACACGGTGGCACGTCTCGGGCTCGCCCGAACGAGCCTCGATGCACCTGCCGGCGCACAGACCCTCCTCGAGCAGGTTCTCCATCGTCGCGCCATCGACTCGTTCGGTCTTTGGGCCCAGGTGCCCCACTACGTCTCGTCGATGGCGTACCCCGCCGCGAGCGCCGCCCTGGTCGAGGCCCTCTGCCGGGAGACCGACCTGGTCGTCGATCCGGCTGCCTTGCGCCGCGAGGCCACGATCCAGCGTGAGCGCCTCGACCACCTCGTGGCCGCCAACGACGACCACACGGAGATGCTGAAGAAGCTCGAGGCAGCCCACGACGCCGCTGCTCCCCCGATTCCGGCCATCGACCAACCGATCCCTAGTGTGGACGAGATAGCGGCCGAAGTGGAGCAGTTCCTGCGCGACCAGCAGGACCGCAACCAGTAACCGCACGACACACATCGGGAGGGGCAATGAAGGTCGACGGGGGCATCGGAAACGATCTGCACAAGGCCGGAACGCAGGCCAAGGAAGTCGAAGCGGCCGGATACTCGGGAGCGTGGACGGCAGAGACCGCGCACGATCCGTTCTTTCCGTTGCTGCTCGCCGCCGAGCACACGGAGAACCTGCAGATCGGCACGTCGATCGCGGTCGCGTTCGCACGCAACCCGATGACACTGGCGAACATCGGCTGGGACCTGCAGAGCTACTCGAAGGGCCGCTTCATGCTCGGTCTCGGCAGCCAGATCAAGCCGCACATCACGAAGCGCTTCTCGATGGAGTGGAGCCACCCGGCGGCTCGCATGCGCGAGATGATCATGGCGATGCGGGCGATCTGGGACACCTGGATGAACGGCACGCCCCTGAACTTCCGCGGCGACTTCTACACCCACACCTTGATGACGCCCTTCTTCACACCCGACGCAGCCGAGATGGCACCGTACGGGCCGCCGAAGATCTACCTCGCCGGCGTCGGCGAGAAGATGACCGAGGTCGCCGGCGAAGTGTGCGACGGCTTCCTCTGCCACGGCTTCACCACCGAGAAGTACCTGCGCGAGGTGACCATTCCCGCACTCGAACGCGGTCGCGCAAAGGCCGGCAAGACGATGGACGGCTTCGAGATTGTCGGGCCGAGCTTCGTGGTGACCGGCGCGAACGAAAAGGAAATGGATGCCGCCGCCACCGGCACGCGCCGCCAGATCGCCTTCTACGGTTCCACGCCGGCCTACCGCGGGGTGCTCGAGACGCACGGCTGGGGTGGTCTGCAGGACGAACTCAACGTGCTCTCGAAGCAGGGCAAGTGGGAAGAGATGGGCAACCTCATCACCGACGACATCTTGAACACGTTCGCGGTCGTCGCCGAACCCGAGAAGGTGGCACCGGAACTGCTGACCCGCTACGGCGACGTGATCAGCCGCATCTCGTTCTATGCGCCGTACAAGGCCGACCCAGACCGTTGGCTGCCCGTGATCGATGCCCTGAAGAAGGGCTGAGCGAAGGCTTCGACAGATCGGCGTAGGGCGTCAGTCGAACGACGGGCGGGCGCGCAGCGAACGCTTCAGTTCCGCCATGCCCGATGCGGTGGCGATCGTCTCGACGGCATCCCACAGACGCACCGCGTCGTCGCCGCGCGGGATCGACGAGATCACCGGCCCGAAGAAACTGCCCTCGTTCGTCGCGCCCGGACGGAACGTGAGGATCGGAGTGCCGACGTCTTTTCCGGTGCGCTCGAGCGCGAGTTCGGTCTCGTCACGAATGAGCGAGTCGTACGAGGTGTCCTCGAACCGCTCGGCCCACTCGACGGGAACTCCAGCGGCCGAGAGCACGGCGCGCAGGTGCCCGACCTTGTCGGAGAGATAGGCCTCGCGCTCTCCCCTGTTGTGGAACGACGTGCCGACGGCGGTGTACACCTTCGCGACGCCATCGTTGCCCTCGGTGGCCCGGGCGTGCGCGGCGATGCGCAGGCATTCGGTGCCCGCATGGTGCACCTCTCGGTAGCCGTCGGGCATCGTCGAGTAGTCCATCTTCTCTTCGTTCAGGAACCTGAGCGAGATGAACTTCCACTTCACGTCGTAGTTGCGCAGGCCCTGCACCTCTGTCACCCAGCGCGACGTGATCCATGCCCACGGGCACACCGGGTCGAAGAAGAAGTCGAGATCAGCCATCAGACGCGCGCGATCTCTCGTTCTTCGTAGGTCTCGATGAGGTCGCCCGGCTTGAGGTCCTGGAAGTCGGACAGGCCGATACCGCACTCGAACCCTTCGCGAACCTCTCGCACGTCGTCCTTGAAGCGACGCAACGACTGGATCGAGCCCTTCCAGATGATGACGCCCTCGCGGAGGAATCGCACCTTCGTGCCGCGCGTGATGACACCGGTCCGCACGAAGCAACCAGCGATCGCACCGATCTTGGGCACGCGGAAGATCTCGCGCACCTCGGCCTCGCCGGTGACCACTTCCTCGAACTCGGGAGCGAGCAGACCGAGCATGGCCTTTTCCATGTCTTCGAGCAGCTTGTAGATGATCTCGTAGGTGCGGATCTCGACCTTCTCGGTCTCGGCGAGGTCACGGGCCTTGCGGTCGGGACGCACGTTGAAACCAATGATCGTGGCGTTGGTGGCGGACGCGAGCGTGATGTCGTTCTCGGTGATGCCACCGACCCCGCGGTGCACGAACGCGACCTTGACGTCGTCGCGCTCGAGCTTGCGGAGGCTCTCGGTGACCGCTTCGAGCGAACCGTGCACGTCGGCCTTCACCACCAGGTTGAGCGCGGCAACCTCGCCGGCCTGGATCTGGCTGAAGATGTCCTCCAGCTTCACGCCACGCTGAACACGGGCGTCGCCACGCTGGTTGAGCACGCGCAGGCGGTGCTCGCGCGACTCACCGACCACGCGGGCGGTCTTTTCGTCGGGAGCGGCACGGAACTCGTCACCGGCCTGGGGTACGGACGCGAGTCCGAGCACCTGCACCGGCATCGACGGGCCGGCTTCCTTGATCTGCTCGCCACGTTCGTTGATGAGCGCACGCACGCGACCCCACGCGGCACCCGCCACGATCGGGTCTCCCACCTTGAGCGTTCCCTTGTCGACGAGCACCGTCGCCACCGGACCACGTCCGATGTCGAGGTTCGCCTCGAGCACGATGCCCTTGGCACGACCGGTCGGGTTGGCGGTGAGGTCCTCGAGTTCGGCGACCACGTTCAACTGCTCGAGCAGGTCGTCGACACCGAGTCCCTGTTCGGCGGCCATTTCCACCACGATCGTGTCGCCACCCCAGGCTTCCGGCACGAGTTCGTGCTCGGCGAGCTGGGTCAGGACTCGCTGCGGATCGGCGTTCTCCTTGTCGATCTTGTTCACCGCCACCACGATCGGCACGTCGGCCGCCCGTGCGTGGTTGATGGCCTCGATCGTCTGGGGCATGACACCGTCGTCGGCCGCCACCATCAGCACCACGATGTCGGTCACCTGCGCACCGCGGGCGCGCATCTTGGTGAACGCGGCGTGGCCGGGCGTGTCGATGAAGGTGATCTTCCTGCCGTCCTTGTCGACCTGGTACGCACCGATGTGCTGGGTGATGCCACCAGCCTCACCCGACACGACGTTCGCCGAACGGATGCGGTCGAGCAACGTGGTCTTGCCGTGGTCGACGTGGCCCATCACGGTGATGACGGGCGGACGCGGCTCCTGCGCGGCTTCGTCGTCGTCGTCGGAGTCGTCGAACAGAGCCTGCAGCTCCATCTCTTCTTGCTGGCCCGGGTCGACGAGGAGGATCTCGGCGCCGATCTCGAGTGCGAACAACTCCATCTGCTCGTCGCCGAGGCTCATGGTGGCAGTCACCATCTCGCCGTGCTCGAGCAGGAAGCGAACGACGTCTGCGGCCGTGCGGTTCAGCTTCGGAGCGAACTCCTGCGCCGACGACCCGCGCTCGATGATGACGGTGCCCTCCGGCACCGGCGCATTGCTCGCCGTGTAGTTGGTGAACTGCGGCTGCAATTCCTCGAATTCGCGACGGCGACGGGCACGCGACTTCTTGCGCGGGGCACGACGCTGACCGTTCGGACGACCACCGGGTCCACGACCGGGACCGCCACCAGGACCGCCACCGGGGCCGCCGGGACGCGGACCACCAGGACCGGCACCGGGACCTCCGGGACGCGGGCCGAACCCAGGACGGGCGCCAGGTCCACCGGGGCGAGGGCCACCGGGACCACCCGGGCGAGGACCGCCGGGACCAGGCCGGAAACCCGGACCGGGACGCGAACCAGGACCCGTGCGAGGACCGGGACCCGGACGGAAACCAGGACCGCCTCCACCGGGACGGCCACCCGGCGCGCCGGGACGGAACCCTCCGGGCGGCGGCGGAATCGGCTTGCCGCTCGGCGACAACGGACGTGCCGGTGGCGGCGGCGGAATGGGCTTGCCGCTCGGCGACATCGGGCGAGCCGGAGGTGCCGGAGGACGCGCGGTCGGCGCTCCGTCACGTGGCGCCGCCGGACGGGCCGGAGGAGCAGGCGTCACCGGCGGACGCGGAATGCCACCCGTCGGCGCGCCGGGACCACCGGAAGAGATGAAACGAGCGCCACTCGTCGGACGCGGTGCAGAGTCACTCGGCGCAGCCTCGGTGGGTGCAGTCTCGACCGGTGCCTGGGCAGCTGGTTCGACGGGTGCCGGAGCAGGTTCGGGCGCGACAGGAGCCGGGGTCTCGACCACCGGCGCCGCCTCAGGAGCCGGAGTCTCGACGACTGGCACCTCGACGGGTTCGTCGACGACGTCAGCGTCGGCCTTCTTGGCTGCCGTCTTCTTGGCAGCGGTCTTCTTGGCCGTTGTCTTCTTCGCGGGCTTGTCGGCGTCAGATCCGTCGTCGGCCTTCTTGGCTGCCGCCTTCTTTGCGGGAGCCTTCTTCGCCGTCGTCTTCTTCGCGGGCTTCTCTTCCTCGGGCTGCTCGTCGCGGCGCAGACCCTCGCGATCTGCCTTGCGGCGGATGCGGTCGGCATGGGCCTCTTCCATCGTGTTCGCGACGGTCTTCACCGGCACGCCCATCGACACGGCGAGGTCGAGCGCTTCTTTGTTGGTCAGCCCGAGCTCTTTGGCGAGCTCCGAGACACGGATCTTCTTTGCTGGCAAGTTCTCAGGCCTCCGTTGTTTCGGCGTCCGGGGCCGCGGTCTCGCCGCCGGCCGCCCACTGGTCTTCGCTCACCACGGAACCGTCTGCAGCATGGAACTGCAGTTCGCCGGTCTCGTCGTTTCGGCGCCACTCGCCTTCGGCGTAGCCGGCCTCGTTGTTCGGTGCAGTGCGGAAGATGCCCTGGGCTTCTTCGGCGGCCTGCGACTCGCTCTTGATGTCGATGCGAACACCGGTGAGACGCGCGGCGAGGCGGGCGTTCTGGCCTTCTTTGCCGATCGCGAGCGACTGCTGGAAGTCGGGCACGATGACGTCGGCCTGGGTGCCGTCTTCGGAGATGCGCACCTCGGTGACCTTCGCGGGCGACAGGGCCTTGGCCACGAACTCGCGGATGTCTTCCGAGTACGAGATGATGTCGATCTTCTCGCCGCGCAGTTCGTTGACCACCATGCGGACGCGACCGCCACGTGCACCCACGCACGCACCGACCGGGTCGACGTTCGGGTCGTTCGACCACACGGCGATCTTGGTGCGGTGACCTGGTTCACGGGCACAGGCCTTCAGTTCCACGACACCGTCGGCGATCTCGGGAACCTCGAGCTCGAACAGACACTTGATGAGACCCGGATGGGTGCGGCTGACCACGATCTGGGGGCCCTTGGCGGTCTTGCGCACCTCGACGATGTAGGCCTTCAGACGTGCGCCGTTCTCCGGACGCTCGTAGGGAACCTGCTCGGCCTGGGGCAACAGAGCCTCGACCTTGCCCAGGTCGAGGAGCGCGTAGCGACCCTCGGACTGCTGGATGATCCCGGTGACCAGACCACCTTCGCGGTTGGCGTACTCCTCGAACTTGCGGTCGCGCTCCACCTCGCGGATGCGCTGGCTCATCACCTGCTTGAAAGTGGCGGCGGCGATACGGCCGAGTTCGTTCTTGCTCGGCGTGTCGTCACGCTCGTTCACCCAGTTACCGTCGTCGTCGACGTCGTAGGCGGTGAAGCGCATGTCGAGGTTCTCGGGGTTGATCTCCACGATCACCTCGTCGGCCGCGCCCGGGCGCTTCTTGTAGGCGGTGGCGAGCGCCTCGACGAGCACCTGCAACAGTGCATCGACACTGATTCCGTGGTGGTCGGCGAGCATGCGCACTGCTTCTGACATGTCCATGTTGCTCATGGCGTCGTCACTCCTTCGTGGTGGTCTGTTGTGTCGTCATCGAACGGATCGTCGTCGTCGGCTCCGGCCTCGTCTGCACCCTCGGCCTTGGCGGCGCGCTTTGCGGCGAGAGCCTCCGGTGAGCCCGGCTTGGGCTGCGCCTCCCAGACGAAGACCGTCTTGGCTTTGTCGACGAGCGAGTACGGCACCTCGACGGTGTCGCGGGTGTCGTCGAGCCTGACGGTGAACGAGTCGTCGCCGGCGGCGAGCAGCGCGCCGGTCATCCGGCGACGGCCGTCGAGGGCCGAGACGAGGCGCACGTTCACCGTCTTGCCGGTCTCACGGCGGAAATGTGCCGGGGTGCGCAGGGTGCGCTCGAGCCCGGGGCTGGTGACCTCGAGCACGTAGCGCCCGGGGACCACGTCGTCGTGGTCGAGGGCTCGCCCGACCGTGCGGTTCACGAGGGCGATGGTGTCGATGTCGACCCCGGCCGGTCGACCAGGAGGGGTGTCGATCGTGACTCGGAGAGTTCCACCGGCGAACTCGAGGTCGTAGAGCTCGAGTCCGAGGTCGGCCAGGACCGGCTCGACGATTGCGGTCACGGCGGCGATGACAGTGCCGGACATATGTCTCACCTCCTGCCGCACGCGGCTCTGAGAGAACAAAAGGCACGGGGCGAACCCCGTGCCTTTACGTTCGTCGAACTTCAAAGGACGGCTCCGAGCATAGCGGTCACCACTAGGGTTTTGACCCGATGCTGCGTCTGTCCCGCCTTTTCGTGCGCACTCTCCGGGAGGACCCGGCAGATGCGGAAGTTCCGAGCCACCGCCTCTTGGTGAGGGCCGGCTACATCAGGCGCGCCGCGCCAGGTGGATACACCTGGCTGCCTCTCGGATGGAGGGTCCTGCGACGGGTCGAAGACATCGTTCGTCGCGAGATGGACGCAATCGGCGCGCAGGAAGTGCACTTCCCCGCCCTGTTGCCGCGCGACGTCTACGAGGCCACCGGACGCTGGAGCGAGTACGGCGACAACCTGTTCCGACTCGTCGATCGCAAGGGTGCCGACTACCTGCTCGGCCCAACCCACGAAGAGATGTTCACACTCCTCGTGAAGGACCTCTACTCCAGCTACAAGGACCTGCCGCTGTCGCTGTACCAGATCCAGACCAAGTACCGCGACGAGGCGCGCCCGCGGGCCGGACTGCTGCGCGGTCGCGAGTTCCTCATGAAGGACAGTTACTCGTTCGACGTCGACGACGAGGGGCTCGCCGTCTCGTACGCCGACCATCGCGACGCCTACGAGCGCATCTTCGATGCACTCGAGTTGCCCTACGTCATCGTGCGGGCCATGAGCGGAGCGATGGGTGGCTCGATGTCGGAGGAGTTCCTCTCCCCGATCGACGTCGGCGAGGACACGTTCGTACGATGCAGCACGTGCGACTATGCCGCCAACACCGAAGCGGTGACGACGGCTGCGCGTTCGCGCGACGACTCGTTACACCCTTCGACCACCACCGTCGCCACTCCCGGCTGCACAACCATCGCCTCACTCGTCGACTACTTGAACGCGAACCACCCGCGCGAGGATCGTGCGTGGGCGGCCTCCGACACCCTGAAAAACGTCGTCGTGCGCCTGCGTCACCCTGACGGAACAATGGAGACCCTGGTGGTCGGCGTGCCCGGCGACCGAGAGGTCGACCTCAAGCGTCTCGAAGCGCAATTGGCTCCGGCCGAGGTCGAGCCCCTCGACGACGCGGGTTTTGCCACCCATCCGGCCCTCGTGCGCGGCTACATCGGACCGCAGGTGCTCGGCACCGACTCAGTCTCCGGTGTCCGTTACCTCTGTGACCCTGCCGTTGCCGATGGTTCGGCGTGGGTGACGGGCGCGAACACCGTCGATTCACACGTGGTCAACCTCGTGCGCGGCCGCGACTTCACTCCCGACGGCGAGATCGAAGCGGTGCAGGTTCTGGCCGGCGACCCGTGTCCCTCGTGCGGGGCGGCACTCGAGATCGCGCGCGGCATCGAGATCGGTCACGTCTTCCAGTTGGGACGCAAGTACGCCGACAAACTCGGGCTCGCAGTGCTCGACAAGAACGGCAAGCAGGTCACCGTGACCATGGGGTCCTACGGCATCGGAGTGTCGCGAGCGGTGGCATCGATTGCCGAGGTGCACCACGACGAGATCGGACTCAAGTGGCCTCGCAGCGTCGCACCGGCCGACGTGCACGTGGTGATCGCCGGCAAGAACGACGACGACATCGTGCGCGCAGCCGAGGCGCTCGCGACAGACATGGAATCAGCCGGGCTCGAGGTGTTGATCGACGACCGCAACGGCGTGTCACCGGGCGTGAAGTTCAAGGATGCAGAGTTGATCGGCGTTCCCACGATCGTCGTGGTGGGCAAGTCGC
>VFQT010003408.1_pt1 | contig 14502 bp, 10 predicted proteins | sample 3512381 | NCBI WGS metagenome assembly VFQT01 (sample SAMN10412376, study PRJNA504923) | tailings metagenome | isolation source: Relicate 2 Philex TSF3 active mining site | place: Philippines: Tuba, Benguet | collected 2017-08-29 | reverse complement strand
ATGAGCTCGCGGCGCTTCTGCAGGTCGCGATACGTCATGCGTTGGGTGTCGTTGCTGACGCCGAGCCCGGCCTTCACGCTGTCGAGATTGATTTCGACCTGCGTGTGGTCGATGCCCAGCTCGCGGCCGAGGCGTTCGCCGTGGCGCTGGGCAAAGAGCATCGAGATTTGCGCGATTTCACCGAGCAGGTCGAGGTCGGGCGCGAGGCGCGCGATGGCGCCGTCCAAGAACACCATGTTCTTCACGTACAACATCAGTTCTTTGGGCATCCGCGCACCGTAGGCGAGCATCGCCTTCACCACGCGCTGCACTTCTTTCACCAGTTCTTCACCCGAGAGCGTGGTCGGGTCGATCGTCGGCTGGTCGAGCCGCAGGTCTTTGATCACCGCGTCGAGATCGGTGTCCATCGGCAGCGCACCGAGGTCGCGCAGCGCGGTGATCTGCCCCTTCACGTCGTTGGTGGTTGCCGACAACATCAAGCGCAAGAACGCAAGCCGCCGCACGCCAGTGAGACGACCGACGATGCCGAAGTCGAGCAGCGCGGTGCGACCGTCGCGCATGACGAACAAGTTGCCGCCGTGCAGGTCGCCGTGGAATACGCCATACAACAGCGCGCCCTCCATGAACGCCACCATTCCCGTGCGGATGACCGCCTCGGTGTCGATGCCGGCGTCTTTCATGCCGGCCACGTCGTCGAACTTGAAGCCCGAGAGTCGCTCCATCACGATGATGCGGCGCGTCACCAACTCGGGGTGCGGGCGCGGGATCACATAGCCGTCCTGTTTCAAGTCGGCGAGGATGCTCGCGATGTCGAGCATGTTGGAGGCTTCGAGGCGGAAGTCGAGTTCCTCCACGATCGTCTCGGCGAACAACTCGACGAGCGCCGGCGGATTCGCGAGCGCGGCGATCTTGATGCGCCCGACCAAGAACGGAGCCAGCCACGCCATCACCTTCAGGTCTTTGCGCACGAGCGTGCCGACCTGCGGTCGTTGCACTTTCACCACGACCGACTCGCCGGTGCGCAGCACTGCGGCGTGCACCTGGGCGATCGAGGCGGCGGCAATCGGCGCGGTCTCGAACGACGCGAACACGTCTTCGAGCCGGGCTCCGAGGTCTTCTTCGACAACGCGTCGCACGTCGTCGAACGACTCCGCCGGCACTTGATCGCGGCAGCGCTTGAACTCCTCCACGAGTTCGGCGGGGAAGAGTCCTTCGCCGCTCGAGATGATCTGCGCGAGCTTGATGTACGTCGAGCCGAGTCGCTCGATGGCGTGGCGCATGCGAAGCGACAAATCGGCGCGCGACGCCTCGGGCGACTCGTACTTGTTGCGGCGCCGTTTCCACCACCACGGGCCGAGTGCGACGCCGAGACGGAAGACGACCACGACGAGTCGTGCGACCGGAGGCACGCGCGGCGCCGACATCAACGACGGAAGTTCTTCGCGGGCCTGCGTGCGGATGCCCTCCACGAGACCTCGCCAGCGCACGGCGTCTTTGTGCAGCACCCACGGTGCGGCGTTGCTGAACGCGCCCCACTCGAGGTCGGGCGGTGTCGCTGCGGGCGTGACAGCGTTTTCCACCCTCGCAGTCTGCCGATGCGGGCGTCGTTGGCGTCGCGCCCAGCGGGTCAGTCGACTGTGAAGTTCCGCACTTCGCGCAGGATGTCGTCGGCCAGGTGCGGCCGGCAGACCAGCAAGTCGGGCAGCCACGTGTCGCGCTCGTTGTAGACGAGCGGGCTGCCGTCGATGCGGCTCGTGTGCAGGCCCGCGGCGCGCGCCACGGCGATCGGGGCGGCGGAGTCCCACTGGTACTGCCCGCCGGCGTGCAGATAGATGTCGACGTTGCCGAGCACGACCGCCATGGTCTTGGCGCCGGCCGAACCGAGGCGCACGCCGTCGTAGCCGAGCTCGCGCGCCACGTGCGCCGCGACGGCTGGCGTGCGCGAGCGCGACACCACCATGAGCGGAGCGCGCGGCTCGGTCACAGGCACGACAGGTGCCGGGTCGGTGCAGAGTGTGAGACCGAGTGCGGGCAAGCCGACAGCGGCAGCGGTGAGTTCGCCGCGCGTGCCGGCGCTGCGCTCCCACAACGCGATGTGCACCGCCCAGTCGTCGCGGTCGCCCTCGCCGAATTCCGACGTGCCGTCGAGCGGGTCGACGATCCACACGCGCTGCGCGGCGAGACGGCGCGGATCGTCGGCGCCTTCTTCCGACAGAATCGCGTCGTCGGGCCGCTCGCGTCGCAGCGTGTCGACGATGAAGCGGTGGGCGAGTGCGTCGCCGGAATCCATCATGAACCACGGTGATGCGTCTTCGCGCATCATGCGCTCGCGCAGTTGCATGAGACGTTCACCCGTCTCGCGCGCGAGATGGGCTGCGAGTTCTGCGTCGTTCATCGCGAGCGCCGACCGAGATCGATCGCGCGCCGCACGAGGTCGCGCACGGCGGATTCGTCGGCGCCCGAGTCGGCCAGCCGGCGGATTCCGTGCTCGAGGATCTCTGCGTCAGCATCGTCAAATTCGGCAAGCCTGCGCTGCGCGACCACGGTGCTCACGGCGAGCAGCACGATGGCGGCGATGGCGCTGATGATGCCCGCGGTCAGCACCGCGCCGATGTTGTTGTCGGCGATCGACGCCACAATCATGCCGGCGATGCCGCCGACGAAGCACACGATGCACACGGCGCGAATCACGCGCACGGCGGCAGCGTTGCTCATTTGCGCACGAGCGGCTTGTAGCGCAGCCGCTTGGGTTGCTCGGCGTCGACGCCGAGTTCCTTGCGTCGCCACGCCTCGTAGTCCTGGAAGTTGCCCTCGAACCAGCGCACCTGGCTGTTGCCTTCGAACGCGAGCACGTGCGTGGCGATGCGGTCGAGGAACCAGCGGTCGTGGCTGATGACCACGGCGCAACCGGGGAACGCCTCGAGCGCCGATTCGAGCGCGCGCAGCGTGTCGACGTCGAGGTCGTTGGTCGGCTCGTCAAGCAGCAGCACGTTGCCGCCGCTCTTCAGCAACTTCGCAAGATGCACGCGGTTGCGCTCGCCGCCCGACAACTCGCCGACCTTTTTCTGTTGGTCGCTGCCCTTGAAGTTGAAACTCGCTACATACGCGCGCCCGTTGATCTCGCGCCCGCCAACTTTCAGCGTGTCGGCGCCGCCGGTGATCTCTTCATAGACGCTGTGTTCGGCGTTGAGCGAGTCGCGGCTTTGGTCGACGTAACTCAACTGCACCGTGTCGCCGACGCTGATCGTGCCCGAATCAGGTTGTTCTTGACCGGTCATCATCCGAAACAGCGTGGTCTTGCCCGCACCGTTGGCGCCGATGATGCCGACGATGCCGGCGGGCGGCAACGAGAACGAGAGATTCTCGATGAGCAGGCGGTCGCCGTAGCCCTTCGACAAGTTCTCCACTTTGATGACGGTGTCGCCGAGTCGCTTGCCCGCCGGAATCGTGATCTCCAACTTGTCGGGGCCGCGCTCGGCAGCCTGCGCCTCGGCGTGCAGTTTTTCGTACGCCGCGAGACGCGCCTTGCCCTTGGCTTGGCGGGCCTTGGGCGCCATGCGCACCCACTCGAGTTCGCGCTGCAGTGTGCGGCGGCGCGCATCGTTGGATTTTTCTTCGCGCGCGAGACGCTCTTCTTTCTGCTCGAGCCAACTCGAGTAGTTGCCACTGAACGGGATGCCGCGCCCGCGGTCGAGCTCGAGGATCCACTTGGCCACGTTGTCCAAGAAGTAGCGGTCGTGGGTGATGGCAATCACCGTTCCCGAGTACTCCTGCAAGAAACGCTCGAGCCAGTCGACGCTCTCGGCGTCGAGGTGGTTGGTCGGTTCGTCGAGCAGCAGCAAGTCGGGTCGCGACAAGAGCAACCTGCACAGCGCCACGCGGCGGCGCTCACCACCCGACAACTTCGTCACGTCGGCGTCGTTGGGCGGGCAGCGCAGCGCGTCCATCGCGATCTCGACGTTGCGCTCGAGACTCCAAGCGTCGGCGGCCGCGATCTTGGCTTCGAGTTCTGCCTGTCGTGCGCCGACCTTCTCGAAGTCGGCGTCGGGCTCGCCCCACATCGCCGTGACCTTCTCGTACTCCGCGAGCAGGTCGCGTACCGGCGCGACGCCGTCCATCACGTTGCCGAGCACGTCTTTGCCGGCGTCGAGTTGCGGTTCTTGCGCGAGCAACCCGACGCTGAAACCGGGCGTGAGACGTGCCTCGCCGGTAAAGCCGTCGTCGATGCCCGCCATGATGCGCAGCAGGCTCGACTTGCCGCTGCCGTTCGCGCCGAGCACGCCGATTTTCGCGCCGGGATAAAACGAGAGCGAGATGTCGGCGAGCACCTGGCGGTCGGGCGGGTAGAAGCGGCCCAACTTGTAACAGGTGTAGATGAACTCGGCAGTCACCGCCGTACAACCTAGTTTCCGCTACCTTCGTAGAGCGAGCGACGATCGTCGCTCGCAGCATCAACACGCGAAAGGCGAATCCGATGGAACTCTTCTCGGGCGACTACTTCCTCAATTTCTTCATGCGCTATCTGCACGTGCTGGTCGGCATCGCATGGATCGGCTTGCTCTACTACTTCAACTTGGTACAAGTGCCTGCCCTCGCCACCTACGGCGACGAAGCGAAGGCCCGCAACATCACCCTCGACCGAGTCGCGCGCCGCGCGCTGTGGTGGTTCCGCTGGGCGGCAATCGCGACGCTGGGCACCGGCATCCTCATCACCGGTCAGCCCGACTATTGGCAGAACTTCCTCAACTGGGAAGGCGCCAACGCGATGAACGCGAAGAACGCATCAATCACAGTTGGCATGATCTACGCGATCACGATGGCGGCCAACGTGTGGATGGTCATCTGGAAGAACCAGAAGGTCGTGCTCGCCAACGCCGTGAACCTGCTCAACGGCGGACAAGCCGACCCCAATGCGGCGGCCGCCGGGCGTCGCGCGTTGCTCGCATCGCGCCAGAACATGATTTTCTCCGTGTCGATGCTGTGGTTCATGGTCGGTACCGCCCACTTCTACGGCGAAAGCTTCAAGGACGCGACCAGCTCGAGCGCGCTCACGTACGTAGTTGTCGCCGTCGTGATCGGCGCGGTCTTGCAGTTGAACGCACTCGGAAAACTGGGCGGCACCGCGGCGACCAACAAGCTGCTGTGGCCGTACGAGTCGCACAAGAACGCGCTCATCACGAGCGGCATCTTGTGGCTCGTGCTCTGGCTGCTCTCCGAATTCCAGCTCGCCTGAGCAACGGGCACGGGCAACAATACGCCCGTGACGCGATAAGTACGCTTGGGGCGTGAGTTCGCCAGTGAATACGCCGCCCGCGTCGGGTGACGACTTCGGCGCCAACTCGTGGCTCGTCGACGAGATGTACGAGCGATTCCGCGACAACCCGGCCGCGGTGTCGGAGCAGTGGCGCGAGTTCTTTGCTGACTATGTGCCAGGTGCCTCGGCACGTGTTCCTGCTGCGCCGACGAACGGCTCAAGCCCGGCCAACCGCGCGACCGCGAAATCCGCGGCTACCAGCGGTGCCGACGACACGTTTCCGATGCGACGCCCCGCGGCCATCACTCCGACGCAAGACTCGGCGCCCGCCGCGCCCGCAGAACTGACGCCGCCTGGCGAGCCCGAGCCGATCCGCGGCGTGGGTGCAGCCATCGCAGCGAACATGGACAAGAGCCTGGCGGTGCCGACGGCGACGAGCGTGCGCCAGATGCCCGCGAAGTTGCTCGAGGTGAACCGTCGCGTGATCAACGGCTACCGCTCGCGCACGGGACAGTCGAAGATCAGCTTCACGCACCTCATCGGATACGCAGTGGTGCGCGCGATCGTCGACGCGGTGCCGAACATGAAAAACGTGTTCGTCGCCGACGCCGACGGCAAGCCGCAACTGCAGCGCCACACCAACGTGAACGTCGGGCTCGCTGTCGACGTCGACAAGGGCAACGGCCAGCGCACGCTCGTCGTGCCGGTGTTGAAGGGCGCCGACACCCTCGACTTCATGGGTTTCGTGCGCGCCTACGACGAGATCATCCGCAAAGTTCGCACCAACAAACTGACGGTCGACGACTATCAGGGCGCGAACGTGAGCATCACCAACCCGGGCACGATCGGTACGAACCAGAGCGTGCCGCGATTGATGGTGGGGCAGGGCGTCATTGTCGGCGTCGGCTCGATCGACTATCCGGCCGAGTTCCAGGGCAGCGACGAGCGCGCGCTCGTGCAACTCGGCGTGTCGAAGGTGGTCACCATCACGAGCACCTACGACCATCGCATCATCCAGGGAGCCGAGAGCGGGCTCTTCCTCAAACACGTGAACGAGCTGCTGCTCGGCGAGCACGGGTTCTACGAGCAGATCTTCCGCAGCGTCGGCGTGCCGTACGAGAGCGTGAAGTGGCGCAGCGACACCAACGACTTGGAGGGCGTCGACCTGCAGGCCCACAAGCAGATGCAGGTCGCCACGCTCATCCGCGTGCATCGTGTGCGCGGACACTTGATTGCCGACCTCGACCCGTTGCGCTGGAAACAGCCGCGACTGCCGCGCGAACTCGACCCGCTCACGTACGGCCTCACGATCTGGGACCTCGATCGCGAGTTCGCCACGGGTGGTGTCGGCGGCGTGCAGCGTTCGACGCTTGGTGCGCTGCTCGGAGTGCTGCGCGACGCGTACTGCCGCACGATCGGCATCGAATACATGCACATCCAGCACACCGACGAACAGCGCTGGATTCAAGAACGCGTCGAGGGCCACGGCGCCGACGACTTCGAGCCCGACCCGATGGTGATTCTCGAGCGACTCAATGCCGCCGAAAGTTTCGAACGTTTCTTGGCCACCAAGTACGTCGGCACGAAACGTTTTGGTCTCGAAGGGGCCGAGTCGGCGATTCCGATCCTCGACATGATCCTCAACTTGTCGGCCGACAGCGCGCTCGACGGCGCGGTCATCGGCATGGCGCACCGCGGGCGCTTGAACGTGCTCGCCAACGTGGTCGGCAAGAGCCTCGAGCACCTCTTCGGTGAGTTTGAGGGGCACGTCGACCCAGAAGCGGTACAAGGCTCGGGCGACGTGAAGTATCACCTCGGGGCTTCGGGCAAGTTCCAGGCGCGCAGCGGCGCCTTGTTGCCCGTCGAGCTGGCGTCGAACCCGAGCCACTTGGAGACCGTCGACCCGATCGTCATCGGCACGGTGCGCGCGATGCAAGACCAGATCGACCCGCCGGGTGCATACAGCGTGCTGCCGCTTCTGGTGCACGGCGACGCCGCATTCGCCGGTCAGGGCGTGGTCGCCGAGTGCCTCGCGATGAGCGACACGAGCGGCTACCGCGTCGGCGGCACCATCCACCTCATCATCAACAACCAGATCGGCTTCACCACGTCGCCCGAGTACGCGCGCTCGTCGCAGTATTGCAGCGACATCGCGAAGTCGGTCGGTGCGCCGATCTTCCACGTGAACGGCGACGACCCAGAGGCGTGCGTGCGCGTCGCCAAGATGGCGTTCGACTACCGTCAGACGTTCCACAAAGACGTCGTGATCGACATGGTGTGCTACCGCCGCCACGGTCACAACGAGGGAGACGACCCGAGCTACACCCAACCGCTCATGTACAAGGCGATCAACGAGCGCCGCAGCGTGCGCAAGTTGTACCTGGAGGCGCTGGTGAAGCGCGGCGTCGTGACGATCGAAGAAGCCGAGCGAGTGCTCGGCGACTATCAAGCCAAGTTGCAGTCGGCGCTCGACGACACCCGTGCGCACGCCCGCGAGATCACCAAAGTGCCGCCGCCGCCCAAGCCCGTCGGGGTCTTGCCGCACGTGCCGACCGGCGTCGAGCGCGCGCAACTCGACCGCGTGTTCGCCGCGCTCAACACGTATCCCGACGGCTTCACCGTTCACCCCAAACTGCTGCGCCAGTTCGAGGGACGCAGCGCGATGTATGAGCGTGAGGGCGAGGTGGACTGGGCGACCGCCGAGGCGCTGGCCTTCGGCTCGCTCGTGCTCGAGGGTTCGCCCGTGCGACTGGCCGGCGAAGACTGCCGGCGCGGCACGTTCAGCCAACGCCACGCGGTGCTCGTCGACAACCTGAACGAGACGAAGTACGCGCCGCTCGCCAATCTCGGCAGCGGCACGGGGCGTTTCTGGGTCTACGACTCGCTGCTCTCGGAGTACGCCGCGCTCGGCTTCGAGTACGGCTATGCCCACGCCAACCCGGCCGCGCTCGTGCTGTGGGAAGCACAATTCGGCGACTTCGTCAACGGCGCCCAGATCATCATCGACCAGTACCTCGTGGCCGCCGAAGACAAGTGGGGCCAGCACAACGGATTGGTCTTGCTGCTGCCGCACGGCATGGAGGGTCAGGGCCCCGAGCACTCGTCGGCGCGACTCGAGCGGTTCTTGCAGCTGTGCGCCGAAGACAACATCCAAGTCGCGTATCCGACCACCGCCGCGCAGTACTTCCACATGCTGCGCCGCCAAGTGCGTCGCGACGTGCGCAAGCCGCTCGTCGTCATGTCGCCCAAGCAGCCGCTGCGCATGAAAGAAAGCCGCTCGCCGATCGACGAATTGACGACCGGCTCGTTCAACGAGGTGCTCGACGACCCGTTCGTCGCCGACCGCGCGGCGGTCACCCGCGTCGTCTTGTGTTCGGGCAAAGTTGCGTGGGACGCAATGAGCGAGCGCACCAAGCGAAACGCCGCAGTTGCGGTGGTGCGCGTCGAGCAGTTGTATCCGTTCCCCGAAGCGCAGATCAACGAACTGCTCGGGCGTTATCCAAACGCCAAGCAGGTGCTCTGGCTGCAAGAAGAGCCCGAGAACATGGGCGCCTGGCATTTCGTCGAGCACATCATCTGGCGACTGAAAGATCGTGGTTACGACCTGCGCCACGCCGCGCGAGTGGAGTCGGGCAGCCCCGCCACCGGCTCGAAGGCCGTGCACGACCAAGAACTCGCCGACTTGATGGATGCGACGTTCGCCGCGTGGTGATAGCCAAGGCCAAGGTCGCGGCGCGCTCGGTGCCCACGCACGTGGTCGTCGACGGCAGCAACCTCGCCACTGAGGGTCGCAGCGCACCGAGCCTCAAACAGCTGAACGAGGCGGTGCTTGCGTTCATGAAAGAGTTCCCCAAAGCACAGGTGACCGTGGTGGTCGACGCGAGCTTTGGCCATCGCATCGACAAGAAAGAGGCCGCCGAGTTCTCCGAGGCGATCGCCAACGGCGAACTCGTCACGCCGCCCGCCGGCGCAGTCGGTCGCGGCGACGGATTCGTGCTGATGATCGCCGACAAAGTGAACGCGACGATTCTCTCCAACGACAGCTACCAAGAATTTCACGACCACTACTCGTGGCTGTTCGATGCCGGGCGTCTCATGGGCGGCAAGCCCGTACCACACGTTGGATGGGTGTTCGTCGACCGACTGCCCGTGCGCCCCAAGAGCGACGCCGCGCCGCGCCGCGGAGTGCCGAACAAGACGGTGCCGATTCCGCGCCCGACGCGATTGCCCGAGCGGCGCACTCCGGCCGCCAAGACCACCACACCGCCGACTCCGCGCACGGCACCGCCTCGCGCGACACCAACGCCGCGCACCGTTCCGACTCCGCGCGCGGTACCACCGACGTCCGCCAAGACCACGCCTGTGCCGTCGGCGGTCAACACCGCGGAGCAGTACGAAGCGTTCGTCGACAAGCACGCGATCGGCGCGAAGGTGAAGGGTGTCGTCGAGTCGTTCGCCTCGCACGGCGCGTACGTGCGAATTGGTGAAGTCGCTGGCTACTTGCCGCTTCGACTCATGAAGTCGCCGCCGCCGCGCACGCCGCGCGAGCACGTGAAGATCGGTGAGCAACTCGCGCTGTCGGTGAGCGGATTCACGCCGTCGCGCCGCAGCATCGAGGTGAGCCTCTTGCCGGTGGAGAAAGAAGCGCAGACGAAGCGGCCGCGCTCACGTGCGGCGAGCGTGCTCAGGCGCCGCCGGCGTCCGGGCTGATCTCTTCGAGTTCGCGGTGCGCGGTCTCGGGAAACGCGAACACGACGAGCAGCGCCACGGCGATCGGCCCGAGCGCCAAGAGCCCCATCACTGCTGAATACGACCATCCCGAATCGAGCAAGCGTCCGGCTGCGATGAGCCCGATGCTTCCGCCGATCAGCCCGCCCGCCGTCACGGTCGCTGCGCCGGTGCCGCGACGCGCGGTGGGAAACATCTCGCCGCGGTACACCGCGAGCGCGGGGTAGGAGACGCCGAGCAGGACGCCGCCGACGATCTCGGCGAGCCACATCGCGATTCCGGCGGTCGAATACGAGACGACGACGAAGATCGATCCTGCCGCGAGCGCGAGCGCACCCACCACGCGACGCCCCCGCTCGTCGGCGATGCGACCGCCGATGATGAGCCCGATGCCAGCGGGCGTCGCCGTCACGATGGTGAAGACGCTCACACCCAACGCGTCGAAGTCGCGCACGTCGCGCAGATAATTGACGAGGTACACGCTCGCGGCGGCGACGAACACGCTCGTGAAGAACGCTGCAGCGAGCTGCGATGCGAGCCTCGTGCGCGACATTCGCGCCGCGAGCACCGCACCTCGTGCGACCGCCGGACTGGGTGTGCTGCCGACCGCGGGGTCGCTGGCGTGCGCGCGCACGAACCGGCTGGTCTCGCGCAGGTTGCGCTGCAGCACGTAAGCGACGGGCAGGAAAGCGAGCGAGAGCGCATACACGTAGCGCCAACCCTCGGGCGTGGCATCAGCGAGCGGAAGCGCAGCCACTGCGACGCCGGCGCCGACACTGCTAGCAATCGCGACGAGGCCGACTGAGCGTGCGCGCGACTCGCGCGACATTTCTTCGGTGAGCACCACGAGAATCATCACGTTGATCACGAGTGCGAGCGGGCGCGCGAGTACTTGCGTCGCTACGAGCCACTCGAAGTTCGGTACGAGCGCTCCGAGCGCAGCGATGAGAGGTGCTGCCCACGCAGTTGCCACCAGCACACGGCGCCGCCCGACGCGGTCGGCGGCGAGTGCGATCGGTGGCACGATGAGCACGCCCCAGCGCACGATTGCGGCACCGAGACCGATCTGTGAATCGCTTCGCTCGAAGTCGTCGGCTGCGAACGACACGGTCTGGGTGAAGAGCGTGTTCACGAAGGCGAACGGCACCGAGGCGAGCGCCAAGAGCGCCAACACCTTGCGTTCACCACCACCGCGCATTTCGCGAGCATACTGAGAGAGGTGAAAATCGCATCTCCGCGCATCATCGTGCGCCGCAGCGGACCACTTTCGGGCTCCGTGCAAGTGCCGGGCGCGAAGAACTCGGTGCTCAAGTTGATGGCGGCGTCGCTCTTGGCCGAGGGTGAGTTCGTGCTCACCAACGTGCCCGCAATCACCGACGTGCACAAGATGTCCGACACGCTCGCCGCGCTGGGCGTGACGTCGGAGTGGCTCGGCACCCACGAATTGCGTCTCGTGAACGGCGGCAACATCACCACGGAAGTGCCCTACGAGAAACTCGACAAAATGCGCGCCAGCATCAACGTGCTCGGGCCACTGCTTACGCACTACGGCTCGGCACGCATCAACTGGCCGGGAGGCGACGACTTCGGCGGGCGACCCATCGACTTGCACCTCGCGGGTCTGGCGAAGATGGGCGCGAACATCGAAGAAGGTCTCTACGACATCTACGCCTACGCCGATCGCCTGAAGGGCTGCAACATCGAACTCGCGCTGCCGAGCGTCGGCGCCACGGAGAATCTGCTGACTGCCGCGGTGTACGCGCGAGGCGTGACGGTGATCGACAACGCCGCGCGCGAGCCCGAAGTGCAAGACCTCTGCAACATGCTCGTTGCGATGGGCGCCGACATCGAGGGCATCGGCACATCGCGACTCGTCATCCACGGTCGCGAACGCGGGTCACTGAGCGGTGCGCGGCACACCGTGGTGCCCGATCGCGTGCAGGCCGCCACCTACATGGCCGCCGTGGCGGTCGCTGGCGGCGACATCACCGTGCGTTCAGCACGCACCGAGCACATGGAGGCGCTGCTCAACTGCTACGCACGCATGGGCGTCGCGGTCACGCCGCAGGGCGGCAGCGTGCGCGTTACTTCGCACGAACGTCTCCGCGCGATCGACTTCGTGACCGAGCCGTACCCCGGCATCGCGACCGACTACAAGCCGCTCCTTGTTGCCATGTTGTGCGTGAGTCGCGGTGAGGGCACCGTGACCGAGACGCTGTTTCCGGGCCGCTTCAAGTACATCGAAGAGTTCCGCCGGCTCGGCGCGTCGATCTCGATCTACGGCAACAAGGCGCTGGTGCGCGGCGCCTACGAAATGATCGGTGGAGAAGTGCGGGTGCCCGACATTCGTGCGGGTGCGGCGCTCGTGGTCGCGGGGCTCGTCGCGAGTGGAGAGACCGTAGTGAACGACATCCACCACATCGACCGCGGATACGACGACCTCGTCGGAAAACTCAGCGGTCTCGGTGCTGACGTGACTCGCGTTTGACGCGGGCAGTCGCGCGCCACAACAAGCCGACGATCACGACGATTGGTCCGGCGACGAGCAAGATCTCGTCCCAGCCGCCTTGGTGCGCGAACACGCGCCTAGCGTATAAGCGGTTCGGCGTGCAAAATAGCCGCGAGCCGCACGAGGTGAAGAGTGTCAATCCGCAGCCAAGTCGAAGAGACGATCGAAGTGATTCGTCCAGCGCTGCAAGCCGATGGCGGTGACATCGTGCTGCAAGACGTCGACGAGACGACGGGCATCGTGAAAGTCACGCTGGTCGGTGCTTGCGGAACTTGCCCGGCGAGCGACCAAACACTGAAGGCCGGAATTGAGCGAATCATGCGCGATCGCGTCGACGGCGTCACCGAAGTCGTCGCGGTGTGAAAGTGGCGCGTTCGGGCGACCCGCGCGCGTTGTTTGATGCCGCGTGCGCAGCCGACCGCGGGGCGCTCGCGCGCCTGCTCTCGTTCGTCGAGCGTGGCGGCGCCGAGGCGCGCGAAATCGCGCGACTCTCGAGCCCGCGGGTGGGCCACGCGTACGTGGTCGGTATCACCGGGGCGCCGGGCGCCGGCAAGAGCACGCTCACTTCGGCAGTGATCGGCGTGTTGCGCGCGCGCGGAATGCGAGTCGGCGTACTTGCGATCGATCCGTCTTCGCCGTACACCGGCGGCGCGATTCTCGGCGACCGCGTGCGGATGCAAGACCACGCGCACGACGAGGGTGTCTACATCCGCTCGATGGCGACGCGCGGCCACCTCGGCGGTCTCGCGCTCGCGACCAGCGAAGCCATCCGCGTACTTGATGCGACCGGGCACGACGTCGTTCTCGTTGAAACCGTCGGCGTCGGACAAGTGGAAGTCGAGGTGGCGGGCAAAGCCGACACGACCGTGGTGGTCGTGAACCCGGGTTGGGGCGACGCGGTGCAGGCGAACAAAGCTGGGCTGCTCGAGATCGCAGACGTCTTCGCGATCAACAAAGCCGACCGTGACGGTGTCGAGGGCACCCGTCGCGACCTGCAGGCGATGCTCGAGCTCACCGAGTTTGCGGTGGGCGAGTGGGTGCCGACCATTACTTCCACCGTCGGTACCACAGGCGAGGGCGTCGAAGCGCTCGTCGACGCGGTGTTCGCTCATCGTGCGGCCGCCGATGCCAGCGGCGACACCGCGCGACGTCGCGAGGTGCGCCGCAGCGAGGAGTTGCGCGAGATCGTGGAGCGCCGCCTCGAGGCCCGTGCGCGCGAAGTGTGCAGTGGCGACGAGTGGAGCCAACTCGAGTCACAAGTGCGCAGCGGTGCCGTAGATCCATGGACGGCGGCCGACCGGATGTTGCGCGGAATCTCCGCATAACACTGTGATGAGCGAACTGGCTGGCGACCCGCAGCGCAAGCGCGTGGTCGGCGCGAGCTTCACGCTCGGGGCCGCAGTCGGCGTGACCGCCCTGTCGTTCGGTCTCGCGGCGGTGTCTGCTGGCGCGAGCGTGTGGCAGGCGTGCGCGCTGTCGCTCTTCACTTTTACCGGAGCATCGCAGTTCTCGGCGATGAGCGTGGTGGGTGCCGGTGGGTCAGCTGCGACCGCATTCGGCGGCGCCGCGCTTCTCGCGGTGCGCAACTTCGTGTACGGCATCGCGCTTGCTTCGCGAGTGTCAACCGACGCGCGAGGCCGTCGGCACTCGCTGCCACGACGATTGCTGGCTGCTCAGTTCGTGATCGACGAAACGACTGCGATGGCAACAGCCGAAACCGAGCCACGTCTCGCACGCACCGCATTCTGGGTCACCGCGCTCTCGCTGTTTGTCACTTGGAATCTCGGCACGCTCGTCGGCGCGCTCGCGGGTTCGCTGCTCGACTCGCGTGCACTCGGTCTCGACGCCGCATTTCCCGCTGCGTTCGTCGCGATGCTGCCTGCACATCTGCGCACCTCGCGCGGCAAGCGTGCTGCGGCGACGGGTGCCGTCGTCTGTGTCGCGCTGACTCCGTTCGTGCCGGTCGGTGCGGCGATTCTTGTCGCGGTGGTCGGGGTGCTCTTCGGGGTGA
>VFQT010003407.1_pt1 | contig 14503 bp, 9 predicted proteins | sample 3512381 | NCBI WGS metagenome assembly VFQT01 (sample SAMN10412376, study PRJNA504923) | tailings metagenome | isolation source: Relicate 2 Philex TSF3 active mining site | place: Philippines: Tuba, Benguet | collected 2017-08-29 | reverse complement strand
AGGTGCTGCGCATTACAGCCGATGAAGACTTTGACGAATCCTTGCCGCCCGAGCAAGTTTGCGAATTCTTGGCTGAACACAAAAGCAAGCACTACCCCGGTGCCATTTCTCCCAAGGTTTTGGTCACGGCTGACACCATTGTTTGGATCGATGGTCAGGTATTGAACAAACCTATTGATGCCGCTGAGGCCAAGGCTATGCTCAAGCAATTGAGCGGTCGCACGCATGAGGTTTACACCGGTGTTTGTTTAAGAAACGAGCAAAAAACGAAGGTCTTTCACGCCCGTACTCAGGTTCGGTTTCACCAACTCAGCGAGGCAGAAATCGAAGCGTACATCGCCACGGGTTCGCCGTTCGACAAGGCCGGATCGTACGGAATTCAAGACTGGATGGGCTATTTAGGGGTCAGTGGGATTGACGGATGCTTCTACAACGTCATGGGTTTCCCCGTTGCTCGATTCTACAGAGAATTGCAATCCTTCTGCCAAGAAGCCTGATCTTCTTATTGTTTTCCTTACAATAAGCAAGTAACTTGCCTGCTATGAAGCGTTTCACTGCGGGTTTACTCTTCCTTCTCTCAGCCCAATCGGCCTGGTCTCAGGTTTCCAAAATCGACAGCCTCATTAGCCAAATGTCGTTGGTAGAAAAAGTGGGGCAAATGACCCAAATTGATCTGAGTGTCATTGTCAAAGGCGGTTATTGCAACCCCGTTGAACCCTTGGCTTTGGACGAAGCCGCGCTTCAAATAGCCTTTGGCGAATACAAGGTTGGCTCAGTGTTGAACTGTGCTTGCGCCAGCGGATCCAAAACCCTTGAGACCTGGAACGAGATCATCAATGGCATTCAAGCTTCGGCCCGTTTGCATGGGGCTTTGCCTGTGTTGTACGGAATCGATGCCATTCACGGGACGACCTATACCTCAAAAGGAACCCTTTTCCCTCAACCCTTGGGACAAGCCGCCACTTGGAATCCCAGATTGGTGGAACAAGGGGCCGCCATCACCGCCTACGAAACCCGCGCTTCTGGCATACCCTGGAATTTTTCACCCGTCCTAGATTTGGGCCGACAGCCTCTGTGGTCCCGCATGTTTGAGACTTACGGAGAAGATGCGTACTTGGCCTCCCAAATGGGATTGGCTGCGGTTCGCGGTTACCAAGGTCCGAGCGAGAGCATTGACGAATACCATGTGGCTGCCTGCTTGAAGCATTTCTTGGGTTATTCAGCCACCTTGAGCGGCAAGGACCGCACACCTGCCTATCTCGCTGAGCGCGATTGGCGCGATTTGTATTTGCCTCCATTCCAAGCGGCCATCGAAGCTGGGGCTCGAACCATCATGGTCAACTCTGGCGAAATTAGCGGCATCCCCGTTCACGCCAATCCCCGCATTTTGAATGATTTGTTGCGAGACGAGTTGGGGTTTGAAGGGGTCGTGGTCACCGACTGGGAAGACATCTACAAACTCCACGTCAACCACCGTGTAGCGGCTGACTTCCGCGATGCCGTCAAATTGGCTATTCTCGCTGGTGTCGACATGAGCATGACCCCCAATGATTATCGTTTCAATGACCACTTGATCGACTTGGTTCAGAGCGGGGAAATCAGCATGGAGCGCATCGATGCCTCGGTTCGCCGAATTTTGACCTTGAAAGAGGAATTGAACCTGATAGAGCCTTCAGCCCCAACCACCGTTTATACGCAGTTCGCAAGCCCTGCCTTTCAGCAAGCCGCCCTTCAGGCCGCTCGTGAAAGTATGACCTTATTGAAGAACGAGGCCGCATTGCCTTTGGGCTCTGGACAGCACGCTTTGGTTGGGCCTGTGGTAGAAAGTTTGACGTTGATCAATGGAGCCTGGACTCATACATGGTTAGGACGCGACGAAGGAGCAGCCAAGGAGCATGGTTTGGGCATGACCCTGGGGGCTGCTTCCCAAAAATACGCTCCGGAAGGCCGTTACACCTGCCCCAAATTCTCCGGGTATAGTTTGAGCAAAAAAGAGCTCAAATCCTTGAAATCCTGCGAATCAATCGTTGTGTGTTTGGGTGAAACTCCCGGCACAGAGGTGCCAGGCAATGCAGAATCATTGGATCTCAGCCGCGAAGAAATCGATTACGTCAAATCGCTGGCCTCGTTGGGCAAGCCTTTGACGCTGGTGCTGTTCTTCAATCGTCCCAGAATCATCGCAGAATTGGAGCCCTTAGCCCAAGCCATCATCCATGCCTATTTACCCGGCGATTACGGCCCACAAGCCCTGATCGAAACTTTGGAAGGTGAGAATAATCCGTCGGGAAAATTGCCCATCACCTACCCCCGCAGCAGCGGCAGCATCGTTCACTACGACCGCAAGCATACCGAAGATTTCCATTCGGATTACAGCACCAATGCTTACCAGCCCCAATACGATTTTGGCCATGGCTTGTCCTATACCCAATTCAAACATTCAGCCTTGGCTTTGGATACCCTAGGTTTTGCCTCAGGCAAGCCCGCCATAGCCACTTGGACCATCACCAATACCGGCTCACGTGCAGGGCAAGAAGTGGCTCAATTGTACATGCAAGACTTGTATGCCTCCGTGAGCCCCAGCGTGCGCAAGCTCATCGGGTTCCAGAAGGTATTGCTCGCTCCAGGTGAGTCAATCGATGTTCATTTTACCATCAAACGAGACGACCTGAGTTTGGTCAACGCGCAAAATGTGCGCCTGACCGAAGCGGGAGACTTTGAAATTTGGGGAAACAACGGTTCCCGACAGACCTTGACGGTTCGTTAAGGTTTCTGGAAAACGCGAATGTAATCAACCTCCATCTGCTGGGGGAAAACAGTCGATGCGTCTGGCGAGCCTGGCCACTGACCTCCCACGGCCACGTTGAAGATGAAGAAGAACTTATCGTTGAAGGGGTAAATTCCGCCTGTACCCGAAGAGGTCACCGTGTGGTATTTTTTATCGTCCACGTACCATTCGATCTTGTTTTGTTCCCAAATCAAGGTGAATACATGGAACTCATCGCCAAACTCAGCCGTACCCAAACTGTAGGAAGAGGTGCGCTGAGTCGAAGGGGTAGATGTGCCGAAATGCACTGTACCATGAACGCGGTTGGGCTGATGACCCCCCAGTTCCATAATGTCAATTTCCCCGCAATTGGGCCAGCCCACACTCGAAATATTGGAGCCTAGCATCCATAGGGCAGGCCATATTCCTTGACCTCGGGGCAAACGAGCGCGAATGTCGATACGACCGTATTGAAACTCTTTTTTACCCTGAGTTTTGATGCGTGCAGAAGTGTAATTGCTCGACCCTTGGCTTTCGCTCTTGGCCGTAATCGTCAATTTACCACCTGATACTTCCAAGTTATTGGAGCCGTCGGTATAATACTGCAACTCATTGTTGCCCCAGCCCCAATTGCCTGTTCCAATTTCGTGGGTCCAATCATTGAGATTCAAGGCATTGCCATTGAATTCATCGGCCCAAGCCAAGGTGTAACCGGGGTATTCTAAGGGAGTCGTGTAGCCATCGGCTAGGGTCACTTCGCCGATACTCACACTATCGATGGCTTCCACAAAGTGTATAGCCGATGTGTGTGCCCGCATTCGAACGGCGTATTTGCCCGAATTGGCAAATTTGTAGGAGAACTTACCCGTTGTATTCTCATCAGCATGAGGACCATCTATGTCGATGAATTCAATTGAATAGTAATTGACCTTGTCGGCCGTCAGCACCGCATCTACCTGTCCTTTCACGGATGATGAAAGGGTCAATGAATGACTGAAATTTTCAGGCAATACAACAGGATCTTCGGGAGTTTTTTCGCAGGAGGATGCAGCAAATGTCAAAGCTCCAAGGGAGGCCAACAACAAGGTCATGGTAGCAAATTTGGGCATAGTACAAAGAAAAAGGGCGGGTTCGAAAACCCGCCCTGGTGAATGTTATTTTTGGGCAATATCGTCCAAATAGAAGGTTCCCGCATTGGCTACATCCCAGCCTGGGAATAGAACCAATCGGTCAAACTTACCAGCCGCGGCATCTGAGAAATCAATGCTCACCTCCACCCACTGATTGGCTGAAGATACGTTGACATCTTTCTCAATGAACTCTGCTGTATTGGCGCTGTTTTCCAACTTGATGCGCATTACACCTGTCGCGGGTGCAAATACTTTCACTGAAATCGTTTTAGCAGAGCCACTGAAATCCAATTTGTTCTTCAAGTTGACAAACAAACCAGCCCAGGTTTCGCTACCGTGAACCGTCTCCAACACTCGGTTACTGGTATTGATACCGCCCTTGTTGGCATTGTCTACAATGGTGTATGTGCTGTTTCCGAAAACAGTAAACTCAGGTTCAACACTTTCAAAATTAATCGGCAAGCTAAAGGTAGGGTTTCCTCCCCCGCCGCCTCCGTTGACCGGGTAATCTTCGGGGACTAGACGTAAGTACCAAGCCAAACCATTGTTACCTCCGTCTACATATCGCAAAAACAATTCATTTTCCGACATACGAACAACCTTATAGGTCTGTGTACCGGCATAATATCCAATGAAGGACTTACCTGAAACGGTAATGGTAGTGTCTTTGCCCATGGTTAGTGTCCAAGTCTCGTTCATTTGGTTGCCAAATGGAGCCCAATAATCGGCTTTGGGAGTCAATACAGAACCAGGGAAATTGCCAGCCTGCAAATTGTTGATGTACACATCGCCGTTGGTAATTTGATCAAATCCAAAGCCTTTCAAACGAAACACAAAATGGTCATCGTACAATCCTACATTGGTTTTATCCAAGGCCTTGGCCGACCACCATTCGGGGTAATCACCAGCGGTACCGCTGGGGTTAGGGCCTACGCCCATGTGGCCATCGCGGGTAGAGTCAAGAACCCAAGTCTTGTATCCTTTGCCCGTGTTTCCACCGGTCAAAAAGGTGTACAAAGGGTCGCTCAACAAGGTAGGATCGTCTTGGCCAATGACAATGTCTTGGGTAGAAGAAGCGCTACCCCCTGAGTTGAACACAGTCAACTTCACGGTGTAGGTACCTTTGTTGGGATACGAGGCTTGTGCAGTTGAACCTTCACCTGTGGTTCCGTTTCCGAAATCCCATTTGGCAATCAAGGTTTTGTTCTTGGCTTCAAAATTGATGATGTTGGGGTTGTCTACTGATGGTATGTAAGTAAATACAGCATCAGCCGCAGTAGGAGCTTTTCCCAAGTCGGGATCTTCCTCCTTACAGCCTGGCGACGCCAACAGCGCCATCAAGCCCAGTGCTAAGTATATGGTTTTTTTCATAGTTTTAGGTGTTTAATAATTGGGGTTTTGCTTCCATTTGCCACCGGCCAAATCTATTTCAACCTGTGGAATGGGAAAAAGTTCGTGCTTTCCAACGACAAATCCGTCGATGGCATCTCTGGCCTGACCAGTGCGAACCAAATCAAAGAAGCGATGGCCTTCGCCGCTCAGTTCCAATCGACGTTCGGCCCAAATGGCTTCTACCAAGGCTTGGCCTGAAGCAGAAGAATTCGCCAAACCGGCGCGGGTGCGCACTTGGTTCAAATAGGTACGTGCCAATGCTTCGTCAGCTCCACCTTTGCGGGCATTGGCCTCAGCGGCCATCAACAAGACATCGGCGTAGCGAATCACCTTGTAGTTCACAGGGCTGGTCAAATCGTTGTCAGGCAAGCCGATTTCACCTTGCTTTTTGATGTACTTGTTGTTGTAGAACCCAGTATGGCCGCCGCCCCCCTTGGCATAGGAAATAGCCGAGGGATTCGCTTGTTTGGCAATGAAAGCATCAATATCCAAAATGCTCGCGTCTCGGCGAGGATCATTGGCCGAAAATGCATCGTACAAGTTTTGAGTGGGCAGGTTGTAACTGTTGCCATCGCCATAAACGGGTCCGTTGTATTGGCGAATGCCTTGGAAACCAGGAGAGGCATTACCCTCCAAACATATCATGCATCCGTAGCTACCGCCTTCGGCACCGCTATATTCCACATCAAAAATGGTCTCTGAATGACCCTCGTTGGCCACCGTAAACATCTTTTTGTAATCGGCAATCAATTTGTACTGGTTCTGATCAATGACCTGTTTGAAGGTAGCCGCAGCCAAATCAAATTTATCTTGATACAGATACACCTTACCGAGCAAACTTAAGGCAGCCCCTTTGGTAATGCGGCCTTTTTCAGCTGCTGTCCAATCCAACGTTGACACAGCAAAACTCAAATCAGACTCAATTAAGGCATACACTTCAGCGGCGGGAGCACGATCATACAAAGTGGCCTCGCTGCTGCCCAAACGCTTGTCGACCACCAAGGGAACATCGCCAAAGAATTTGACCAGTTCAAAGTAGTAAAAGGCGCGCAAGAAGCGGGCTTGACCCAGAATCTTGTCTTTTCCCTGAAAATCCAATTTGTCTTTGTGCTCCATGATGTAATTCACACGCGTAATACCGGCGTAATTCCAACGGAACACTTTGCGCAAATCATCATTGACCGCATCGTGAGACATGGCATCAATTTCGTGCAAGCCTTCGGTATCGGTAACACTCTCTCCCCCCGCAATCGAGTTGTCAGAGGCAATTTCACCGATCCAAGTTGACATGAACGAACCCTGCAAGAGATCATACGCACCAATCAATGCGCGCTCATAGTCGACAGGGGTATTGAAGAAATTATCAGCATCTTGAGTGTATGGCGGAGCCACATCCAAGAATTTTTCGCACCCAATTTGGGTCAGCGATAGGCCCAAGGCCAACAGGGCAATGGCAAATTTTTTCATGATTAAAAACGAAGGTTAAAGCCCAACATGAGGTTTCTCGCCTGCGGATAGAAACCATAATCTACACCTGATGCCAAAGCACCACCGGCTGATCCGATGTCTGGATCAAAGCCCATATAATTTGTCAAGGTAAACAAGTTGTTACCTGACAAGTACACGCGCAATCCCTGCATGTGCAAACGCGCTGCCTTCTCTGCCGGCAAATTGTATCCTATTTGGACGTTTCGCAAACGAACGAAGGAACCGTCTTCTACATAGAAATCACTGAATACGGCGTTGCGGTTCAAGTCTGTTCCCAAACGAGCGTACTCATTAGTGGAACCTGGACCTGTCCAGCGGCGAATGTTGTAATCCAACATGTTAGCATAGGGCTGTTGACGCTCGTAGTTGCGAACGATTTTTTGACCCAAGGCCGCATACAGTTGAATGGAAACATCAAGATTCTTATAGGTGAAATTGGTGTTGTAACCCAAGGTTACTTTGGGAATGGGAGAACCCAAATAGGTTTTGTCGCTATTGTCACTAAAGCTGATTTTACCATCGCCATTGATATCCTTGTAACGGAAATCACCAGGCTTAGCACCAACTTGTTTGACCGGAGAGGCATCTATCTCGTCTTGAGTTTGAAATACTCCATCTACTTGGTAACCGACGAAGTAACCGATGGGGAAGCCCATCTCAAAACGAGTGGCAATATTGCCTCCTACACCAAAAGCAGCGCCGGGTATGAAATCAACCCCTTCGGGAGTGCTTTTGACCTCGTTCTTCAAAATGGCTCCGTTGAAACCCATTGACCAGGTCCAATCATGACGAGGAATGAATCGGTACTGCATCTCCAACTCCAAACCGGTATTGGAAACATCTCCCGCATTGATGATGGGAGGGTAAGAACCCGCACCCGCTGTTCCCAAGATTGCCGAAACATCGGGTTGAAACAACAAGTCGCGTGTGTTTTTCATGAAGTAATTCAAGGTCAAGTCCAATTGACGACCCACTGACAAATCAGTTCCCAAATTGAATTGGTGGGTAGACTCCCATTTCAAATCTGGATTGGATGCACGACCAATGGCCACACCGCTAACGATGATGTCGTTGAACACATAAACCCCTTCTCCATTCAACAATCCACGATAGGCAAAATTGGCAATTTGGTCGTTTCCACTCACACCATAGCTCATTCGAATCTTGGCCGAACGAATGGCTTTAGAATGGTAAAAATCTTCTTCGCTCAACAACCAAGATCCAGACAAGGTGGGGAACCAACCCCAACGAGAATTGGGACCGAACTTACTAGAACCGTCACGACGCAAAATGCCCGAAACGAAGTACTTGCCTGAACGACTGTACTCAGTGCGCAAGAATCCAGACAACAAACGCTCGGTGAACTGCCAGCTGCTGACATTGTTCAAGAAACCGCCGGGAGCCAAGTTGGCTGAAATGTCGGCGTATTCCAAGCTGTTGTTCGGAATGTTGTAACCCGTTCCGCTGAGATTATCTCCACGGCGCTGGAAAATGGAAACACCCAGAGTGGTTTTCAAGGCCTGCTGGCCACCCAAATCTTTCGAATGGTTGAAGAAAGATTCGTAGTTCAAATCCGTAAAACTCGAATGGCTTTCGGTTACGCTAGCTCCACGATCGATGAATGTACCTGGCGCAATCTCCACTTGACTAGGATCCAAGTTCTCGTTAATGGCCGTATTCTGGGCCTTACCAGGACCGAACCAAACCAGAGGAGAGAAGACCTTGGCGTCAACCGAGGCGAAGTTGTAATTGAAACGATTGGTAAAGGTCAAATTGGGTTTGATGTCCCAAGCCAATTCTTCTTTGCCCACAAATTTGTTGACCCAGGCCCAGTTGTAGGAATTCTCCATTTGTGCCATGGGGTTGATGATGTCAGCTACCTCTTCCAAATAGGTATATCGACCATTTTGATCGCGAATGGGATCAGTAGGGAATGCATTGATGGTGTTGTACAAAACAGATCCAATGCCGTTTTCGGGCAAGCCGCTGCGCTGTTCGTTGGTGTACAAAAACACGCTGCTCAGGCGCAGGTTGTCGCTCATTTTGGTGTCGAAGTTGACGCGGCCGTTCAAACGCTTGAAACGAGCTTTGTCCAAACCGACAATTCCCAATTGATCGTAATAACCTCCGGCAATGGAATAGGTGCTTTGAGCCGTACCACCTGTAACAGAAGCATTGTACGAAACCACGGGTGCGGTCTGAAATACGGAATCTTGCCAGTTTGTTCCTGTACCCAATGCGGTATTGTTGAACGGCATGGTTTGACCACCGTTGGCGAACATTTCATTCTTCAATACGGCGTATTCAGTGGCGGTCAACAAATTCAATTTGTTGGCGGTTTGTTGCAAACCATAAAAACCTGAAACTTCCCATTTGGGAGCGGCATTGAATTTTCCTCGCTTGGTTTCGACAATGATGACACCGTTGGCTGCACGAACCCCATAAATACCCGCAGTAGCATCTTTCAACACGTTGATCGACTCAATGTCTGCTGGGTTAAGGGCATTGAGGCCTTCGCTATCGTACACCACTCCATCAACCAAAATCAGGGGATCGTTATCCCCAAATGTGCTCAGACCGCGAATGCGAATTTGAGAAGCACCCCCAGGTGAACCGGAGTTGGTACTGATGGTTACACCCGCAATTTGGCCTTGCAAGGCCTGGTCCATGCGGGGAATGTTGAGCTTTTCGAGCGATTGGCCCTTTAGGGACGAATTGGCCCCTGTAAATTCTTTCTTAGTCGAACTACCGTAACCCACTACCAGAACTTCTTCTATAGTGTCAAGTTGGGTCGATTCTCCTGTTATTTGAGCGCTGAGCGTATTCGGTACGGCCAAGGCAGCTGAAATTCCCGCTAGCATCCAAACTTTGTTGTGTAGCCCTTTGATCATCTTATCTTAATGTGTTTTTTACAATAACTCTGGGGAGAAAAAAGAGGGCAAACCCTCTTTACTATTGAAGAAACAAAGGGGGGGACCGATGTCCCCCCAATTGCCTAATTATACCATAATACTACCCTTAGTTCTTTACAAAACGACGGGTCAATATTCCATTTGATGTTTGAACCTGAACCAAGTAGGTACCGTTGCTCAAACCATTGATATACAAAGCCGCAGTTGATGCACCACCGGCAGTGATTTCCATGATGTTTGAACCTTGCATGCTCATAACACGTACCACTTCGATGGCCATGCCTGGAGCCGCAACATTCAATTTATCAGTTGAAGGGTTGGGATATACCACCAAACCAGAAGCAGCATTGGCTATGTTTACACCCATTGAGGGCTCAGGAACGCGAACCATCTCAAAGTGCCAATATGCTCCGCCACCGATCATGATATCCAAGTACATGGTATCGGCAGTGATAGCGGCTTCATATACAATCGTATCTTTAGCATTGGCCACATTGTTGATTTCACCACCATTGTAAACCTTGGGAAGACCCATGAAAGCACCCTTACCATTCAAAGAGATGGTAGCGGCATCTTTGTTAGCGGTGTAGGTGTAAGAACCTTTACCATCAAAAGGAGCAACAGGAGCATTGCAACCAGCAGCACCCTGCCAACCTTCCAAGAAGGTTTCGTTTTGGAAATCCATGGTGAAGGAACCGTCAGCATTGAACACGAAGTAATCGTCGTACATGCACTTGCGGTCAGCCGTGATTTCAGCAGCAGGAACTTTCCACCAAGCGTAGTCGCCTTTAGCAGGACCAACAGCCAAAGAAGTTTCTACGGGGCGCATCTGCCAGTAACCCACAGGGTTCAACTCAGGCATCACTTTTACCAATTCAAACTTCCAGTATGCTCCACCAGCAATGGCAATCTCTGCGGTCATTTTGTTACCGTTCAAGGTCACCTCGTAAGTGATTTGATCAGGTGCATTGGCAGGATCACTCAATTCACCACCGTTGTACACTTTAGGCAGACCCAAATGTGCTCCTTTACCGACCAATTTCAAGGTACCGGCAGCAGCATCATAGGTCCAAGTTGCGGCATTAGATCCATTGTGAGGAGCAACAGGAGTACCGCAACCATTTGATCCTTGCCAACCTTCTAGGAAGGTTTCGTTTTGCATGACGTTTTGGAAACTACCGTCGGCGTTGAAAACGAATTCATCGTCAAATTGGCAAGCGCGTGCGCCTGTTACCTCCGATTCAGGGTTACCCCACCAAGAATAATTTCCCTTGGCTGGGCCAACCGCCATGGCATTGCCAATGGGAGCCCATTTCCAAGTTCCGGCAATCTGAGCAGACAAGGCTGCCGCACCCATACCGAACATTACTAGTACTAATTTTTTCATATTAAGGTTATATAGTTTTAGACGAATATAGCAAAAAATAAAACTTATGGTAATTTTCACAATATGTGAGACGTAAAATGTTTATAAATGAATCTTTTAAACGCACTTATTCCACAAAAATTCATTTTAACAACAAAAAGCCCCGCCGAATGGCGGGGCTTTTTTCATTGTTCGTTTTTGTGCAAGAGGGCATCCAAGCTGTATCGCCCTGGTCCGGTCAAGGTTAAAGCCAGGAAGGCAATGAAATACAGCAGCGCATGCTCTTTTTCCTCCATTGGGTCGTCTCGATGAGCCCAAAATGCGGCTACGGCCATGCAAAATGCCGCCATTCCGGCAAACCAACGCGACTTAAAGCCTATGGCCACGAAGAAGGGAGCCGCCAACTCAGCAAAAATGGTCAGAAGCAAGGAAATGTCTGTTCCCAAGCCTAAGAAGTTCATGAATTTTACGGGCTCACCGCTGTCCAAGCTAGCCATGTATCGGTCCATTTTGGCCAATCCATGGGGCATCATGAGCAAGGCAAACCCTAGACGCAATAAGAGCAGGCCTCCGTCATGCATCATTCTATGGAAACGGTGGGGTTGCATGCTTTATAAGGTTGCAGCCATTTCCAAGGCTTTCTTGGCATTCACCAATGCGCCACTGACACAGATGTCCTTCAATTTGACCTTTTGCTTGTCTGTACCGGGCAAAATCACTTTGCCTTTCACGGGAAAAGATCCCTCCATCAAACAGGCTTTTACCTGCTGGGCCGTCAAATGAGGGTAACGGCTCCACACCAAAGCAGCTACGCCAGCCGCGCAAGGGGCCGCCATAGAGGTGCCATTGAAATAGGCGTATTCATTGTTGGGAATGGACGAATAGATATCGCGACCGGGAGAGAATACGTCCACGTTGGCCACACCGTAGTTGGAGAAGCTGGTCGCCAAATGCTTGGCATCGATTTGGCTCGCACCAATTTCAATCCAGTTGCTCGCAAAACCACCGTTCAAGGAATCGTTGGGGTATTTGGGAACGATGTCGTTGTTGGCACCGTCGTTGCCCGCTGCGTGTACCAACAATACACCTTTGCGCAAAGCGTAAGCTACAGCGCTGTCGACGCAAGGCTTGTACCAATTGGTACCCTTACCAAAGCTCATGTTGATGATCTGGGCCCCGTTGTCAACCGCATAAATGATGCCGTTGGCAACGTCTTTGTCGCGCTCGTCACCGTCAGGAACAACGCGAACGACCATGATCTGTGCTGCGTCGCAAACACCATCCATACCGATATTGTTGCCGCGTTTGCCCGCAATGATACCAGCCACGTGGGTTCCATGCCCCGCATCGGGCCCGATTACATCGGCATTGCCGTAGTGACGCTCCCAAGGATTGCTGTAGTCATCACCCACGATTTCGCGGGTGTTCAGATCAGGATTGTAGTGATAATTCAACATGTTGCCTACTTGATCAGCTTGACCAGTAATTTGACCTTTCAAGCTTAAAAAGCTCTCTCCGCCTTTGCTCATGGCCATGCTGATGATCTTAACCATCAAATTGTTATCGGCACTGTCCAATTCTACGGCTGAAACTTCATCTGCCGAAGGATCTTCTTTGCCGGTTTTTTCCTGGATCATCACCATGGTCTCTTGGAGGTTTGTCATGCGAACCATGATTTTTTCGTATCGAGCACGGTCCTCTTCTATGTCCATTTTCAACTCCTGATAGACCAAATAGTCCTGGCTGTTTATGTCTTCGGCCTCCAGGTTTTCAAATTGCATGCGCAACTTGGCATACAAACGAACCTTTTCCATGTTATCACCGCCTACGTTGCGGCCATCGGCACCACCAATGAAGTTCCAACCGTGAATGTCATCGATGTATCCGTTTCCGTCATCGTCAATGCCATTTCCGGCAATCTCACCGGGGTTGGTCCACAACACTTGGTTCAAATCTTCATGGTTTACATCAGTACCACCATCGACAACGGCGACAATGATTTGCTTTTTGGCAGGCAACCCCATTTGGTAAGCCTCGTCCAACGAAATTCCCATGTTTGTCTTGCTCGGTGCCGAATGGTACCAATGCATGTCGGGCTTCTCTGCTTGAGCCCAAGCACTGCTGAGCACAGCGGCAGAGAGTGCAATTCCTACAATATTCTTCATAGTATCTGTTTTCGCATGGGCTCTAAGGCCCTTGAATGTTACAAAGATGCGCGTTTGCGCGCAAAGACCAAGATGCTCACCGACTTGAATGGAATCTTTGTCGAGGGCTGGCCAAATACCCAGCGGCGCAAAAACTGCTGCAAGGGCTTCCATTTGATGACGTCCATAGGGGCGGTGATGTACTGCGTTTTCAACACCTCAAAACCGCTTTCTTCCATCAATCGCACGATGCGACGACGGGTGTAAATGCGGGCATTGGCCCAACGCTCGTGCAAGGGCCGAGGCAGCCAACTGAAGAATGGCACGCGGTTCCAGGGCAGCAGTGGCAAGCGAGCTCCATGCGTTTCAAACACCCACCACTTGTTGGGAACAGAAATGGCGGCCAAGGCTCCGTCTTCCAAGGAAGCGGCATAATTCTTCACCCCTTCTTCACCGGGCAAATGCTCGATCACTTCAAAGCTGATCAATCGTTGCGCCTTCGGCGCAACGGGACCGGCCATGATGTCGCACACCTCAAATCGGGCCTTGTCCGAAACTCCATGTTCGGCAGCTAAAGACTCGAATTCGGCTTGGTGGACAGAGGCGTATTCCAGGCCTCGCGCCGAGCGGAAGCGAGGCGCGACCTGAACGGTGGTGTTGCCATTGCCGCATCCGATTTCGATCAAATCACAGTTCGAATCAAAAAAACCTTCAAACCCTTCGAGCAACTCCAAACGACGAGACACCAACAAATCGGTGGCATCGGCGGGTTTGCCCAAATAATGGTCTTCTTCAAAGAGGTTTTTGTCGACGCGGCTCATGGTTTGTACAACTTGAATTGAAACAAGAGGCGGCGCAAAAATATCCATAGGTGGGCAAAGAAGTTGCTCAGCACACCGTAATGTTTGCTCAAAACCGAGTAGCGCTCGCGCCAAGCTTTTTTGGTATGCTGATAAGAACTCCCCCCCACCTCAAAATCAGAAATGACAAAATCGGTTTTGGCGTTGCTGGGTGATTGTTTCAATATGCGAATGATCCAATCGATGTCTGCCGCCAATCGGTATTGCAAATTATACTCAGGCGCCAGGGAGCGTTTTACCAAGAAGCTCTGGTGGCACAAACACATGCCGAAGCGAAAAGACCCTGGTCCCAAGGTCGATGGAAGCGGTTGCGGTTTCAATTGAGAAATCAAACCCAACTCTCTACCTTCCGGTTCCACAAAACAAGTGTCACCGTAGACTACATCGGGCTCACCCAACAAGGGCAACAAGCGCTCCACCACTTTTGAATCGTGTATGCGATCCCCG
>VFQT010003406.1_pt1 | contig 14507 bp, 10 predicted proteins | sample 3512381 | NCBI WGS metagenome assembly VFQT01 (sample SAMN10412376, study PRJNA504923) | tailings metagenome | isolation source: Relicate 2 Philex TSF3 active mining site | place: Philippines: Tuba, Benguet | collected 2017-08-29 | reverse complement strand
CCGGCGAGTGCTAACGCAAGCCTAGAGCCAGGTATTCCCGTTCTCAAATCCGAGCCGGAGTTATTAAAGGGAGCGTGAAGTTATGCGTGCTTCGCGCAGACGGCGTAGGCGCTTGATTAGCAAGGGGGCAGCGGCCATGGCATCGGGGCGGTCGATTAGGTTGTTGAGGAGTTCGTAATACTCCTTGGCAGAGATCTGGAAAAGCTCCTGTATCGCCGCATCCTTAGCGCCGGCGTACTTCCACCATTGGCGTTCGAAATCAAGGATCCGGACCTCAAGGTCGGAAAGAGTGCCCTGGAGCTGTAACGAAGTTTCTTCCACACCGTTATTCAACCCTAAGTAGGCGTAAAAATTGGGATTTAGAGGGTGGCCAAAATTACTTTGATATCGGTAATTGAGGTCCAAGGGTTAACAATGGCAAATCTCAGAATCGGCTGGCCCTCATGTGAGGATGGAGTTACAAAACCAATCTGATCATTAAGCAACTTGTCGCTCCATTTTTGATAATCAGATTGCGTCCAACCTTTACGAGTAAATGCCACGATAGAAAGTTCTGGCTCCATTAAGAGCTCGAGATTTGGATGCTCTTTAATCAACTCAGCAGAGTCGCGTGCAACCTGCATAGTTTTATCCATCGACTCGGCATATTTTTTTGTCCCATGAGTAGCTAAAGAAAACCAGAAAGGTAAACCGCGAGTTCTACGAGTTAGATGAATTGCGTAATCGGAAGGATTCCAATGTCCATCATCCAAAGTATCTAAGTAGCCTGCATGTTGAGTATGTGCTTTGCGCGCTAAATCCGGATTTCGATAAATCAATGCGCAGGCATCAAATGGTGCAAACAACCATTTGTGTGGATCAACAATAAATGAATCTGCTAACTCAACACCTTTGAATAGCGGTTTAGAGTTTGGTGAAGCAAGCGCCGCTAATCCATATGCACCATCAACGTGATACCAAATTCCTCTTTCATTAGCCGCTTTTCCAATACCAGCTAGATCATCAATGATTCCTAGATTTGTAGTTCCGGCGGTGGCAACTACAGCGAATATTTGATGATCGGGATTGGCTTGATGATATTTATCAATTTCAAAGGCGACGGTGCTGCCTTGCAACTTGTGATTCTTATCGGTGGGGATTGCTAAAACCTCTACATCCATTACATCTGCCGCGGATTTAATCGAGGAATGTGCTTCATTTGAGCAGGCAATTGCCCAACGTTTTACCTGCGGATATTTGCTGCGCGCAGCATGACGGGCCGCAACCAATGCCGAGAGATTTCCAACTGTGCCACCTTGTACGAATACTCCCCCAGCACCTTCCGGCAAACCTGCTAAATCACTGAGCCATTTCAAAGCTTGATTCTCCGCAAAAACCGCTCCCGCACCCTCAAGCCATGAACCGCCATAAAGTGCTGATGCACCTACAACTAAATCAAATAAGTTAGAGGATTCAGTTGGTGCAGATGGAATGAATGCTAAATAACGCGGATGATCGGTTGAGATACAGGCTTGAGCTAAAACATGTTTGAAAATATCTAAGGCTTTTTCGCCGCCAATTCCCTCAGCGGTAATAGTTTCGCCGACCTCTGCATATAGCTCGTCATAACTCCAAGGTCCATCAAGTGGTGGATCCTTCTTTAGTCGAACTAGTGAATACTCGAGAATTTTTGAGGCAAGCGCATCAATCTCTTCATCAAACTCATGCATTAGCCGAATATCGCCTTTCGTTTAGAGCTGCGCACAATATTGCGCAACATCGTAGGAAATACAAATGCATGCAACGGCAAGATGGCATACCAGTACAGCTGTCCACCTAAACCACGAGGTGAGAATGTTGCCTCTTGAGTGATTCTTACCTGGTCACCCTCTCGTTGGATTCGAAACTCCAACCAGGCTTTTCCAGGCAGAATCATTTCGGCGTAAAGCTTGAGCTGCTTTTCTTTTTCTACAATCTCAACGCGCCAAAAATCTAAACTGTCTCCGACCCTTAAATGTTTTGGATCGCGACGACCACGGCGCAATCCAACTCCACCTACTAAACGATCAATTACACCTCTGGCCCACCATAAGAAATCTGAGCCATACCAACCGGTTTCGCCACCAATTTGCTCAATCGAGCGCCAAACACAATCAATTGGCGCATCAGTAACAACCTCACGTTTGTCTTTCAAAATCATTTCGCCAGCCCAATCAGGATCACTTTGTGCTTTCTGCCAAGGCGCGGTTGGTGCCGTGGCATCAGACCAACGTGTTTCTACCTGATTACTTGAGGTTCGTGACAAAGCAAGATTGATGGCAGTTGTGACATCGATTAATCCTTCAGCGGGCTTCGGGACTATGGCATCAATACTCTTTTTTGGATCGGCCACTGTTTCATTTATCAAAGAGCCAACAAGTGGCCGGGCCAGCGCTGTTGGCACTGGAGTTACAAAACCAATCCAAAGACTGGAGAGTTTTGGAGTTAAAACTGGAACTTTAATAATCCATCTTCTTCTTAAACCTGAACAAGCCGCAAACTTTTGCATCATGTCAGCGTAAGAAAGAACCTCAGGCCCGCCGATATCAAAGATTCCACTTACTGGTTTTTCTAATCTCGCAACACTAGTTAAATACCAAAGCACATCGCGAATTGCGATGGGGTGGGTCATGTTGGTTACCCACTTTGGCGTTGTCATGATTGGTAAGCGATGCGTTAGGTGACGCAACATTTCAAATGATGCCGAACCTGATCCGATGATGATTCCGGCTCGCAGCTCCATTACTGGAACTTTGCCGCTAGCGAGTAGCTCACCAGTTTTGGCACGTGATGCTAAGTGCTTGCTTTGTTTTTCATCATTGGCAATTCCACCCAAGTAAACAATCTGTGAGACACCGGCAGTCTCTGCAGCGCGGGCAAAGTTCTGGGCCATTGCCGCTTCAATTTCATCAAAATGAGTTCCGACCCCAATGGAGTGCAATAAATAAAAGGCGGTGTGAACGCCTTGTAATGCCGCCAAAGTTTCTTCATAGTTATTGGCATTTCCGACCGCGGTCTCAACTTCATTAATCCACGGCTGGCCCAAAACCTTGGATTTATCACGCACGAAAATCCGCACCGGCATCTCTTCGTTGAGCAAGGCACGCACTAATCGGCCACCGACATAACCCGAAGCTCCGGTTACCAGTATTCGACGTCCCTTATTCATGGGCTCAACGATAGACTCGTTTAAGTGTCACGGCCAAAGGTAGTAATTCTCGGAGCAGGTTTCGGCGGATTAACCGCTGCCCGCGCCTTAGATTCAATTGCTCATGTGACCTTAGTTGATCGTCACAATTTTCAAACCTTTTTGCCTTTGCTGTATCAAGTTTCAACTGCAGGACTTGCGGCGGATCATGTTGCGTATCCGATTCGGGGTGCGCTGCGCAAAACGAAGGTGAAGTTCCGAATGGGCTCACCAATCGCAGTTGATCATAAAAACAAAACCGTAAAACTAGATTCCAGTGAAGTTTTAGATTTTGATTACCTGATTGTGGCGCTGGGATCTGCCACAAATGATTTTGGAATCAAAGGTGTTGCAGACAATGCACTGGGAATGAAGACGGTGAATGAAGCGCTCAACATCCGCTCTGAAATTATGCGTCGTTTTGAAGATCTCTGCCGATTTGAAGATGACACCAAGTTTTCCATTGCAGTTATTGGTGGTGGTCCGACCGGAGTTGAAATGGCCGGCGCGGTTGCAGAGTTAAAACGTGGTCCGCTTCATTCAGATAACAAAGATGCTGCCAAAAACATCGATGTTTACTTGGTAGAGGCCGGATCGCGATTACTTCCAGCTCTTTCACCAAAACTCTCTGAGCGAACCAAGAAAGACTTAGAAAAACTTGGGGTTAAGGTTTTAACCAACCATGCCGTTAAAGAGGTAAAGCCAAGACAAATTCTTTTCAATGATGGCAACAAAATTCCATCTGAGGTCACGGTCTGGGCTGCCGGGGTTCAAGGCGAACCAGCGATGGCTAAATTGAGTATTCCGCATGCAAATGGCCGCATCACGGTAGATCAAAGTTTGCAGGTCACCAACTATCCATATGTTTTTGCCATTGGTGATATTGCTGGTGCGAAAGGTAGCGATGGTCGCTTCCTACCTATGGTGGCACCGGTTGCGATGCAGCAAGCACGTTTTGTGGCTAAGCAAATTCAAAGACTGCAAAATAATGAAGCGTTAAAAGAGTTTTCTTACGTAGATAAAGGCTCTATGGCCACCATCGGCCGTCATAAAGCGGTAGTCGAAGTAAAAGGCATTCGCATTGGCGGCGCAGTTGCTTGGTATATGTGGCTCTGGCTGCATCTTTTCTACCTTTTGGGTGGCCGAAACAAGATCGGAACCATGGCTGATTGGACCTGGAATTACCTGACCTTTGATCGCGGGAATCGACACATCATGGATATTTCATGAGTTTCATTGATTTGCGGGGCCATGAGATCTGGCATCAGGAATGGAAAAAACGTAAATCAGATCCACTACTTCTATTGCATGGCGGCCTAAGTTCCACAGAGAGCTTTGCACCAAAGATTTTGCCTAGTGTTAAAAAAACACATCACAGCTACGCTTACGATCGCACCGCTCATGGCAAAACTAAGGTGCGCGAGGGTTATTACCACTTCAAATTTCAACGTGATGAAGCTATTGCCTATATCGAGGATGTGATCAAACAACCTACTCACATTATTGGTCACAGCGATGGCGGAATAATTGGATTAATGGTTGCAATCGCAAGACCTGATTTAGTTAAATCTCTAGTCGCAATCGGAGCAAACTACCACTACGACTGCGGACTCAATCACCAAATATTTGATGGTGAAGTGGCCGAAGATGCAAAAGATAATTTCGCAGCCCGCACCGGTCAGCACCGGGATTTATTGGTTGAGATTATTCATAAAGCGCACAAAGTTTGGGCCTCGGAGCCACGCATGACCAAGGCACAGTTAAAGAAAATCAAATGTCCCACTTTGGTATTAGCGGGCGATGATGAACCCTTTTCTACCGAGCACACCGTCTCGCTTTATGAAGCGATTCCAAATGCTCAGTTAGCAATTGTTCCGGGAACTTCACATGCGGTATTGAAGGAAAAACCTGAGTTAGTTAAGAAGATTTTGCAGGATTTCTACCGTAACCCGAGTTTCCCTATTACTTTAAGTCCCAATCGCAGATTGAAAGAAACTAAGAGATTACAGAGGCAGGCGTAAGGCTGCGTAAGCGTTTTCCGGCACAAATGGTTTTAGCGGTGCCACCGCATTAATTCGGTGATAACCAGCGGTTTGTACCGGCCTTGAATCAGCTTCACCTTTGTTTGGCCAAAAGGAAAATGCTCGCTCTGCCTGTGCTGTGATTGTGAGTGAAGGATTAACTCCCAAATTTGCGGTAACGCTTGATCCATCAACTATGTGCAAGGTTGGGTAGTTCCAAACCCGGTGATAAGCATCGATAACGCCCTCTGATTCATCTTTACCAATTACACAACCGCCAACAAAGTGTGCGGTAAATGGCGCTCCGATTAAATCTCCAATGTGACCACCTGGAGTTCCGCCATATTTATCAGCAATCTTTCGAACCACTTCATTGGCCGCAGGAATGTAGGTGGCATTAGGTTTATCCGAATTGTTTGTCGACGTTAAGCGCCAGCCGAAAATTCCTCGCTTGCCTTTAACAGTTAAAGCTGAATCCACATTTTGCATCACCAGCGCAATTACTGATCTCTCACTCCAGCGTCTTACATCAAAAATCTTTACCAGCATTGAAGGATGTCGCAATACTGTTTTGAACCAGATTGCTCTACGTTCGCGTGCTTTATCGCCATCGGTCATGATGGTCTGTAGCAAGCCCATGAAGTTAGAGCCTTTTCCATAACGTACGGGCTCGACATGAGTATGTTCGTCTGGGAAAAATGATGATGTGATTGCTGCGCCTTTAGAAAAATCAATTTCATTTGAATGCGGCATTATGGCGCCGGTCAAAGCTTCAGAGTTTGTCCGAGAAAGTTTTCCTAACGCTGGCGATAGTTTTGGTAGAACGCCAGAATCTTTCATTCGATGCAATAGCTTCTGCGTATTGTATGTGCCAGCAGCAACGACGACTTCGCCGGCTGTAAAACTTCGCTTTCCACCAAACCAAGCCGAACTTCTGCGTGCCGTTACTTTCCAGCCACCATTAGGCAGTAATTCGATTTTTTCAACGGTAGTTTCGGGAAAAACCTGTGCCCCAGCTTTTTCAGCCAATCCCAGATAATTCTTCGGCAAAGTGTTTTTTGCATTAAAGCGACAACCAGTCATACAGCCACCACATTGCTGGCAACCATGACGATCAGGGCCAACTCCACCAAAGTATGGATCTTTTTCGATAACACCTGGTGCGGAACCAAAATGAACACCAAGCGGTGCCATTTTGAAAGTATGTCCCACGCCCATGGCCTCTGCAGCATCTTTCATCGCTTGATCAGATGGTGAGAAGTAAGGGTTTTGTGCCACCCCCAACATTCTGCTGGCTTGGTCATACCAAGATGAAAGTTCAGATTTCCAATCAGTTATGTCACGCCATTGCTTATCGTTGAAATACTCATCAGAGGGTTGATAAAGAGTGTTGGCATAAACCAGAGAGCCGCCACCTACGCCAGCGCCAGCTAGAACTAAAACATCAGGCAGGGCGTGAATTCGCTGAATACCGCGCATACCTAGGCGTGGCAGGTATAAAAATCTTGATAAACGCCAAGAGGTCTTTGGAAAATCTTTATCTTTAAATCTTCGTCCAGCTTCAAGGACCGCTACGCGATACCCCTTTTCGGTTAGGCGCAGCGCCGCAACTGATCCACCAAATCCCGAACCAATCACGACTACATCAAAATCACGACTTTGCTGTGACATAAATAAAGGTTACCTCTCAACAACCTTCAATGTCACTACTGAGCTGTGTTTTAAATGTAAGTGCAAAGTGAGCCTAAATCCCATCTGGAGTGGAAACCTGCCAATTGCCGTGCACTACACAAATGAAAGAAGGTTTAAATGAAAACAAGATTTTCCCGATACCTAATTTTCAGCGCTTTGTTGGCCTTGCTGTTATCACTATTCATGGCAATTCCATCCAAAGCGCAAATTAGCGGAGTATCAGTTGATTTCGCAGCTGCTGAACCAACTACCTATAGCCATCTGACGGGTGGCGGTAAGTGGAATGCCGGTACTGTGAATGTTGATATTGAGAGATCACTTGAGGGTGAACAGTTCGCCTGCAAAGACAAAGTCAGCTTTTTAACCAAGCTAACAATCCCAAATTCGCCAGCAGTAATTGCCTTGGGAGCTATGACCTACCAACTCAAATATTCTTTTGATTTGGATACCACTGGTCAATCAGGAGTTGCTTTATCCACCCCGATAACTGCAGCAATAAACAATTCCAGCGATTCTGCCTCTAAAGGTGATGGAAACAGCGCAGTGAACTTAGTTAGCACCAGCACTTCCGGTGACAAGTTCACTAGCGGTGCAGAACTATTTGCCACATTCAACATCAATGATGTCGAAGCGAACGAGACGATCGTGTTGCGTATCGATGTCACTCTAGATTGCAAAGCGGGCAGTACTCCGACCGGTAATTTGCAAGCCAAATACGAAAGCGGATTTCTGATCTTTAAACAGGGAAATGTGGCTGTTTCTCCCGCAGAAGAAATCGGTGGCGGGGCAAAAACAATTGATTTGAAGAGCACCAATTTGATATCCACTCCAGAGCTGGTGCTCGCCAAAACCGTTACCTTTGCAGATCAAAGTTGCCCTGGTGTTGAGAGCATCACCATTGAGCCAGATCAATTTGTCAGATACTGCTATGTGATTACTAATCCGAGCAATGCTGGCGGAAAACTTGGTGCACCTGTATTCAATGTTTCCCAAATTAGCGATGACAGTGGAATCTATCCCGATTTCACAGTTGCGATTAGCTCTGGATTAACTGATATTGATCTAGACGGACAAGCAGATGACTTGGCAGCAGGTGCAACTGCGACTGCGGAAAAAGTAATCTCCTTCGATGGAAACAAAGACACAACATTGGTTAATACCGCTACCGTCACGGGCGAAGATGCTTCAACAGGTGGCAATACCCTTACTGCTAGCGATACTGCAATGATATTCATTGACGCACCGGAACCTGCTCCAAGCATTGATATCCAGAAAACTCCGGACACTCAGACAGTATTTGATGGTCTAACTGCAACTTTCTCTATCACAGTTACCAATACTGGCAATGTAACCCTCGCTAATGTCACTGTTGCCGATGCTGCCACTCCTTCTTGCGACAAGAGTTGGGGCTCCCTGGCAGCTGGCGCATCAGAGACTTACACCTGCACAACTGTGGCATTACTTGCTTCATTCACGAACACCGCAGTTGTGACTGGAAGTTACGAAACCACGACCGTAACTGATGAGGATTCAGCCGCTGTAACCATTGATTTTCTACCAAAAATCGATGTAAGCAAATCAGCTTCTGTAGCTTCAGTTCCAGAGACCGGAGGAACGGTTACATTTACTGTGGTTGTTACAAATAACGCCGTTGAGAACTTCATTCTCAACTCCTTAGTTGATGACAAGTTTGGAAATCTCAATGGTGTTGGAAGTTGCACAACCCCGCAAACAATTGCCGCGGGAGCTCAATACAGTTGTAGCTTTGACAAAGTATTGTCTTCTGACAATTTGGTAACACATGTAAATACCGTAACTGCGAGTGGTCAAGATCCTGAGGGAAATCCTGCAACAAAGAGTGACGACGCTTCAGTTAGCTTCATTGATGTTCTTCCGGATATCACTTTGACTAAAGCCGCAAATCCAACTGCTGCTCGTTGGACCGGTGATTACATCAATTACACATTCCGCATTACCAATGCGGGAACTGAAACAGTGACGATAACTTCTTTTGTCGATGACAAAATTACTTTGTCTGCTCAATGCACCGCATTGGTTGGCACTGTTTTAGCACCTGCTGCTTACGTGGAATGCGTAACCGCGGATTACTATCTAACTGGTGTTCCCGGTGGTTCATTTATCAACACCGCATCTGCGGTGGCAAAAGACAATGAAATGAACTCAGATACCGCAACCGCCTCTGCCACAGTTAACTTCTGGTGGTATGGACGCACCCCGGGCTATTGGAAGAACCATCCAGAAGATTGGAATAGTGGATATTCACCTAACCAATTCATACAAGATGTCTTCTCTGTTCCAGGTGGATATCTATCAGGAGGAATTCTTGATTTGGATAAGAATGGAAGTAAAGACAGGTTGATTGATGGTTTGGCATATCGTGGTGGAACTGGATTATCCGGTGGCGCCCAGATTATGTTCCGAGCTGCAATCGCCGCGCTGTTAAATGAGGCCTATTACGGGGCTGATTACCCAGGCGCTGAATCACCTGCTGCACTTGTAGCGTTGGTTAACAGCAAGCTAATTCTCTTGAATAGGGCGGAATTGATATTGCTGGGCGGATATTTCGATTTCTGGAATAACGCGGTTCATGCATCACTTCCATAAATGACTAGGTAAATACAACAATTGAGGCTGGGGTTTTCATCTGCTCCGGCCTCAATTGCTATATGGCATTTTGAAATCCAGGGTTAGACTGCAGTTATGAGCAATCTAGTTTTTGATGTCTTAATTGAGATTCCTGCGGGTTCAAGAAACAAATACGAAGTTGATCATGAAACTGGAAAAATCAGATTAGATCGCATGCTCTTCACCTCAACTCGTTATCCGTGGGATTACGGATATGTTGAAAATACTTTGGGCCTAGATGGAGATCCCCTCGATGCACTTGTGATGTTGGATGAACCAACATTCCCGGGCTGCATCGTTAGTTGTCGTGTAATTGGAATGTTTCGCATGAATGATGAAGCGGGTGGCGACGATAAGTTGTTATGTGTTCCTGCAGGAGATGTTCGCAAGTCCCATCTAAAAGATATCAATGATGTTCCAGAGTTTGATCGTTTAGAGATAAAACACTTCTTTGAGGTTTATAAGGACCTGGAGCCTGGTAAATCCGTTGAGGGCGCAATGTGGGTAGGGCGCGAACAAGCAGAAGCGGAAATTAGAGAGTCTTACGCAAGATATGAGAAGCATTAGAAGTACTGGAGCCCCCCGTCAGGATTGAACTGACGACCTTCCGCTTACAAGGCGGATGCTCTACCACTGAGCTAGGGAGGCGTTGTCGAGCCCCCAATTATGTCAGCTGCCTCAGAAATGCCAAATTTCCGTTTCCTAAAGGGGCCTGGTACTGAGATGGAGGTTGATTAAAAAGATTCGCGAGAGGAGCGATTCACTACAAGTTCACGAATAACTAGGTAAATTGCTGCAGGCAACAAATCGAAGCTGCGCTTGAAGAACCAGGGCGTGCCATTTCGCAGGATCCAAGAAATTTTCTTCGCTCGACTCAAGTTAGGTGGCTCCTCCAGTGGAATATGTCTGATCGACATACCTAATTTTTCCAGTTCACTCAACGCCGATTGCGCCAAAAGTAAGTGTCCTCGAGGTCCCGGATGAAGCAAATCACAGTGCCAATTCCTCCGATCATTTACCCCTTCAATTTGGCGCGCTTTAATGGAAATTAGTGAGAATTCGTCAGAGAGTTCGCGATAAACGTTATTCACTGCATCTACTCTTCTCAATAAGGCGCGAGATAGTGGTGCAGGAAGTTTCAATAACTTTGACGGGTCATGTAGCTCTAAGGTAATTATCCGTGTACCCAAAGCCGTTAGATTCGAAAATGTTTCAACTAAGTTTGCTTTTAATCTATCAGGACTAAAATTGTTTCTAAGTAAATCATTTCCACCAACTACTATTACTGCAAAATCAGGTTTTAAAGATTCAGCTATAGGTAATTGATGTTCGACTAATTCAGTTGATTTAGCTCCAGGTCTTGATAAATTCAAATAAATTAGTGGATGTTGCACGGCCTCAGCGATTCTGTAAGTCCAACCTAGTGGTCGATCAGCTTTAACGACATCACCCGTGCCATAGGCCGCACTGTCGCCCAAGACGACAAAACGTAATGGGCGCTCCTCAATCAGGCTCATGCCGCAATCGCTGGCTTTTCTATGTTGATTAGCTGATCCATGGTTTTCTCCCAGGTGAAGCCAATAGCAGTGGCGCGAGCATTTTCACGTAAAGATTCACCATGCAATATTTCTCTAATTTTTAATGCGAATTCGTAACCTGAGCCCGTCGCGGTAAATCCGCAGCGCACACCACCGTTGTCTCCCAAAAACTCTCCAACTGCAGAACGGGAGTTGGCGACCACCGGAGTGCCGGTACTTAGAGATTCCATGGCTGAAAGACAAAAGGTTTCAAGTGGGCCGGGGGCAATTGCAACATCAGCGCAAGCCATAATTTCCGCGATTCGATTTGGGTTAGCGATGTATCCTGTGAAAGTTACTGGCAAATCCCGAGACATCTTTCGAATTTTCTCAATCAAGGGACCACCTCCAACCACTATTAATTGTGCTGAAATACCCATTTGCTTCAGGGCAGAAACCGCTTCTATTGATAAATGCGGGTCCTTTTCCGGCGATAATCGCCCACAGTGAACCAGTAGATACTTCTGGCCCCGCAATAAAGCTTTACGCAACTCGGGATCGCGCTTTTCTGGAGTGAATACATCAGTGTCCACCCCAAGCGGAATAAGACGCAAATTTTTTGTGCTTACTCTTTCAAACTCTTTAGATGCAAACCGTGTTGTAGCTATAACGTAATCAAAGGCACGGGAGAGTTTCTTGTTGTGCCAATCCACAAATTTCTGCATCAAATTTTGTGCTGGAAAAAATTTACTAACCAAACCAGATAGAGTTTCATGACTAAAAACAACGGTTTGAATGCCCATTTTTCTCGCCCACGGACCAAGAAACATTAGCGTGAAACGATCAGAACACTCAATCCGATCAGGTTTTACCACGACGATAGCTTGTTTTATTTCCCTCCTGCGGCGAAATACTCGATAGCCGCCAGAGAAGGGTATTTCTCTGCTTGGTAGATAAATGGCCGTTCCATACGCCGTATTGGTTTTAGATAAATTTATTCCCGGAACTACGAAAGTAAATTGATGTCCCGCAGCTTCATAACGTCGTCCTAAGTCATGAATTGTTGTCTTTATTCCGCCAGACTTGGGACCATAGAAATTAGCTATATGCAAAATTTTCACTAGGCACTCTCTCTATTATTGATCATAAGTTCAGCGGGAACTAGACACCTATTTCTGTGTAGCTCTATTGCAAATTGATACAAATCAATTAGTTTTTCAGTTAAACTCTTCCAACTCTTCTGCTTTACAGAATTGCGACATTCAGATTTAACCGCTCCACTGCGTAAAAAGCTCCACTGCTCGGCGGTTATATTTTCGAGGGAATTCGGGTTAGATAACTTCAAAATTAGGCCATTTTTTCTGTGCTCAACGAAATCAATCAATCCCCCTTTATCTGGGGCTATAACTGGAACTCCGCTTGCCAATGCCTCTTGAGCCGCCTGACAAAAAGTTTCACTATCGCCAGGGTGAATGAATACATCCAAACCGGCGAAGTGCTCCGCCAATTTTGCACCTTGTAATTTGCCTGTGAAATAGGCATTTGGCATCAATTCCCTTAATGCTTTTTCACTTGGGCCCGCCCCGATGATTACCAATTGAATGTCATCTCGAGTTGAAAGTGGAGCCAATCGCTCGATTGACTTTTCAGGAGCCAATCTACCTACATAACCGACAATTATTTTCGATCCGAAACGCACGTAGGTACTCTTTTGATAATTATTTGGATGAAATTGTTCTAAATCAACACCTCGACCCCAGTGGCTCACTCGATTTATGCCGATGGAATTCAACTGCGATATTGCGTACTTCGAAGGCGCCAAGTTTAAGGTTGCTTCTCCGTGAATTATCCTCACACATTGTTCGATAGCTTTTTTTGCAAAGCCAAAATTATAGTGTTTAGCAAATCCAACAAAATCAGTCTGATAGACCGCGATTGTCGGAATGCCTAATCGGCTAGCGGTACGCTGCGCGTGAGCTCCCATAATTGCCGGTGATGCTAAATGAACTACATCAGGATTGAACCGTTCTAATTCCCTAAAAATTTTCAGATTCGGAAACGCCACAGGCAGATGCCTTTGTAAATTTAACGCAGGAAGTGAAATTACCTGAGTCCCTTCTACCTCTTTGCTCAAACCTTGAGTGGCAGGTGCAAAGATCTTTACTTCGATACCAGCTTTGACTAACTCTCGATTTACCTGCAGTACTGAGTTTGTAACACCATTTGTGGTTGGCAAAAATGACTCAGTGACAATGGCGACCTTCATGAGATAAGGGTCTACTTTCAGATTTCAAAAAGCGAAACGTCATGAAAAGTGTCGGAAAACGTTGAGTTATGAAAGGTAAAGAGATTTACCGATTGACTTCAATTGGATTTAACCTAAATTCCACTGCTAATTCAAATATCCGTCCTAACTTGCACCCATGTCCAAGCCTGCTGTCATCATGGTTACCTCCAACGGGGTTGGAGCTGGGCACTTAATTAGAGCCAGTGCCATTGCGCGAGAGTTACAGGAAAACGCACGTCCCATTATATTTTCAATGGCCTATTCAGTTGTCGAGGTTGCATCGGCCTTAAATTTGGATTGCGAATACGTGCCCAGTCGGGATAAAGGATTAATGCCAAAGAAAAAGTGGGATCGCTATTTGCGTGATCGTTTAGTCGCTTTAATAGATGAAACTAATGCGTCCGTAATTACCTTTGATGGAGTGGTCCCATACCCTGGAGTTATTGCCGCAAAGTTTGCTCGTCCAAACACTTCTCTGGTTTGGGTCCGGCGTGGAATGTGGCAACGCAAACCACAAGGGGTTTTACTGGGATTGCAATCCAAGTTAATGGATTACGTAATAGAACCCGGCGATGTTGCCCGCGATGCAGATCAAGGTCCCACCAAAAACCGTAAAGAATCAGTTTTGATGACGCCGGTGAGTCTCTATCATCCTGAAAGAGCGCTCAGCCGTGATGAAGCACGAAACTTTCTCGGTTTAGATTTGGATAAACCTGCCGTCCTAGTGCAGATGGGGGTCGGTAATACGGATTTGGATTCTAGAGTGTCAGCTGTCTTCAAAGGTTTGAATGGTTGGAAAGATTTGCAAATAGTTATGCCTCGAGAACCTAAAGATCAAAATGGTAATTCGCTACTGCCATCAGGCATGACTGTAAAAACGATTAGACACTTCCCATTAGCGGATGTGCTGCACGCATTTGACGCCGCGGTGTGCGCGGCCGGTTACAACAGCGTTCATGAAGTGATCCCAGCTGCGTTACCTACTCTATTTGTTGCAAATAACCGTGGTACCGATGATCAGGAAGCGCGAGCTAAATGGTGCGCCGATAATGCTCTCGCGCTCTTTGCAAGCAACGACTCTTTAGAAGATATCGAGCACCAGGCCGGAAAATTGCAGTTTCCAGTGTTGCGCCAACAAT
>VFQT010003404.1_pt1 | contig 14519 bp, 5 predicted proteins | sample 3512381 | NCBI WGS metagenome assembly VFQT01 (sample SAMN10412376, study PRJNA504923) | tailings metagenome | isolation source: Relicate 2 Philex TSF3 active mining site | place: Philippines: Tuba, Benguet | collected 2017-08-29 | reverse complement strand
TCAAGGGGATTGTGGAAGTAAGATCCCAGGATGATGTCAATGCTGCCGTCGGCATCGATGTCTGCACATTCCATGGTCAGCCATTTGCCCGTGCGGGCGGCCGGAAGCAGCAGCCTGTCAAATATTAGCGCACCTTTGTTTTCCAATAGCAGGAAACCGTGAATAGGGTCATCGGGGTCGTCATAAAATGAAATGGCGGCGATATCCAGGTCCCCGTCCTTATCGAAATCGACGGCCATGGCCTTACTCGCGCCCGGCAGGGGGAAGAATGCCGCCTGCCTGAATTTGAACCCGCCATCGTTCAGAAAGATCCTGACACCGTGATAGGGTTTACGGATGGGAGAGAAGTCCCAGTTATCGCCGTTCGACACCAGCAGGTCCTGGTCGCCGTCGCCGTCCATATCTGTCAGTTGCATATGACTAAGGCCATGCAGCGGTGAGAAGTTCAGCAGTACCTGCATGGAGAATCTTCCTTCACCCAGGTTTTTCAGCAGCAGGATCTGTTCCTGCGCTTGCGCCATCAGTACGATGATATCCAGTTTTCCGTCTTTATCGACATCGTGCAGGATGGTTTGGCGGGCACCTGGTCGATTGATCAGTGTTTCTCCTGATTCGGGGTGTTGACCGGCGAAGAGGGTGAGCCGGCCCGTGTGGTGGCCAAATTCGCAAACGACGGCATCCTGGTGTCCGTCTCCGTCCACATCGCCCAGGGAAACATGGACGGGACGTGACATTGCAACGATGGGCGGCCTGGCGGTACTGTCGGTCGGTATTTTCAGATCAAAAAGTACACCGTTTCGCTGTTCCGTCGGTGCGATGGAACCCACCAGCAGCAGTCTCGGAGATCCGGAGGACGGGAAGCAGATGTCTGCCGGAGGCCCTGTCAGGCTCCAGCTGTTCACCATCATCAAGCCCGAGTCGAGTTGGGTCAATTGATTTCGGGCGTCACCTGCATAAATATTACGGCTTGTGGTGTCGAATTTGATCATGGAGATGCCTGGAACCGTCTGTTCGGTGACTTTTAGCGGGAGGATCTCGAACAGATCACGGTCAATGGTTTTTTCTGGGCCCTTATCGGGTTGTTTGAGGTTTACCGGGGCCGTTCCGGTAAAATATGAGACGATATCGTCCCATTCCTGCTGTGTGACAAGTGCTTTGGAGGGAGAGATGCCCAATGCCTCCACCCTTGACTTTTCTTGCGGGTCCAGATCGGCGTAAGGGTCATTACCGGGTCCATGTATCCCGAGCCTCCATCCCATGGCGGGCAGTACCCGGCTGGCCCACGTATCTCGATCCAGCATCCCCGGTTCCGGGAATTGATGGCATCCGCCGCAGAACTGCATCACGGTCAGCCGGGGGGATCTCTTGTTTGTTGAAACTTGAGGTCTCAGGTCTGAAACAGGAAAGCATGAAACGAGCGTGACTACAATCCAAACATGAAAATGTTTGCATCTTATGGACCTGATATGCAGCAATCGCATTATTATCGGGGTCTTAATTGGTATCTTAGAGCCTGTTAACTGGAATAAAGGTACAAAGAGACCCTGATACAAATGAATGATGACCATTGGGTATGATTCATTATCATAATATAAAGTCAGACATTATCCAGGTGGATGGGTGGCTGGTATAACGATTTAAACCAAAACAAGCATCAACATGAGAAAAAGAGCAGGTTTGCTTTTCCTCTTCCTCAGCCTGGTGTTCGGCAGCTCAACGCTGTTTGCACAGGCCAGGAAGACGGTCGCGGGTGTTATCCGCGATGCATCAGGAACGGGGCTGGCTGGCGCCAGTGTGGCCGAAAAAGGCACCCGAAACAGTGTTTTGACCGACGAGAACGGTAATTTCAAACTCACCGTTGCTTCCAATGGCAGCCTGGTGATATCGTTCGTTGGTTATGTATCACAAACGATCCCGGCAAGTCGCGCTGATTTCAACATCACGCTGGAGCAGGGTACCAACAACCTGGATGAGGTCGTTGTTACTTCACTGGGTATCGGTCGTAAGCAGAAGGCCCTCGGTTATGCGGTGAGTACCATCTCCGCCACCCAGCTGACGGACGCCGGTACGCCGAACTTCGCCACCGCCCTGTATGGTAAGGCTCCTGGTGTGCGCATCGCTGCAACACCTGGTGGTGCAACCTCTGCGGTGAACATCAACATCCGCGGCATCAACTCCGTTACGGGTAAGAACCAGCCACTGATCGTTCTCGATGGTATTCCCATTCGTAACCAGGAAGTAAACAACAGCAACTACTGGGGCGATCAGCGTGTCCGTGGTAATGGTTTGCTCGACATCCAGACAGAAGACATCGATAACATCTCCATCCTGAAGGGTGCATCCGCTGCCGCCCTCTACGGTTCTGAAGCGGTGAACGGCGTTGTGCTCATCACTACCAAGACCGGAAACCGCTCCCGCAAAGGCCTTGGTGTGGATTTCAATGCCACCTATGGTGTGGAAAATATCGCTTTCCTGCCCCGCTACCAGAATGTACGCGGATATGGTATGGTACCGGTGCACGTTTCCAGCTATGGCCAGGATAAGGACGGTTTCATCATGGCCGACCTCGATGGTGATGGTGTCAAGGAAACAAGGACCCTGCCTAACTACTCCATTAACTATGGCCCCCGTTTCGATGGAAAGCCCATCGCAAGCTGGGATGGTGTTGTCAGACCCTACAGCGCACAGGAAGACGCCTATGATGCATTGTACCAGCAGGGGGCTAATTCCAACGTGAACGTGGCCGTGTCCAGCAGCAGCGATCGTTCCAACCTGCGTTTCTCCCTGAGCCGTCAGGATAATAAAATGATGAGTCTCGGTTCCAAGAACGTGAAGAACGTAGCCAACCTGAACGCCAGCTTCAAGGTCAGTCCGAAGTTCACCACCGATCTGTTGGTGAATTTTATTAACCAACAGACCGACAACCGTCCATATTCCATCGACCGGATGACCAACAACTTCACCGGTATGATCGGTCGTTTTGACAATGGTGCATGGTATCTGAACAAATACCAGACCAGCAAGGGTTATCGTTTCGTGACGGGTACCGGTGGGCAATCGATCACGCCAAAAGAAAACATCAACGGTGGTTTCGGTGGTTTCAAAGGAGACATCGCCGACTACCTGTGGCGTGTAAACAAGAACCTGAGTACGGAGCGTGAGAATCGCCTCATTGCCAGCATGACCAATAACTGGCAGATCACCAGTGACCTGAAACTGCGTACTCGTTTCTCTACCGACTACACTACCGGTCAGACAGAGAGCAAGAACTACACGGAGCGTCCGCTTGCCTTTGGCAACTCAGGGTACTTCGGTATGTCCTCTTCCTATTATTCCATCATGTACACTGACGTTCTGTTGACGTACACCAAGGACCTCACCAAGGACCTTAGCTGGAATATCATGGGAGGGTACACGGCTTCCCGTGACCGCGCCTTCAACACCAGCCGTGGTACCAATGGTGGTTTGAGTACAGAGAACTTGTTCGATATCGCAGCCTCTGTGAATGTAGCGAACAGCGGTTCCAGCCGTCAGGAGCTCGTGAAGGATGCATTCATCGCAACGACCAACTTCAACTACAAGGATTATGTGTTTGTTGAAGGTACTGTTCGTCGCGACCGCACTTCTACGATGAATCCCAACAACAATGCATTCATCTATCCTTCTGTCAACGCCAGCTTCATCTTCACGGATGCATTTGATATGCCTAAGTTCCTGAACTATGGTAAGTTCCGTGCCTCCTATGGCGTAGTGGGTAACTATCCTGATATCTATCGTGCCAACGTCGCTTACGGACAGGGTACCCTGGGCAGCCAGGGTGGTACCCAGCCGGTACTTATTTCCACCATCCCCGGCAGCTTCGGTAATGATGGTATCCGTCCTGAGCAGAAGCATGAGATCGAACTCGGTGTGGAAGCGAAGATGCTGAACAACCGCATCACGTTCGAAGCTTCATACTACAACGCACAGGTACGTGACCAGATCCTGGGACAAACCATTCCTTCCAGCTCAGGTGCCACCTCCATTCTGACAAATATTGGTACCCTGCGCAACTCAGGTCTGGAAGCCGCCATCTTTGGTACGGTTGTATCCAACAAGATGATCACATGGGAAACCGGTCTGAACATCGCCAAGAACTGGAATAAGGTCGAAAAACTTCAGACGGGTCTGACTGAGTACCTGCATGCCGACTATGATGGTAACGCCGCGGTATTGAAGTCAGTCGTAGGCCAGCCGATGGGTGATCTCTATGCTCACCCGATCCTGACCAACGCCAAAGGTGAAAAGATCGTTGATCCCAATGGTCTGTATCGTGTGGATGCCAACAAACTCGTGAAAATGGGTAATGCCATGCCGAAGATCGTTGGTGGTTGGACGAACACCATTACGTACAAAGGCTTTACCCTGGACGCCATGGTTGACTTCCGTATTGGTGGACACGTCATGCCTACCGGTATCTACTGGATGATGGGACGTGGTCTGCTGGAAGAAAGCCTTCAGTACATGGATGCTGCCAGCGGAGGTCTTCGTTACTACTATGATCCTGTGACCAAGCGTGGGGTTCCGACAACTGGTTCAGCAGGTCCGAACGGCGAGCCGGTATACAACGACGGTATGCTGCTGGATGGTGTACTGGCCGATGGTTCCAAGAATACCAACATCGTTTCTCAGGCCCTTTACTTCTGGAACGTTTATAACTGGGGAGGTCCTCAATATAGCCCGAACACTCGCTATGATCTCTACATCAACGAGAACTCCTATGCCAAAATGCGTGAAGTAACCCTGTCTTACAAAGTTCCGGCATCTGTTGCCAGCAAGATCAAGGCAACCAGCCTCCAGCTTTCTGTCTATGGCCGTAACCTCTTCTTCCTGTATCGTACGCTCAAGCACATCGATCCGGAGCAGACCACAGCTGGTTCCCGCTGGTTTCAGACCGTCAACAACATCGGTACGAACCCTTCATCCCGTCAGTTTGGCGTGATGCTCCGGGCCAAGTTCTGATCAGGATTCTCACATAAAAAAGAGTGAACATGAAAAATAAACTTCATATACTCGCGTTGGCTGCTTTGGTAATGGGCTCCTCCTGTACCAAGGAGGACTTCTCCGACGCGTATAAGAACCCCGCATCTTTGTCTCAATCCACCGTGGAGAAGCAATATGCCGGCGCGCTGAATTCCAGCATGCAGGGCGTACTTCCTTCCTACTGGAACTATTTTGTTATCCTGCGCACCACGCTTCAGTATTTCAACCAGGCGGTGGGTTGGGCAAATTACCCTGGACAGTATGTTCCAGGTGCAGCTGCCATCAGTGATCGCTGGAATAACTTCTATAATTACCTGAATCAGTACCGCGAACTGGAGAAGATCCATAAAGCTTTACCTGCAGACGATCAGGCGAATTACCGCATCTTCATGCTGACAGCGAAGATCTACTTCTTCGATATGACGCAGAAGACGGTTGACCTGCATGGTGACATCCCCTGGAGCAAGGCCGGTATGCTGAGCGCCAATGGTGGTGACTACATGAAATCGCTGCCTGCTTATGATGGAGCTGATAAGATCTACACCACGATGCTCGACGAACTCAAAGCCATGGCTGATGAGCTCGCCACCATTACGGTGAACCCCGGTATCCTGGTCGGTTTCAAGAACCAGGATATCATCAACAAGGGTGACATCATGAAGTGGCGCAGGTACTGCAACTCTCTGCGTCTTCGTATGCTGACCAGGGTTTCTGGTGCAAGCGCCTTCAGCGCGCGCGCCACTTCTGAGATCGCTTCGATCTTGTCGAATCCGACCCAGTACCCTGTCATCAGTCAGAACTCAGAGAACGTAGAAGTACAAGTACGCGACCTCAGTACCCCCCTCAACTCCAATGGTTTTCGTACCGGCCTGGAAGACTGGAATGGCAACATGGCCAGCAAGCGTATGATCGATCATATGCTGACGAACAGCGATCCTCGTCTGCGCTACATATTCGAGCCTGGTTTGAGTGCAGGCGGTGTGTATGAAGGCGTAGATCCCCTCGGGGACCCAACCGTTCAGAGCCAGTTGATCAGTGGTGGTAAGATCGCATTGTACAACCGTACCACCCTCAGCCGCAATCAGTATTTCCCCGGTGTTCTGATGAACGCTGCTGAAGTACAACTGCTGGCCGCTGAAGCCTATCTAAAGGCGGGTAATAACGCAGCAGCCAAGATGGCTTACGAAAAAGCCATCACTGCTTCCATCGATCAGTACATTGCATTCCGCAATCTGAGCAAAGACGCAACTTCTCCCGCTGTTACCGCACCTACAGCTGCAGAAATTGCTGCCTATCCCCTCAAGGCCGGTATATCCTGGGATGCAGCTGCTACTACAGCTGCCAAGATGGATCTCATCTTCAACCAGAAATACATCCACTTCAATGTTGTTCAGCCGCTTGAACTCTGGTCAGAGAACCGCCGGATGGATCCGGCATTGAATTTCTGGACAGACAACTCTGTACAACAGACCCGTCCGCCGGTACGTTGGGTATATCCTTCCGTAGAGCAGATCTACAACAAGGAAAACTACAGCGCCGTAAGTGCCAAGGACAACCTGACCACGAAGTTGTTCTGGGACGTGAAGTAAAAGTGATTCAACCCTTAAAATGACAAGGCCGCGGAGCATATGCTTCGCGGCCTTTTGTTTTCACTTTGTTGTTTACTCAGTGGCTTAGCGGTAGATCTACCACCGCACTACTGCCCGCTTTGTCACCCGTCGGCATATTTACACTTATTATTTGCCCATTCACCTTTATATTTATATTTTCCGCCTTTCGATTCGGGTCCGATACAAATAAGGATTCGATCATTCCATTAGCAGATGCCCGCCACATCACCATACAGGGCTTGTCAACTTCCAGGGTCATTGAAGGGATCGAAAGTGTGCCTTTCTCATGAAACACCGCCTGACCCACGCCAATCGCTGTATCCATTGCCGCCTGAAGTGATGCCTCGTTTTTCAGGATCAAGATCGATGAGGATGGTGCCGTTGCCGGTTGTTTTTCAGACTCCATTACCGGCAGCACGATATACGCGTACCTGCCATCCTTCGGTGTCTGTTCTTCAAACCATAGTTTGAATACATCCCGGCTGACCGTCGCATCCGTCGCCCAGTCCTGATGGGTGATCGACCGCCAACTTCCTTCTGCAGCACCCTGATAGAGATTCAGCTTCGGCTTCTCCGGAAAAAGATAAAACACGTTCCCATGATGTATCCATGACACGTTATCGATCACTGATATCATATTTTCGGCTATACGTGACCGTGAGTCGGCGCCTATCGTAACTTTACCGTTGAGCAGACATTGGTTCACGGTCGTGGCCACCGTCAGCCCTGCGCCACTGCTGATCCCTGCACCGAGGCACAGATATCCATCCCGGAAAAAGAACCAGGATTTCCGGGCTTCGAGGGGATCGTGCTGGCTTTTGAATTGCATGGATACTGCTCCGTAAGCGCCATCACCGACAGCTCCTGCAAAAGATGTTTTCGGTGTCCTGGGTATCTCCCTCCAATGCATCAATTCAGCACGCTGTACATTGGTGGTGCCCGGTATCTTCTGCCAGTCCCATGCCGGGAAAATATCCATGTATTCTTTTCCAGACAATTGAATATAGTTCGCTCCATCGGCCAGGTGATGCATACGCAGGCTTTCCTCGTTGTATGGGAATTCCACCCCCTGCTTCTGACGATCGGAACTCAGCCTAACTGAGGAGAACCAGTATGGGCGCTGGTGCGAAGCATATTCCGACCATGGGAAATATACATTCCAGGACAAGTCGGGCTTCCGTTTGCCAGATTGTATGTCAGCGATCTGCTTCAGTTCTATGTTCCGGTAGCTGGTGACATTCAACAGCCTGCGGGAGATATCATCCCCGAAGGAATGCAGCGCTCCGATGCGTGACAGTCCGCGATTCTTCGCTGCGATGTCCGGTATACTGGCGAAGGCCATCGACTTGCAAATCCCATCGATGTAATAATCAACCAGCCGGTGCATGGCATCCTCCGGAAATTTGAACCTTGTGCCCCTGAATCTTTCTGCCCAGTAGGCCAGCACCGAAGGATACGCCAGTCCGTACGACAGGGTCGAGATCACGCCGTCCGTCCGGTGATGAAAACTAAAATCAGGTTTCATCCCGCGTTCCGTGCTGAAACGGATCTCACCGGCAATCACCCTGACCACCCTTGAAAATGTTGCCGTGTCCCTGAGGAATAAGGCCTGTTTGCCAACCAGCCCCGCGATCTTGATCAGATCTCCGCCCGGTCTTGCTCCAAATCCCGAATCCAGTCCAGCCCTGCGGGCGATCTGCATGCCACTGATGCGTTGCCGATCGGTCAATGCGTCATCCATCACCAACAATGTCTGGACCATAGCATCCGGCGTTCCGATCTCATTCCACCACCAGTTTTCACAGATATAATCTTCCCGCAGCCAGTGGTCAAGGGCCCGGGACGCAGCGGCCTTCACCTGCTCATTACCATACCAGGGTGAACGCGGATTTCGAAATGCGCGGGCGAGTTCGAGCATCTTGTCGAGGTGTACCCGATGCTGGAAGGCCGTCTTGGTCGTGTCCTGGTAGTTGATCCCCGGCCAGCTGCCATCCGGTCGCTGGTCATTCACGGATGCCATGATGTGCCGGGGCTTCGCTTCCGAGCGAAGCACGTCCAGCCTTACACGCTGACGTATCGTATCCAGGTCGGGGTCAGATTGCGCCGGGGTGGCCATGGAGATCACGAGGGAGCAGACTCCCCCGAGGAGATGACGTATGGTCATATTTGTTTTTATGCGGGTATGCGTTACTTCCATTCACTCAGGACCGGTGTTTTTACCGGTTGAGCCTTGCCGGGCAACAGATATGAGTTCACAGACACTTTGCTGCCCGCAGGGATCACGGCTTCAAAGCCGACCATGATGGTCCCCGGGTTAGGCGCATCGTAATATTGCGGAGGATCGGTCGACCAGGTCCGCATTTCGATCCTCGCATCCGTTTCGATCCGGAGGCGAAGGGTCTTTCCGTCCTTGCTGAGGAGCGCTTCGTTCGGTCCGGTGATCTGCACATTTGCCGGCGTAAGCAGGGTCCAGCGCACCCGGGTTTCTTTGTCACGGGCCATCCATTCGTCGCTGACCACCACCTGCTTTTTATCAGCGATGGCGATGCCCCGGCGGGCACCGGCCAGCTGGCCGTTATACACTCCACCGAGGTCGGTGACGGCATACATGAAATCCTTCCTGGTACCGGACGCGATGATCGGTGCGTAGCCGTCCACGCGTTGCAACTGGCTGTCGACCGTGATCGTATTATGCGTAAAATTGTTCAGCCGGAAGATCGTCCAGCGCTGGGCATCCTGCGCCCGGCCGAAGAGCTTGATCCCTTTCGACTCCAGCGATTCGTATTCCTGCATACCGAAGTCCATGGCCCAGCGGATCCCATCCGCTTCCATCACATAAGAGCCAATGTCCATGTGGGCATGGTTGATGTTGCCCGATCCGCCCTTCATGGCCACCCAGATGGCATTTGGGTCGGTCCAGGATGTCCGCATCATGGCGATCGGATTTTTGCCATGACCCACCCACATCAGGTCTTTGGGCGCCGGGATCTTGTCCATCCTGAAATCACCTTTCCACAACAAGGCTGCAGGGATCAGACGGTCGCCAACCCTGCTCTCAACCCCGCTCCGTTGCAGATGCATCCTGTCCATATATAGAACAGACGGGTCGCCCAATTTACCTGCCATCCAGCACATGGCGGGATGAAATCCACCGCCGGATCCGGCATCGGAATAATTGAAAGGCCGGCCTGAAGGTCCGGTCATATGCGCCATGAAACCGGTGCTCCGCAGGAAGCCGGGCATGGCCGAGAGACCGAAGTCGGTTCCGAAGCAGTGCTCCATCGCACTCAGCCACATGACATTGAAACTCGTACCATATCCCCAGTATCCATACCCTTCGGGATAGATCCCGTCAGGTCCGTAGTCTTTCATCGGAAGCCTGATCGAGGCAATGGCCCGGTTGATGATACGAACGGCCAGTTCCGGTTGATCCTCGCGGATCGCGAGGGCTCCATATGTCATACCCGCATTGCAGACCTGGTTCCAGTTATGTTCCGCTGTCAGCCAACTGTTGTAACGTTTGTCGAGCGAGGGTTCCAGTCCCTTCTTCAGGATGGCATCCCGGATGGCCTTTTTGGAGGCGTCGGAAAGCTGACCGTGCAGCCAGTCATATCCAATGGACATTGCCATGGTCATCTCGGCCACATCCAGGAAATGAGTAGGATTCCAGTCGCTGAAAGCGGCGATCGTCAGCATTTCCCGCTCGGCACGATCCAGGTATTTCCGTTCTCCGGTCATCCTATATGCATACGATAACTGGAAGATCCTGCGGATGGCTTCCCTGGATTTATCCAGCAACCTGCGGCCGATCTGAATGCGTTGAAGCACGGGCAGGTCAATGATCCTGTCGGATTCTTTCAGGATCGCGTCATGCAGGGCCGACCAGGTCTTGTCGCCCTGGATGGATGCCTTCAGTGCTTTTTCCTGACCCGCCTTCAGGAGGATGCGGGGATGCGCTCCAAAGGATGTGTTCAGATCGATGGAATCTGCGGGGATCGAACGGCTGTGCTTCATCGAAAGGATCGACCGTTCGGGTGATCCGGAAGGGGATGCCGCAAGTTCGGGTGAAGGGAATAAGGACAGGGAGATCAGGAGTAGTCCGGACAGCATTCTGCGCGTAGCATTCATGTGGCGTTCGCAATTAATGCGTCCCGCCACGACGGCAGGACGCGGGTGAATAAGTAGGGGTTATTTCGATCCGTAGGCTTTGCCGACAAAGGGTTTGACACCGACTTTCTTTTCCCAGGCGAGGTATTCGTCGAGCATCGATCTGGCGCGATCTGGCTGGCTGGCGGCCAGGTCGTTCAACTCAACGGGGTCTGCCTGCATGTCATAGAGTTCCCAGGAACTGTCATCGTGATCCCGAACCAACTTCCATTTTCCTTTACGGATGGCCTTATTGCCTTCGTGTTCCCAGCAATAGGTGCGGTCGGGGAGGGGGCCTTTGCCCCAGAGATAACTAAGGCTTTGCCCGGGCAGCGAGGCATCGGGTGCACCGGCGAGTTCAAGGGCCGTCGGCATGAGGTCGATGACATGTCCCACTCCGTCTGAGAAGCCTTTGCGGGGTTTGATACCGGCCGGCCAGTGAACGATGAACGGCGTGTTGATGCCTCCTTCGTGCATGTAATGTTTGTACATCCTGAACGGTGTGTTGGAAACATTGGCCCAGGCCTCTTCCAGGGCGGCGTAGGAGCCTTTTTCGCCGATCTTTTTTGACGGGTCATGCCGGTTCTGGGTGTTCACGGTTTCGGCACATCCGCCGTTGTCGGACAGGAATACGATCAGGGTGTTTTCGTATTGACCCGATGCCTTTAGTGCGGCGACCAGCCGGCCGATGTTCTGATCCATGCGATCGGTCATGGCCGCATACACCGCCATCTTGCGTACCCATTGTTCTTTATCGGCCTGATCCACCCAGTCGGTAATCCCTTTGGTTCGCGCTGTCAGCTGGTATCTTGCGTCAATATATCCTGCCTTCTTCATCCCCTGATACCTGAGGTTCCGGATGCTGTCCCAACCGGCCGAATAGTAGCGCTCATATTTCACGATGTCAGACTCGAGGGCATGCAGCGGGAAATGCGGTGCCGTATAGGCGAGGTACAAGAAGAAGGGATCCTTTTTTCGCTTGGTGGCATGATCTTTCAGAAAGCCGATGGCCTGATCGGTGAACGCATCCGTTGCATAATAGCCTTCCTGCGGGATGGTATAGATATCATCATCCAGGGCATAGAAGCGTTTATCTTTCTCCGCCGGCGTGATCTCGTAGAAACTGGAAGCCCCGGAGATCAGTCCGAAATACCTGTCAAAACCACGTTTGCGGGGCCAGTGTTCGCGGCGTTCGCCCACATGCCACTTGCCGGACATATAGGTGGCGTAACCTGCTTTGCGCAAGGCTTCTGCGATGGTGGATTTTGATGGATCCAGGAATCCCTGATAGGGACCGGGTTCAAATTTGGCATTGGCCAGGGTGACCATGTGTCCGACACCGACGGCATGGGGATACTGGCCGGTGAGCAAAGAGGCCCGGGTCGGGCAACAGCGGGCATTGTTGTAAAATGTCCGGAGTTTCATGCCGCCGGCTGCGAGTTTATCCAGATTGGGCGTTTTCACCTCACCGCCATAGCAACCTATATCAGAATAGCCCAGGTCATCGGCCATGATGTAGATGATGTTCGGTCGGGCAGGCGGTTTTAAATGTGGCTGCAGCGAGGAACTCACGATCATGAGTAAGATCCCGCCCAGGGCGATCTTTACGTTTCTCCATCTTCCATTGTACTGATCCATGACTGAGGGTTTCAACCTTTTTATGTTTGATGACGGAATTTAATCAATCTTTCGGGATGTACATGGGTTGATCGTTGGTCCCGGCATGGATCAACGGGGATACTGACGACAAATGGAACGCGAACAACCACATCGTCCGGCATACGCTATTGCCTTGCATTTTCGTTATATTTGGACGTAGTCTGACCACGCTTACCTCCTTACCGATGCGGATGCCAATATTTTCGGGTTTCCATGGGCCCCAATGCACAACCGTGAACGAGTCACGGCAGGACATCTGTGAGACTTTTTCATCTCACACCTGCAGCATGGCGTCCATAACGGCGATCAGCCGCTATCGGTCATTTCTTCCCACGCTTCAATCCATGCATTTTGCCTGAGATCGCACCCATAACCCCATCGGTGTCGTCCCCATTGCCGGGCATGCGTCCCTACGATGAGCAGTGGGCACAACACTTTCATGGGCGTGGGCGCCAGGTGGAGGATCTGTTGAGCATCATACAGTCTTCGCGGTTCATTGGCCTGGCGGGTCCGGAAGCCTCCGGAAAAACGTCCCTCGTGATGGCCGGGCTGTTACCCGTCTTGCGGGCTGGCTTTAGGGGACTGGCCGGGGAAACTTGGCGGATCTGTGATTGTACGCCCGGGATCACCCCATTGGAAAATCTGACCTTTGCCCTGGCCGGTGCGGCTGCGGAAGTGGCTGATGAACGCACCTCCCTTGAGCGGCAGCATGAATTCACGGCTTTGTTGCGGGCCGATCATTCGGGACTGCAGCGTGTGGCAGACCGCATCGGTCTGCGCCCGGACGAGAACCTGCTGATCATCATCGATCGTCTGGAGGAGCTGTTCGAACTATCTCAAAAGTATCTCCCCGGTGTCTCGGGAGCCGTCGAGGCCGACCTGCTGATGGGAAACATCGCCCGGATGCTCAGTACGCCCGGTCTTCCGGTCTATTTGATGGTGATCATTGAATCGGAACACATTCCCTCACTTTATAATTTCAGGAACCTGCATGCGCACCTCAGCGGCGGGCTGTACACGCTTCCGCTCTTCCGCCAGGACGATCTCAACGCGATCATCTCCCGTGGATTGTCCGCTGGGCATATCCAATCATCGTCCGAGACCCTGGATCGGATCAGGTCGCTCTTTGGAAAGGATCTTCGAAATCTGTACGCATTGCAGCTGTATCTGGCCGCTATCATTCATCGCTTTGGCGCAGATGCAACTGCAGAAAAGCCGCGCCGGCTGGAGATTTCAGACCTGGAACTAGTCGAGTCGATGGATGACATCATCCCAAGAAGACTCGATGCCTTTTACGACAACCTTCCGAAAGACGATCAGCATGTCATGCGACAGGTCTTCAGTCACATCGTGCAGTCTGGCGAAGGACATGCGATGAAAAAACCTCAAACGGTGCGGGAGATCGCGGATCGGGGGGCGTTGAACAAGCAGAACCTGACCGGATTTTTGCGCCGGTTCGACACGGAACTCCCCGGCATCCTGTCGCTGGTCGTACCATATGACCGTCAACTTCTGCATTTTCGGGAACAGGGCTTGCCCGACAGCGGAGTGGTGACCCTGTCTGTCACACATCCTGTCAGGCATTGGAAAAGACTCCATGAATGGGTGGTCATGGAGCGGGAGGCGGAAACGCTCTATCGCAGACTTTCTGATGCCGCCCGTCTGCACACAGCCGGGCAGTCGGGGTACCTCAGGCCACCTGATCTGGATGTATTTATGCAATGGTGGGAAAGCTTCAAGCCCCAGCCATCCTGGGCGTCGCAATTCAACACCCAATACAGACCCACGGAAGCCTATCTCCGAGAAAGTCATCAGAAACATATCGAAGACACCGATCGCCGGGAACGGGAACGGAAAGAAGAGCTGAAGCAGGCCCGTAAAAGAGTTTTGATCGGGGTGGTGGTGGCTGTGATCAGTGTAATGCTCGCCGCATGGGCATGGTCAGAAAGTAACAAGGCGAGTAAAGCTGAACAGCGTGCAAGAAATGAAGGGCAAATTGCGATCATCGAACGTGATAAAGCAAAAAAGGCAGAAAGAAAAGCATACGATGCTACAGAGGAGGCACTAGAGCAGAAAAACATA